>Ga0209536_100017849_pt1 | contig 10028 bp, 9 predicted proteins | sample DeeMarSeWOR28_12_FD_187461 | JGI IMG/M metagenome (GOLD analysis project Ga0209536, IMG submission 187461) | Marine sediment microbial communities from White Oak River estuary, North Carolina - WOR-2-8_12 (SPAdes) (version 2) | ecosystem: Environmental > Aquatic > Marine > Intertidal zone >...
TCCGATGCCTCGCGGGATATTGCCATTCCAGTCGCCCCCCTCCCAGCTGAATGACGGGTCCGACAGGTCTCCGATGTACGTTGTGCAGTAGGTCATTACTCTTCCAGAATTATCAGCAAGCCCATGACATCAACACATTAGCTCGTATTGACCCGAGAAGGTTCAGACAGATTATGGTTACAAGAAGATCTGCCCTTGATCAATTAGCGGCATTCCGGGTTAAAACAGCAGGAAAACAGCCCAGACCGAACTGGACATATCGGCATTTGAGACAAATCGGTATACAAAAGGTGATTTCCCAACTCGCAGTTCGGTTCAGGTGGATAGGTACGCCAGCCTATGTGGCGTAACGTCCTGAATTGTTGATGGATTCGCTCTACGCCGCTGAGACGCACCGTAGAGACCAGACTGTATGGCGGGCAGTACGTGATTCGAACCCTCGGTACGGTTTCATGGCCGCAAGCCCCCGAAAACACGCCAGAAAAAAAAGACCTTAAGAACAGAGACTGCCTCTGCGGGAACAGGTTGACTAGAAAAGGAAAAGTCCACGGCATCACCCCACCAGGCCCCCTAGCCTGTCACATCTCCTGGCCCCCGTGAACCAGCCACGTATAACGCATTGCGTCATATAACGTCGTGCGTTATAGTCAGTCCATGATCCGGCACTTCAAGGACAAGGAAGCCCGGAGGATCTGGGAAGGGACGGTCTCCCGGAAGTTGCCCAAGGATATCCAGGCCGTTGCCCGCAGGAAACTCCGGATGCTGAACAATGCACGATTGCTGAAGGACCTCAGGGTGCCCCCGGCCAATCGCCTCGAGGCTCTCAGGGGTGCCAGGAAAGGACAACACAGCATCCGGATCAATGACCAGTGGCGCATCTGCTTTGTATGGAAAAATGGCGATGCCGATGAAGTCGAGATCGTCGATTATCACTAGGAGCACTTGCAATGAAGAAACTGCCTAATGTTCACCCGGGTGAGATCCTCCTCGAGGAATTTCTCAAGCCGATGGATATCAGCCAGAACCGCCTCGCCCGCGCCATGCGTGTTCCGCCACGGCGCATCAACGAGATCGTCCATGGCAAGCGTTCCATCACGGCAGATACCGCGCTCCGGCTTTCCCATGCGCTGGGGACTACGGAACAGTTCTGGATGGGACTGCAGGCTGATTACGACCTGGAAGAGGCCAGGAAGTCATCCGGCAATCAACTCGGGAAGATTGAAAACGTAGCAGCCTGACGGGATGGAACCGGCCAGCAATGGTCCCGTTCCTGGCCGTGATTTCTCCTCAATCCTTAACCTGCAACGGCCGCAAGTTATCCACAGGGTAGATTGTTGGTCACAAGCGCGTTTCCTGTGAACGAACAACCTGTTAGCCCCGCGAATGCTTAACCCGTACCGAGGGTTCGCAGCTGCCGGAATGCCTACCTCAAATCGTCTCTATTCCCACAGCTAATTTCGGGTAATGTGCATGCCACCTAAGGCCTTCATTCACTGAATAAAACACGAAACCGAACCAGCAAAATCGGCGTTAGAGACGATTCGGGATTTCTTGGGAATTTCGCGAGAAACAGTTCGGTTTATGGGCCTGGATCAGCCCGCATATACCGTTTAACTTGCTGAATTAATTAATGATTAGGCCTGCTCCGCGGAGACGCGGAACAGAGACCAGACTTGTTGGCGGAGAGGGAGGGATTCGAACCCTCGATACGGGGTTACCGTATACACACTTTCCAGGCGTGCTCCTTCAACCGCTCGGACACCTCTCCCGGGAAATCAGGCGCGCAAGGGTAAACCAGAACCTCTGGATAATCAATTCAATGGATTAGCAGGGACGTGGCGGCGTTCAATCCAGCCACCCGCCCGTAGCCTGCAGCGGATACGGTTTGCCGGACTCACTCACCCACACAGCCACGCCAAGACGCCCGGCAAGCGGCTGACTGGCCTGCGGCAGGCGAACATCCCAGCGCCCGTCTGTGGTGTCATGCACCTCGTGGGCAAGCACGACGAATTCCTGCCTGAGTGTCCTGTTGCGATTCTCGCCACGCTCCACCGGTGTCTCTATGCCGAAACCCAGCAGGGCGACATGGAGTGCCAGCGGCCTCGCTGAATCCTGGAACGTGGCTGACAGCTTATGATCGGAGATGGTCACCGCCAGGTTTCCAGGCTCCCTGTCACTGGCACGCGGATCCAGTCGAAATGTCCAGCCACGCCATTCCCGCCCATTGGCGAACATGCCTGGCGTGTAGACGGTGCGGGCCCTCCCGGCACGGGCATAGTCGCGCTGGCGCTCGCCATGCGCGCTGTCGGCCAGACTGTCCTGCCAGCCCAGGTAATCCCAGTAATCGACATGGAACACGACCGGGACTGTCCGCGTCCACAGGTCTTCGCTGTCGACATAGGCATTCAGCCAGCGTTCCGCCGGCGGGCAGCTGCTGCAGCCCTGTGATGTGTAGAGTTCGAGCAACGTGACCTGCGCGACACCGCTGTTGAGAACAAGCTGGCCGGCCGTTGCCGCGCTGCCAGCCAGCATAGCAAGGGCAAACAGAATGGCTTGCGACAGCTTGTTAATTGACACGCCACGGTCGTTGTCGACCACCACAGCGTACACCTCGCGGCGGCATACTGCGCCGGGCGACAACGACTGTCTGTCAGATATATGAAGCATTCATGGATTAGTCACCGGATTACACGAAAAATTCCGCCACCCTGAACCCTGTGCTTCATCAGCCCTCGGCCGGCACCTCCTCTAACGTCTCCTCGCCGGAATTCAGCCAGGCGGTGTACAGCGTGTAACCGACCGACAGCACCACGGCCCCCACAAACAGGCCGATGAGGCCTGACATGATCATGCCGCCGATTGCGCCGAGCAGGATGACCGGCATGGGTATCGCCAGGCCGCGGCCCAGCAGCATTGGTTTGAGGATGTTGTCACTCAGCCCGACCAGCAGACTCCAGATCATGAATATAACGGCGGGTACTGTGGCGGCTGCGCTGAAGACATAGATAATAATGGGCGCCAGCACGATGATGGTAGGCAGCTGGATAATAGCCCATAACAGCACCAGCAGCGTCAACAGGCCGGCATAGGGCACACCCATGACAAGAAAGCCGATACCGGCGAGAACGGCCTGTATCAGCGCCACCCCGAGCACGCCCTGGGCAACGCTGCGAATGGTTGCCCCCGCCATGTCCGAAAATTTACGTCCGTCCTGCGTCCCGACCAGCCGGGCGGACAGCCGCTCGACAGCCTTGGTACCGCTTCCTGCATACACCAGAAACACCCCGGCGATGATGATGGAAACGACGAACTGCAGGATCGTGGCGCCCGCACCGGCGGCAGCCGAGAGGGCAAATTTACCGAGCGCTGCAATCTGGGGCTTGAACCTGTTGACAGCCTCGCCGAGGTTGTCAGATGCGAGCTTCCATGCGTCATAGGTTCTTTGCCCGACCAGCGGCCATTCCCTCACCTTTTCCGATGGCGGCGGAATTTCGAGCGTACCGGCTTCCAGTTTCCCGGCCAGTAGCTGGGAGTTTTCAATAGCCGAGCCCGAGAGCATGACGGTGGGCGTAATGAGCATTGCCAGTGCAATGAGCGTCATGAGGGTGGCCGCCAGCTTCTGACGGTTCCCGAGCAGCGACTGGAACTTCAGGAACAGGGGGTAGATAGCGACGGCAATAATCGCCCCCCAGAGGATCACCAGCACAAACGGCTTGACGATATTAAAGCACCATAGCACCAGCAGCACGATCAGGCCGATACGGATCGACGCCTCGATCGCCCTGCGCTGAAAGAGCCTGTCGTCTGTGGACAGGGATATATCACTCATGGCTAAGTCTCCCTTGTAGAAAAACCGGTAACAGGAAAATCAAGTTACCCGCCTGCTGCCCTTAACACCTGCCGCCCGGCGGCAGACTCTGCATAACTAGCGCGATGCCTGGTGCTCGGACATCCGCACACCGACCAGACTGGCCACCAGGATCGCTATGTAGAACACCCCGGCTATGGCCTCCATAAAGGCAAGGAAGCGTGCAACCGGCAATACCGGGGTGATCTCCCCGTATCCCAGCGTGGTCAGGGTAACAAAGCTGTAGTAAGTCGCGGTAAAGAAATTCTCGGTCCAGTCGGCCTGCTCGAAGCCGTTGAATGCGGACGGCGAAATTTCCGCAATCAGCAGATACAGCATGGCCCAGATCAGGCCCAGCAGCAGGTAAATGCATATCGCACCGACAATCTTGTTGCCATCGATCGTGCCCGTGAAAAGCACCTGCCGCGCTGCAACCCAGCACGTCCAGATAAAATAGGCCAGCAGTAACAGCAAGTGCGTGTAACGCAGACCGGAATAATCCAGGAATGTCCCGGCGATCACCAGCAGCAGAACAGCCATGACAAACACAACTCCGGTGCGAAAACGCATCCTGGTCGCGCGGAAACCCCAGACCCCCATGGCCAGCATAACCACGGTGGATGCCTGGACAATGTGCGTCGCCAGCGCCCAGGGATACTGCTCTACCACGGCAGCAACCAGCAGCAGCAACACGAGGCCGACGGTCAGGTAGTAAAAATTATTCTTGTCCGTGATTTTCTTCATCGACAGCCGCCGGGTTCATGAAATACCGGGTATGTATACCGGGACTCTACTCAGGACAACGCCAGATCACAAGCTGTTGCCGACCACGGCGTCATCTTCAGTGGAAAAACATTATAATGACCTGCCTGAAAACCACGAACCCCGTGACAACGACAACAATCACAGGAACTGTCTTCAGCCATGCCCAAGCCAGTCTGCCGGCAAATCAGTACCGTCTACACCTGTGTCCGCGGAAGACCATGCCATGCGGAAACAGGCTTGCCCGGCGGGCATGGCCGCGTGTCGCGAATCCTGCTGCTCCTGACCACCCTGCTGTCCGGCGGCTGCGCCATGGTAGGCCCTGATTTCAATGCCCCGGAGGCTGACATCAACGCGCAGTGGGCTGAGCAGGAAACGGCCGGCATCAGCCGGGAGCATGCCGATTACAGCGAATGGTGGCGTGTGTTCAATGACCAGGTACTCGATGCATTGATCGCAACCGCCTACCGGCAGAACCTGTCACTGCAAATCGCCGGCCTCCGGGTGCTCGAGGCACGGGCCCAGCTGGGCGTCGTCACCGGGGCACTCTACCCGCAGCTGCAGCAGGCATCGGGCAGTTACAGCTACAACCGCGGCAGGAAGACACCCCTGACGGACCAGCACTTCAACGCGGCGGCAATCGGGTTCGATGCCGCCTGGGAACTGGATTTCTGGGGCAGGTTCCGGCGCGGCGTTGAATCCGCCGACGCCAACCTGCTGGCCAACGTCGCCAGCTACGATGACGTCCTGGTCACCCTGACGGCGGAGGTCGCCAGAAACTATGTCCTCGTCAGGGTACTGGAGGAGCGCATCCGTGTGGCACGGCAGAACATCGCCATCCAGGAACGCTCGCTCGAACTCACCACCAGCCAGTTCGAATCCGGTTCCGTGACCGAACTGGACATGCAGCAGTCGACCACCCAGCTGCGCAGCACCCAGGCATCCATCCCCGCCCTGTCGACATCGCTCGACCGGGCACGCCATGCCCTGAGCATCCTCCTTGGCATGCCGCCGCAGGACCTCGAGGACATGCTGGGCTCCGGCGGCGACATACCCACGGCCCCGGCCGAGGTGGCTGTCGGCATACCAGCCGACCTGCTGCGCCGCCGGCCGGATATCCGCCAGGCGGAACTGCAGGCCGCCGCCCAGTCGGCGCAGATCGGTATCGCACGTGCCGAACTGCTGCCAAGCTTTTCCCTGTTCGGTTCCTTCGGCTGGAGCGTCAACGATTCCGGACAGGATGATATCGGCGACCTGTTCAATTCGAACAGCTTCCGGTTTTCCACCGGCCCGTCATTCCAGTGGAAAATCCTCAATTACGGCAGACTGAAGAACCAGGTCCGTGTCCAGGACGCCCGCCTCGAGCAGTTGCTGGTGAATTATGAAAACGCCGTGCTCGGCGCATCCGCCGAGGTAAAGGACGCCATTAGCGGCTTTCTGAATTCACAGCTCGAGGCGCAATACCGGCAGCAGAGCGCAGCGGCGGCAAAGCGTTCATCCGATCTCTCCATGCTGCAGTACATCGAGGGCATCACCCTTTACCAGAGCGTACTGGATACGAACCGGTCGCTGGTTGCACAGCAGGACACCTACGCCCAGGCCCGCGGCAACATCGCCACCAATCTCATCGCCCTCTACAAGGCCCTGGGCGGCGGCTGGGAAACACGTCTGGGCGATGCCTTCGTGCCGGAAGCCACGCGCCGGAAGATGGACGAGCGAACGGACTGGGGTGACTTGCTGGATATCCGTGATGAAAACATCCCCGCCCGACAGCCGGACACGGATCTGTGGCGCAGGCCCGACTGGTGAGTGCCGGTCACACCCTGGCGGGTACCGCATCCGAAACCTGTCGCCATATGAGAAAATTCATTCGCGATAACAGGCACAAGCATACAAACCAGTCGCGAATAAAATTCGCTCCTGCGGAGAGCAACAGGATGACAGCATGAACTACGCGGATGTGCCGATGGAAATCGCCATCGGCGGGATCTACTTCCCGCCCGTCATGTTCGCCATCATCCTCGGCGTGCTGATGGCTGAAGTTGCCGGCAGGCTGCTGAACAGGCTCGACCTGACGCGCTTCATCTGGCACCCGCCGCTGTTTTACATCGCCCTTGCGGTGATCTGCACGCGGCTCGTGGGCCTTTACCTGATACCGATCTAGAGACAATTCCATGGCACAAGGCAAAACCCGGTTCATCCGCTACCTCGTCACCCTGTCAGTCGTCGCGCTTGCCGGCTATACCCTGGTGCGAATGTTCGAGGACTACCTGTTCCAGCCCTGGACGCGCGACGGCCAGGTGCGGGCCCAGGTCATCAAGATCACACCACGGGTCAGCGGCCCGATCGTCGAACTGCCCATTCACGACAACCAGGCCGTGCGCAAGGGCGAGCTCCTGTTCAGAATCGATCCCCGCACCTATGAACTCGCCGTCGAACAGGCCAGGGCCAAGCTCCAGCAGGCGAAGGCCTCGGCCGTGGTGGCGCTGGACCAGGCCGAGCGTGGCAGGGAACTGCATCGCAGGGACAAGGGCGCGATCTCGGAACAGGCGCTGATCAGAAAAGAGAACAAGCTGCTGGTGGCAGATGCCGATGTGGAGGTGGCCGAGGCCAGCCTGCACGCGGCCATTCTTGACCTGGAATTCACCGAGGTCAGGGCGCCGGTTGACGGTTATGTTACGCACCTGAAGCTTCGCCAGGGCACTCAGACCGTGGCCAACCAGCCGGCCGTGGCGCTGGTCGATGCCGGCAGCTTCTGGGTCCACGGTTTTTTCAAGGAGACCCAGATCCGCAACATCAAGCCCGGCAATAAGGCAGTGGTAAAACTGATGACCTACCCGGACCAGCCCCTGGAGGGCGTCGTTGACAACATGGGCTGGGGCATCGCCCAGCAGGACGGCAGCACCGACGCCGACCTGCTGCCGACCGTCAATCCCAGCTTCGACTGGATCCGGCTGGCCCAGCGCATCCCCGTGCGCATCCGGCTGACGCAGGTACCCGAGGGGGTTGATCTGCGCGTCGGCACGACGGCCTCCGTCTTCGTGACAACCGAATGAACACAGCGCAGCCTGGCCGCTGACCCGGTCGATGAATCCGACCATCCAGTTGCAGGAGGCCTTCAAGCTGGCCCTGAGCATGGTGCTGTTTTACTGGCTGGCACTGTGGATGAACTGGGACCTGCCTAAGTTCGGCGCCCTGGCGATTGTCGTCATCAGCCTGTCGACCACGGGGGCCAGCATCAACAAGGGCATCATGCGCGTTGTCGGCACCGGCATCGGCGCACTGGCCGGCTTCGCCTTGCTGTCCGGTTTCGCCCAGTCCCCCCTGGGCGTGCTGCTGGCCGTGGCCGTGTATCTCGTGGCAATCGGCTATTTCATCCAGACGGCCCGCCAGGGTGATATCTGGTTCAACGCCGGCTTTATGCCCGTGGCAATCTGGGCATCCAGCTACATGCAGGTGGAGTCAGCATTCCATATCGCCAATGCCAGGTTCCTGGAAACCGCCGCCGGGGTGCTGATCTTCAGCATTGTCAGCGCCCTGCTCTGGCCACGCACCTCGGGGCAGCCACTGCGGCAAAAGGGCCATGCGATCTGGGAAGGCTTCAGCAAGATGTACAGCCTTTATCGCCGGCGACTCGCGGGGGAAATACCGTCGGCCGGGGCCGCGAAACTGCGCGCGAAGCTTGCCGGGGATTACCAGCAGTTGCTGGCCACGCTGGAGGCCGCCTACAGCGACACCCCGGTAGTCAGGTCTCGTAAACAGGCCTGGGAGCTGCTGCGCAGTGACCTGCGGCTGTTCGGCGATGCGCAGGAACTGTGGCGGGAAAGTATCGATGACTGCCGGCAACTGGACCTGCATGCCCTGCTGCCCGGACTCGATGCGGCCCTTGACACCCTGGAGCAGCGGCTCCGGCAAGGCAGTTCGCTGTGGCAGCCGGACGGGCAAGATACGAATGCAGTTTCGCTGGATGACCGTTCACTGCTGGCCCCGATCGAGACCGGCATCGATGCCGCTGCCGGGGAAAGGCTGTCAGCGTTCGAACATGCCGCCCTGATGAATTTTATTGGTCAACTGCAAATCCTGGACCAAAGCAGCCGCAGCCTGCTGCAAACGCTGCATGTTCTGGCCGACCACGAACCCCTCGGCAACCTGCAAGCCCGCGCCCGGGAGCCCGATCCCTTCCGGCCGTCCCGCTGGAATCCGGAACGCCTGCTTGCTGCCCTGTTCCCGGCCCTGTGCTGGTCCGTTGCCTGGCTGTTCTGGTTTTACGTGCAGCCCCCGGGGGGGCCGGCCATCCCTATGATGGCCGCGGCCTTCAGCCTGTCCATGGTCATGTCACCGGTCAACCTGATCGGACTGCTGATCGTACTGCTGTTGAGCATGTTGCTAACGGTGGCACCGGTCTATATGTTCGTCATGCCGGCGCTGGACTCCGGCTTTGCCTTGCTCACACTGATATTTATCTACACCTTCGTCTTCGGCTATCTGGGCGGCAAGTCGCCCGTGCTCAAGCTCGGACCCCTGATGATGTTTGTCATGATGGTCGATATCACCAATGAGCAGACCTACTCCTTCATCGCACTGGTCACGGCCGGCCTGATAATGCTGCTCGGCGTCAGCGTGGTCGTGATCGTCGACCGGTTGCTGAGCCCCATGCACCCGGAACAGGTCCTGCTGCGCAGCGTGCGGCGCTTCCTCGGCGGTTGCGCCCGAATTGTTGGCGAAATTGGCCTGCTGCTGCCCCGGCAGCCGGCGCGGGCCCGCCGGCTCAGGCGGCGCATCTATGAAAGCCGCGTACTGCCGGTGTCCGCCCGGCTCCCCGACCTGGAGAAGAAACTGGATTACGACCGGTTCCCGGACAACACCCCCGAAAAGGTGCAGCTGCTCGTGGACGGCCTGCAATCGATACGCTGGCGGCTGCAGAATCTTGATCTCACCTATGACAGGGCGGCCAGGGAATCGCCGGAACTTATGCAGTCGATCGGGCCACTGAACGAAACATGGCGCACTCATGTACAGGACTTGCTGCAGACATGGGCAAGGCAGGTGGCTGCCGGTGATGCGGTGAACGACAAGGCCATGTCCACCGACGTCTCCATGCCGCTGCAGCAGCAACTCGATGACCTGCGGAAGAGCAGGACCATGGATGATCTCGACGATCATGCCCTGCAGCACCTCTATACCGTGACGGGCAGCACCCAAAGCCTGCTGGAGGCGGTCAGGAGACTGGATGACAGCATGACACAGATCAACTGGCACCAGTGGTCGGCAAGCCGGTTCTGAGAATCCGGGCGGGCTCTGCCAAAGCACCCGTCTACCGGTAAACCACCCAAATCGCCCACGGAGAAAAATGCCCGAAAACAGGTGATTTTGGGGTGGACCTGAAAATCATGCGATTTCAATCGGTCAGGCTGCCGGT
>Ga0209536_100017851_pt1 | contig 10028 bp, 5 predicted proteins | sample DeeMarSeWOR28_12_FD_187461 | JGI IMG/M metagenome (GOLD analysis project Ga0209536, IMG submission 187461) | Marine sediment microbial communities from White Oak River estuary, North Carolina - WOR-2-8_12 (SPAdes) (version 2) | ecosystem: Environmental > Aquatic > Marine > Intertidal zone >...
GTCCTCCAATATAAGACCGGATACTACGGTGCCCGGGTAGTTGGGAACCTCATAATTAATCGGGAATCCATTTTCCAGGAACTTTCCATAGCGTTGTGCATCGGCATAAACTTCATGCACAAGGCGGACTTCTTCAGGGAATTCATCCTTTCCGCTCCACATGAAAAAAGTATCCGTTCCCCTCAGTAGCATGTGCCATAATAATTCCTGATAAGCGCCCCTGCTCATTTGTACGATCGACGGATCGGTATCGTGCGGATAAAAAATGGTATGCCAGTGCACAAAACTGATGATCGGAAGGTGTTGAGGTGTGTTCCTTCCAGCGTTGCTGGCCACGAGAAGCATGTTATAGAACCACCTGTAGTCTGAATTTTCAAAATCATACCATGAAAAAATAGGGGCCCAGGTATAAGATACCGGCATGGCAAACGTATAGCCGGTCGACGGGAAATCATTGTACCATCTCCTGTATTTTGCCTTCTGGTCGGTCATGTGAGGCCGGCCTTCTACAAAATATTCAAAGTAATCATACCAGTATCGATATCCATCATGCGGATAAACGGCATAATTGCCCACCAGAGCTTCCGGGAATCTGGATAAAACGGGCTGGCTGAATGTATAAAACTGCAGGTAAGAGCGTAACTCCCTCATTTTTCTCTGAAACGTGGTAAAGCTGAATCCATCACCCAGGTATTCCAGGCAACGTTGGCACCTTTGTGAAGATTCGTAGGCATGATTCACTTCCAGGGGCCCGTCTACCTCCCAGTCGGCGAAAATAAAATCTACCGAAAGGCCATTTTTTACATATTCTTCGAGATAATATTCAAGTCTTTCACGTATCTCCTTCTTGCGGAAATCAATGGCAAAAGGGCATCCCATATCCTTTTTCTGTCCGAAACGGTCATCCCAGAAAGGATCACCCTTTTTATCAATGTGTGCTGTACGAGGATCTCCGTTATAGAAGGAATAAAGCAGATCAATGGCATTGATGTGAATTTTCAAATCCAATTTTTTCTGCGCCCGGCTGATGGTGATGGCTTCTGCAAGTGCTTCTTCCCGGTTATCTGATTTCCAGGAGGCTATCAGGGCAACACCTCTTGAATTGAGCGTACTCACCAGCAGTTCTGCCTCATTCGCTTTTATAGGACCTGGATCCATAGCCGGCCATAAATACAAAGGCAAACGGGATCCTCTTTCATTTGGCAGATTTTTTGTGTTTTCCAGTACTACCTGGATTTTCCCGGGGAAGCTTTTTTGATTCTTCTGGGCACAGCAAATCTGGATCATCACAAAGAGGTATATACCGGCGATAAATAATTTTTTCACTTTTGTTTTTTATAGTTGCAATCAATATTCCACCCGGAACGGTCGAATAATTTCTTTTGAATCAATACCCTTAACTACCCTGATCCTTATCTGATACCCCAGCGGTATTTTTGTGGGATCTATAAAATCACCTCCGAACTGTTCCAAAAAAAGACCTCTTTCGTCTACCGGGATTTCGGTACCATTGATGTCTACCCTTGATCCCGGTTCAGCCCAACCGTAAACAGCAACCGAAGAGTGATTGGTTATTTCTGAGTTGACCCAGGGATCCGTTTGGACATAGGTCTTTGGCGAGGCTTCCAGGAGAAAAAGTTCCTTCAATACTTCTCTTTTTGCCTTGTATAATAAATCAGGATCATGTGTGTGCTCTTTTAAGTCAGGAACAACCTGAGCTGCAATCTCCTTTCCCCGCTGTTTTGGATCGATCCAGTCAAAACTTGCACCGAGTGAATCTTTCAGATGCCCGATTTTATCTTCCAGCATCACGAAGTACTCATAATCCTGGATTCCATTCCTCATCTGTTCCCATCGTAACGAATTGATAACGCCATCTTTTGATGGATATACATGCCAGCCATCTCCGACATGTTCACCAATCTCGATGAATGGATCAGAAGTATACCATTGATTCCAGCCCCAGTGCAGGTAGCCAGTAGCGTCGAACCTGTAATTCAGCCAGTGAAGCAGCCGGGCATCAATGAGCGGAACATCGATTGTCTTGTTGGGCAACAGGGATCCCTGGTATATGCCGACTGTATAAAACCATAATTCATTCCCGCGATCAGCCCACTCCTCGAAGGAAGGGTGCCATGAACGGAAAGCATCCAGTTTCGGTACGGCAATCTCAAGGATATCCTCATCCAGAATATAGCTGGTCTCAATCGCATCGATCCTGCGCAGATCCGGAGCGTATCGATGCATGTATCGAGACATTTCAGCCCAGGCTATTGCATTATGCAGGGATGGTTCGTCTTTGATATGAAAAAGTGCTTTGCTGAGCCATCCTTTTTCCTTCAGGTGATTTTCAAAAGCAGGCAGGAGGTGAGGGATTACCCCGTCTCCCGGCAAAGTGATTTTCTGGCCACTTTTCAGATCGGTCAACTCAAAACTCCGGAGATGTATCTCCGTATCACTCCATCCCTTGTCTCCGAACCTGGCCAGTTCACCGGTTTCCAGAAAATCCATTTTTCCGGTATCCCAGAAAACCTGGGCGATCTGGTCAAATCGTGTAAAATCAAAAAGGAAGGTCCCATCACCGGATTGGCTGATACCGATCGAGCTCATAGGTACCTGGAAAACATTCTGTCGGTGCTGCACCATATTATCGGCATACCTGCGAAGCATATTAAACCATTTTTCTGAATATTTTTCGTCTATATCATGGAATTTCTTGAAATGATCCGTCGTATACCATTCAGTTACTTTCAGATGTCTTTCCTTTGGCAGGTTGAAAGGGTAAACCTTAAGCTGAAGGGGCAGTGACCTTTCACCCTGGTCACATTTTACACGGATTAATGATTCATAATCGCCAGCCAGACACTCTTCTGGAATAGAAATACTGATCCAGAAAGCTTTAATGGTTTTTCCGGGTACATCAATCTCCATCTCAGGCATTAAAAAATCAGGAAATCTCGCAGGGGTTTTCCGGATCAATACCCGGTCGGGCTGATTAGGCGTATTCTTCATGATGGGAACGCTTCCGACAAAATTCAACTGGACTATACCGGATGGAAGCGGAATGCCTTTGGAAAAATCATTGAGTTCACCGGTTTTGAGGGTCACATTCGTCAGGTTTTTCCTCGTCCTGATTATGCCTTGCCCGGAGATTACTTCACCTCTGATGCCAAAAAGTTTTAGCGTATCCTTACCGGGAGGGAGGTTATAGCCATCCTCAAATATCCGGACCAAATCGCTGACAGCCATAAGTTCGAAGGGCTGCGCTGACAGTTGGGAATGTGCTGTATGCAATAAAAAAGGAATTAAAAGAAAGAAGATGGCCGGTATATTATAAAAAAAGTTTCTACGATTCATGATCAGATCAGTTTTTACTTTTTTCCAAGGCAATGAATTGCATGGCATCATGTGGATATTATTCAGAAAAATGACAGATGAACGGGTTTTCAAAAGATTTACTTTTCGACTACAAAACGGCGAACGATTTTTTTATCCCCATTCTTTCCTTTTGCCTCGACGATAACCTCATTTTCTTCCTGGGATACTCTCGCATTACGGAGAAACATTCCCCTCACGTCAGGTTCCAACACTTCACCATTGACAGTTATTTCGGTGCCCCCTTCTGTCCATCCGAAAATCTCTACAAGATAGGAACGTTCTTTGACGGTTCCGGAATTGATGGCCGGATTGGTCTGGACATAGATACGGGGTGACCGGTCAAGTTCTATCAATTCTTCGATCACTTCTTTTTTCGCCCTATACAGTATTTCCGGATCATCGGTATGATGCTCAAAATCATAAACCACCTGGCTGCATATTTCCCTGCCTCGCTGGGCGGGATCGATCCACAAGAAATGGGATCCCAGTGAATCCTTCAGGTTCCGGATCTTGTTTTCCAGCATCCAGAAATATTCATAATCCTGAATTCCGTTTCTCATCTGTTCCCATCTGAGTGAATTGAGAACTCCGTTTTCGGTAGGATAGACATGCCATCCGTCACCGATATGCATTCCCACCTCATCGAATGGATCTTCCGAATACCATTGATTCCATCCCCAGTGCAGGAAACCGCTCAAGTCATATTTATAATTGATCCAGTGAAGGATCCGGTTATCGATTACAGGCATATCGATGGTCTTATTGGGATACCGGGATGCCTGGTAGATACCTACGGTATAGAACCAGAGTTCTGTACCTTCCCTTGCAGCTTTTTCATATACATCGTACCATTCTGCCAGGTAGTCGAGCTTGGGCACCGCTATTTCAATTTCATCAAACAGAAAAGTAGTTTCGATGGCATCGATCCTGGTTAGCTCAGGCGCATATTGATGAATGAGTGCGGATTTTTCCTTCCAGGCAGGTACATTTCGCAGGGTTGGTTCGTCTTTTACATGAAAAAGGGTCTTATCAAGCCAGCCCTTACTGCGCAGGTGATTTTCAAAAGCCGGAAGTAAATAGGGGATCACTTCCTCACCCGGAAGGGTAACTTCCTGATCACTTTCCACATCCGATACGGTAAAATCTTTCCATACGATCTCGGTATCAAACCAGGCCTTTTCCCCGAATCTGGCCAGTTCGCCTGTTTCCAGGTAATCCATCTTTCCGGTTTCCCAGAATACATTGGCGATCTGATCGAAACGGGTAAAATCAAATTCAAGGCTCTCATTGGCCAGTTTAGTGATTCCAATGGAATTCATGGGAACCTGGAATATATTCTGACGGTGACTAACGAGGTTATCGGCATACTTTCCCAACATCTCAAACCATTCGTTCGAATACATTTCGCTGATCCCGTGTTGCTTCTGGAAATGCCGGGTCGTGTACCATTCGGTCACTTTCAGATGCCGTTCGTCAGGCATCCGGAAGGGATAGACGGTAATATGTAGGGGAAGCGCCTGCTCGCCCTCTTTGCAGGATACTTTTACATTTCCTGAATACCTTCCGGGAGGTATTGTTTCAGGAATGGAAATGGTAAGCCAGACAGCCTGGTACTGGTTTTTCGATATATCCATTTGTTTTTCGGATTTGAGATAATCCGGAAACCGGGCTGGCGCCTCCCTGGCCAATGCATCAGCGGGCTGATTGGGTGCATTTTCAGTAAGAAGAATACTACCTGTAAAATTCCATTCGATTATTTCGGCGTTAATCTTTTTGCCGGTGGCTGAATCGACAAGATCCGTAGCTTTGACAGAAAGATCCGTCAGGTTTTTTTTTGCCTGGATAACGAGCTGACCGGAAATGATCTCATTCCGGATCCCGAATAATTCAAGATTATCATCCAGCTCCGGTAAATTATACCCATCTTCAAAGACCCGGACAAGGTCGCTGACCCCGGATACAGTGAAAGATTGTGCATAAACAGAGCTGCAAAAAAGGATTAAAACCAGCAGATGAGCTGAAGTTTGAACATATGATCTTGTAAAATGCATAAAAAATCGGGTTATTTGATTTGAAAAAGTATTCGGGCGGATCACTCTTTCATCTTTTCCAATAGTTCCACTGAGGCTTCCACCATCTTTTCTCCTTCTCCCTTGGCGATTTCACTCACTTCCACCTCGTAGGCTCCGTAATCAAAAGCCTCGGCATTGGGTATGTAACCAATAGAATTATTGGAAAGGGTCAGAATGAACGTATGCTTAAAAGGGGATCTTTTTTTTATCTCCAATCCCAGTTCCACAAATATTTCACCTGGTAGGGCCACGATACCAACCTCACCCAGACCGAACGTCTGGACTTCAGCTTCAATTGGCTGGCCATTCCTTTCTTCGATCCTGAGGATTTTCATGGCTTCCCTGATCTCAGGGGTGGATGATTCCAGATCAGATTCCTTTCTTGCATTGATCCTGGCCATATTATATTCCTCCTCCGTATATTCCGGAGTTTTCAATAAGAGGATTTGATTTGCCGAACTTAATTCCGGGGTCTCATTTTTTTCCAGGACGGGGAATTCCCTTATCACACCGGCTGCAAGAGCATATCCGATTCGCTCAGCCCGGCCGAATCCCTTTAATGTTTCCGGGCTTTTTACATTGAAGTGATTTACGTTTCCGCAGGCCCCAAAGCCAAAAAACACCATGATGCGATCGCCCAATAATTTTTTAAGGATTTTTCCCATAAAAAACGGGAAATCCGCAGAAATTTCGGTGCCTCCCACCGTATCAAGATGTATGGCAAAATTAACCAGGACAGCGATTGGCATGCCTTCTGTAGATTCGATATACAGGATGCCCACCTCGGGATCAATGGGTCCCATGGGTCGTATGATATCCGGATTTAAGGCTCCCGGGTTAAATTTAACCGACCCGTCCTTCATCATATATCGACGATGGAAGGAAACGTTTTCTTCCTTCCCTGAACCGGATTTAATGACAGCCGGTTGTGTTGAATTAAAAGCGATCTTGACAGCATCATATATTTTTGTGCTCAGAATATCCTCGTATGGATCCGTTATCACCGGTCCGGTATGGGTATGCGTGGCCGAAATGACAATGTTCGATGCCGGAATGCCAAAGTCCTCCTGAATGCGTACCCGGGCTGCAGGGAAAGCTGCCGGAGCCACATCAATAATATCAGCGATCACCAGCACCAGGGTATTGGTACCATCTGCGACTACCATGGCACGGGCATACAAGGGATCATGAACATTGGTGGCCAGTCGTTCAATATAGTATCCCTCAAGCGGGGTACCCAGGGGAGGGGTGATATCGGTTTTTCCGACACCCACCCTGATCTGTGCGATTGAAGAAAGGCTTAATTCCATGGTAATAATGATCATCAATGTCAAAATAAAGCTTCTTTTTGAGGACTTCATAAATCAATCGGTTAGGTTTCTTAATATAATAAATTTCATGGGATACTATATGCTTCCTGAACAGTTTTTGCAACCAAGGGAAAAGCAGGTGTTCATCGATTGTATAAACTTCATTTAAAGCTATGAAAATTGGGTTTATATTATTAGTATAATTCATTTGAATCGTGGTATTATTCTTCATATATTAAAGCTTGATAGCCTTATTATGTGGCTTTTTTTGAATATTAATATCAGATTATAAAGTATGAAAGTCCGTGAAGTACGATTGTTCAAAAATCCCAATCAGTCCTTTGTTTTCTATCATGAAGAGGAATCTTTCAGTAGCTGGCATTATCATCCCGAATACGAACTTGTACTGATAAAAGAAGGAGAAGGAATCCGGTTGGTCGGTGACCATATTGAACGATTCGAAAAAGACGATCTGGCTTTCCTTGGCCCCTACCTGCCACATGAATGGAGATGCCTGGACAGGTATTATCTGCCGGATGACGGATTTATTGGAGAAGGTCTCGTAATCCAATTCTTACACGACGCTTTTGGAAAATATTTTTTTGAACTACCTGAAAACCGTGATTTGTTGAACTTTCTAAAAAAATCGAAGCAGGGTTGTTCCATTTTCGGGAAAACTAAAGATAAGATCATTCTTTTGATGGAGGAAATGATTTATATGGAAGAAAAAAACAGACTTTATCATTTATTTTCTATATTTCAACTTCTCGGTTCAATGCCGGAATACAAAATTCTTTCAAGCCCTGCTTTCTTAGAACCTTATCAAGCGTCAGAAAATGAGCCACTTAAAAATGTCATTCAATATATTCATCAATATTTTCAGAAAGAGATCAAGGTGAATGAACTGCTTGAGATTTCGAACATGTCCAATACTACCTTTTTTACTTCTTTTAAAAAGATGTACCGGATGACGTTTAAAAAATATTTACTCAGCATACGGATCGGATATGCCTGCCGGTTGCTGGCTGATGAAACCCTGAATATATCACAGATCGCCTATGAATCGGGATTTGAGAATTTATCGAATTTCAACAGGCAATTTAAATCATTGAAAGGTTGTACGCCGGGGGAATATAAAAAGCGTTTTCAAAGTAACAAGGTTTATAACATTGAAATGGCCTGAGATATTCCCGAAGACCTTGTTAGGTCAGGTATATGACAGCTTAATTATGGGAGAAAATCTTGTAATATTAAAAATTTTTGAAGAAAATTAATTCCAGGTAAATTTTAAAATGGTATACTTCAGGAACAGGATTATTCCAATCTTAATTCTAACTTCGAATCTCTTGATGGTCAGGGTGGAGGCACAGCAATCGGTGGCCCGCAAATGGAATGAAGTACTGTTGGAAGCCATACGAAATGATCTGGCCCGTCCGACGGTCCATGCTAGGAATCTTTTTCATGTTTCAGCAGCGATGTATGATGCCTGGGCGGTATACGATCCGGATGCTAATCCTTACTTTCTCGGGAACATTGTCGGCGGTTTCTTCATTCCGTTTAACGATATTCCGGAGGGATCCGATAAAAAAACCTCCCAGGAAGAAGCCATGAGTTATGCGGCCTGCAGGATCATAAGGCACCGGTTCATTGCCAGCCCGGGATGGGTAGAAACCTTCAACCTGGCTGATGATTTAATGAATGAACTGGGATATGATCCTTTATATAATTCAACCGAGTACATAAATGGGGGGCCGGCTGAATTGGGAAATTATATTGCATCCAAAATTATTGAATTCGGATTGCAGGATGGTTCGAATGAAAGGGGTGGTTATCAGAATTTATATTATACCCCGGTCAATAACCCCATGATCCTTGCGGAACCGGGTAGCCAGGACCTGATCGATCCAAACCGGTGGCAACCCTTGACTTTTCTGACATTCATTGATCAATCGGGAAATGAAATACCTGGCGGGACACCGGAATTTTTAAGTCCGGAGTGGGGGAGAGTAGTTCCGTTCTCCCTGAAAGAATCGGACAAAAAAAAATATATAAAGGAGGGTGACGAATATTGGGTATATCATGATCCGGGTCCACCTTGCCTGACTAACGAAAATGGCATGGATACGTTCGAGGATTATGAATGGGGATTTTCCCTGGTTTCATTCTGGTCTTCCCATATGGATGCAGCCGACGGGGTGATATGGGATATATCTCCTGCCTCGATAGGTAATATCGATATTAATGACTTTCCAACGGCCATAAATGAGTTGCGATCGTTTTACGATAAAAAGAATGGGGGAGATATCAGCAAGGGTTATTCGGTGAATCTCAAAACCGGGAACTCCTACGAACCGCAGTTGGTGCCCCGTGGCGACTATACCCGTGTCCTGGCAGAATTCTGGGCCGACGGACCGGACTCAGAAACGCCTCCCGGTCATTGGTTCACTATTTTAAATTACGTGAACGATCACCCCCAGTTATTGAAAAAATTCCGAGGAGAGGGACCGGTCCTTGACAATCTGGAATGGGATGTAAAAAGTTATTTCATACTGGGCGGGGCCATGCATGATGCGGCCATCAGTGCCTGGAGCATTAAGGGATATTACGATTATATACGACCCATTTCAGCCATACGGCATATGGCGGAATTAGGGCAATCCAGCGACAATAATCTGCCAAACTACCATCCGGCAGGGATCAAACTGGAACCCGGATTTGTAGAAACGGTGGATGAAGAGGATCCGCTGGTGGGAGAAAACCAGGAAAATGTAGGAAAAATTAAGGTCTTCGCATGGCGGGGCCATGATTTCATTCAGGATGCCGCCTCTGATGTGGCAGGGGTAGGCTGGATCCTGGCTGAGAACTGGTGGCCTTACCAGCGCCCATCCTTTGTAACCCCACCCTTCGCGGGATATGTTTCAGGGCATTCCACCTTCTCACGGGCCGCGGCCAGGATTCTGACTCTGTTAACGGGCGACGAGTATTTTCCCGGGGGCATGGGAGAATTCATGGCGGCCAAAAACAGTTTTCTGAGGTTTGAAAAGGGGCCCTCTGAGGATGTTATACTGCAATGGGCTACATACTATGATGCTTCCGATCAATGCAGCCTTTCGAGGATCTGGGGTGGAATTCATCCTCCGGTCGATGATATCAATGGCCGGATTATCGGAGATAGAATTGGAGAAAATGCCTTATGATGCGATCTCTTTACTCCGGAGTTTCCGGATTACAGAACCACCAGACAAGAATGGATGTTATTGGTAATAAT
>Ga0209536_100017853_pt1 | contig 10027 bp, 8 predicted proteins | sample DeeMarSeWOR28_12_FD_187461 | JGI IMG/M metagenome (GOLD analysis project Ga0209536, IMG submission 187461) | Marine sediment microbial communities from White Oak River estuary, North Carolina - WOR-2-8_12 (SPAdes) (version 2) | ecosystem: Environmental > Aquatic > Marine > Intertidal zone >...
TCCTGCGGCACGATCGGGGTTATATTCCGGTCTAATGCGGAACTAAGCAAAGAAACCCTAGAAACGACGGTTGCGTTTTTTTCAGAAACTCTGAAAAAGGGCAAATAGGTCATTTCTTAAACTGCTCTACCATGGAATTGCGTTCCTGCGCATAAGTTTTTATGGGGTAGACTTTGAAGAAAATCAGGAGGGTAAAGATAGAGCAGACATTCGCAGTCCATCACAAAAAAAGCAGAGGCCATTTCTGACCTGCATGAAATAGTACAATTTACATAAATTCAGCCCTGCTCGACAAAGCACGGAGGATGATAAGCTGCTTTTTATAGCAGTAGCACGTCTGCGCCATCAAACAGGGCTGAAATCAAACAAAAGCCATAAAAAGTAACGATCTCTTCCTGACCTTCTAAGTGAGAGTTACTTTTATTTAAGATTAAATATTAATGAAATTTGGGGTGCAGTAAATAATAAAAAAACAATTAGGGAATAATTAGAAAATATAATTACATCGAGCTGGTTCCAAGGATTGTCTGTAGATTTAATTTTTGATTTGTTAAATTTAGTTTTTTCCTAATATTCTGGCGATGGGTGCTAACTGTTGTTGGAGACAGGTTTAACAGCAATGCTATCTCCTTCGAAGTCTTATTTTTCCGGATTAAGTCCGCAATTTGAATTTCAGCCGGAGTAAGTTTTGAAAGTTTGCTGGATAAATCATAAGGAAAAGGTGAGATTATTTCTTTAAGGTTCGATTCAATGATTTCCACGAAAGCTTTTTCATAAGATGCCGGCAGCCTTTTTTTCAATTCATCAATATAGGGGAATACAATTGTTTCGAGTTTCTGCAAAAACTTTTTCCCAATTTCTTTTTTATCCTCCTGCTGTTTTCGCAAAAGGACTTTCAATGCAACATTCAATTCCTCCAGATGGAGGGTTTTCTGTTCAAGCTCTGCAGTTCTTTTGGCAACCAGTTCCTCAAGATTATTATGGGATTGGAGCAGCTCTTCTTCAATTTTTTTGCGCTCAGTGATATCCTGGATGGTACCGACGAGCATGTTCATCTTGCCACAGCTATCAGGTGCGAGTTTTACATGGGCTTGGAAAGTTCTTGTCGAGCCATCCTTGAGGTTAATTCGATATTCAATTTCAAAATGTTCTTTTAATTGCTTATCTTTTAGAATTTCTTCTAGGAATTTTGTTACCTTAGGCCTATCATCAGGGTGGAGTATATTGAAAAAAATATCAATATTGCCAATGTCGCTTTTAGGATCCAAGCCGAACATATGGTAAATTTCTTCGGACCAGAACACCTCATTTGATGTTATGTTATGTTCCCAACTGCCAATTTTTGCTATACGCTGAGACTCAACGAGTCTTTGTTTCTCAGCTTTTAATGCTTTTTCAATCTCTATCCGCTCAGTGATGTCTTTGGCAATACCGAGAATGGCAATTGGTTTTTCGTGAGCATCTTTAAGAAGTGTCGTTGTCATCAAGGTGATAAAAGGGGTGCCATCTTTCCTGATATGACGTACTTCACCTGTTTTTTGGCCTTTTTCAAGAACTTCTTGGATGAAAGGCCAGACTGATGTTTCTAATTGTTCCTGATTGTGGAAAATGGTTATTGATGCACCAATCAGCTCTTCGGGGGAGTCATAGTGGTGCATCTTGGCCCAGGATGGATTAACATATATAAGTTTATTATCCATATCTGCAAAAGCGATACCTTCAAAAGATTGATCTACCGCCGATGAAACAAACTCACACCACTCATTTTTCTTCATAAAATACTTCTCTTGTAAAAATTATTTAATTGCGAGAATCGGTTGGATAGGAATTACCATAATAATTCAGTCAGGTTTTTCGTTATTTTTCTTGGAAATCATAGAGGTAATAGCAATATAAAATATAGAGTTACGCGGAATAGTTATCAAATTAACCTAATAGAGATTAATATAAAAAGTTCTTTGGTGTTCGTAAAAAACATCTATCTTGCCACAGTAATATTTTTTTCAGCTGAAATTTTGAGTTGTCAGACGGCGGGGACATCTTGAACAGCGTCTCATGCTCTTTTGGCCAGAAGTACAGCCGGAACTTGGTATTTGAAACTGACTCCTCATGATCAGCCATGCGAAAGGAGTGTCAGAGACAAGGTTGATGTCCAGGTCCATACTGTTTCACATTTCCCTTCTGTAACAGAATATTCTGTAACTGTTTCAGGCGTAAAACAGAAGTTGATTCCTTAAGTATATAGACAACACAGTCTTTGCAGGTATTGGAAAGGTTATGATATGCCTCAACTCGTCTGGCAATTTCCCAACACGGCATTTTAGGTTCACTCCTGGCAGGGCAATCCAGATTATCACAATTCATAATTTCCCAGCATTTATGATAAGAATAATAATCCATACAATCCTCATACAGTGTCAGGCGGGATAGCACCTATTGACTTTTCTCCGTATGTAAAAAGTAACCATTTTAGAAGTGATGCTGTCCCGAACAGTAAAATTAATTAGGATTCCCCCTTAACCAGACTCACTTCTTGCGAACTTATCATTCCTATGGAGTTCAGCAGCTCTTCTTCGGAAATAATCTGCTTGGCGATGAGAATATCGATGAGAGCCTGATTGACAATTGTCCCTATATTTAATTTGTCTTCCGGCACAATAACCGTTTTTTGTGCAATCATGTGTTTAGCCATTTGTCATCCTCCTTATTGATCCCAGTATCTTTGCTACTTTATTTTATAGGCAGATGACTAGACTGGATGCATCCAGCACCTTCCCGGTAAAAACTATTATTGATCGATACCAGGCCTGATTTTTCTTTGTTTATTTGTTCATTAAAGGAAGCAATAAGAATGCCAACTCTGGGCAATATGCGTTAAGGTCCTGTTTTATCAGGAAGAAAAATACAGATGCTGGAGGATTAATCCGGCTTGAAATTTACCTGTGTATGACATTCAATACAATTTGTAAAAATATTTATACCTGTTGTGTGTAATGGGAAAATAGGCAAAATCACCGTCTATCATGTAGAGATAGTCCTTTAGCACTTTGATATAATCACAAAGCAAGGAAGCAGGTATGGGACGGTGTATTTAATCCGGATAGTGCATAATCCGAATTGCCAGGTGATAGTCAGCTCCGCTGGAAATGTATAATGACCTTAATTGCCAAAGGCAGGAATGTTCCGATACACGCAGCTGCCAAAACGTCGGTCGGCCAATGCACCCCAAGTACCAGCCGTGAAAGCCCGACAAGAAATATCCATAAAAAAGCAAGGATCATGACAATCCCCTGGGATGCAGGCCGGAACTTGAGAGCTAAAAGAGTGGCAGCAGTCGCGAATGCTGCAACAGCGAGGGTGTGTCCGCTGGGAAAACTCGACCCCCAGTAGTATTCTGTTTCCCAAAGCATCGGCCGATGCCGGCCAACCGATGTTTTAATTATGAAAACGATAAGGGCCGCGCTGACAACTGAAACAGAAAGAAGCAGCGCCTCTGAACCCCGCTTGGCCAGAAGCAGTAATATAGTCAAGAATGTGGTGACCGGAAACAGGAATTTAGCGGAACCGGTGACTGTAATAGCTGAAAAAAAGGGGGTCATGAATCCCGGGACATGCGCGTGGATATAGAGCAGAACGGCTTTATCAACCGGTCCGGATTCACCTCCAAGCACATCCTCACTGATCTTAATTGCCAAAACAACAAGAACCAGGCCGAACAGTATGGCCACGCGCCGCTTTTCCAGAGTTTCTGTAAACCCTGGTTTCTTTATACGGGTAAAGGTGCTCAGAGCAAAATAGAAAGAAGCTACAATAAATACCAGCTTTACTATGTCTTCCAGCAACTCAAAAATCATGCATATACCCTGGGCTTCTGTCTTTTAAAATACCCTTCCCAAGTGTGCACCTTTTCTCAATTGAAAGTTATGTATTAATAAATTCTGACTTTCTCCTTTCATCAAACATGATACAGCATGAAAAGTCGGCATCACACCAGATTGACCTGCCATTACCCTTTGGCTATTTCCTTTTTTCTGAGCAAAGAATTGACTTCCCACGCTACATCAATACCTGCAGGATATACAACCCTCACAACATTTCCCGGATTTGCCTGTTCCAGCTCCATTCCATCCTCATCCAACAACCCAAGCACTTCAAATGGGACAACATTGATATCCCGGCTGAGATACTCGACTATGTCACCTGTCCGTAAGGGGTTCCTTGTTACTATTTCCAGCCAATGTTGATCCTGCTCTCTATTGCCAAAACCCTGTACTACTCCAACAGGGACATACTCCTGGTCGGTGCGCGGTCTGTCATAGAGCATATCCTCCGCGCCCGGTGGCCCGAAAATAAAATTCTCAGTATAGCCCCTGGTGCCGACTTTCATAAGTTCTTCCATGTAAACCGGCGGCAACACGACACGCCTGTTGCCTGCCAGGGAACCTCTACTGTTTGCGGCAATATAATCAAGCGCGGCCCGGTATACCCGTACCACTGCACCGACATAATAAACGCTTTTCATCCTGCCCTCGATCTTCAGGCTGTCTACACCGATATCAATTAATTGCGGCAGTTTATTCAGGAGGCAGAGATCCCTGGAGTTGAATATGTAGGTTCCGTGCCCATCCTCTTCAACCGGGAAGTACTGTCCCGGTCTTTTCTCTTCGTGGAGCGCATATCGGTACCGGCAGGGATGAGCACATTCACCCCGGTTGGCATCCCTGCCCGTGAAGTAGTAGCTGAGCAGGCATCTGCCCGAATATGATATGCAAAGGGCACCGTGCACGAATATTTCGACCTGAGTGGAGGGAGAAAGGGCTTTTCTGATTTCTGCAATCTCGTTCAGGCCGAGTTCCCGGGCCAGGTTCAGCCGGCGCACCCCCTGTGCTTCCCAGAACCTGGCATTCCCGGGATTCGTGACATTGGCCTGGGTACTCAGGTGAATTGGGACATCAGGAATAACTTCTTGCGCCATTGTAAGGATGCCCGGATCTGATATGATGATGCCGTCTACTCCGATATCCAGGAGATATTTAAGGTATTCTCCCAACCCCTGAAGATCCTCCTGGTGGGCAAAGATATTGACCGTGACATAGAGTTTAACATTTTTTTCATGGGCGTATTGCACGGCCCTGCCCAGTTCTTTTTCTGAAAAGTTGCTCGCATGGGCCCTCAGGCTGAATTTTTTGCCACCACAGTAAACAGCGTCTGCACCGTAATGAATGGCTGTAACCATTTTTGCAAAACTCCCTGCCGGTGCCAGGAGTTCAGGAATTGTGTCTCCGGAACTGCTTCTTTTTTGTGTATTGGCTGCTGATGCTTTTAATGGCATAATTCAAGGGTTCTGTCAGTCAATCGTCGTTTGTTTTGTAAAACGACCATCATCGGCAGTTTGGTGGTCACCCACACAAACCAAAGATTGACACCTGTACCGACAACGGTCCAATCAAAAGCGTAACATCATAAGATAATTGCACGAATTTTAATATGTTGCGATAAAAATTATGGTTAGCCATAATTTCTTCACTTGCCTGTCGGGACAAATCATGGGTACATAGTATTTATGTACAGGCAAACTTCATTAACACACGGGAAAGCAGAAGGCAGAAAATCTCTGAATGCGGTCGGCGTAGCCATGAGCGGCGGCGTGGACAGTTCCGTAACAGCAAGCCTGTTAAAAAACAAGGGCTATGAGGTGCAGGGTTTTTTCATGTCCCTGAACCAGCCGGACCTGTCTCAACAGGTGGAGCGCGTAAAAAAGGTGGCGGGCCACCTGGATATTCCCCTCACAGTTGTTGACCTGGCAGATGAATTTAAAGCAGCAGTACTTGATTATTTCACCCAAAGTTATTTTGCAGGCAAAACTCCCAATCCCTGTATTATCTGTAATCCCAGGATCAAATTCGGCAGGTTGCTGGAAGAAATCCTTGCAGCAGGCTGCGATTGCATGGCTACCGGTCATTATGCCAGGATCATCCTGGATAAAAATGGTTTCTTTCGTCTTTTAAAGGGGCTTGATCCCGCAAAAGACCAGTCCTATTTTCTGCACCGCTTAACACAGAAGCAGCTCGCCAGAATCCTGATGCCCCTTGGCGAGCAGAAAAAAGAAAATGTTTATAAGATGGCAGCTGCACTGGGTATCTCCGGGGTGCATGGCAGCGAAAGCCAGGACGTCTGTTTTTTAAAGGGCCAGGATCTCAAAAGCTTTTTGGCACGACATCCTGAAAAAGATAAAGGCGCGGGACCTATTGTCACCCTGGAAGGTCAGGTGCTGGGTCGCCATCAGGGAATCCACTGTTACACAGTTGGGCAACGGAAGGGCCTTGGCATCCCCGATGCAACTCCCTATTATGTCGTGGCCCTTGATCCCCTTAACAATGCAGTGCTGGTCGGCAAAAAAGAAGACCTGTGGCAGCGGGAACTATCTGTTGAAAAGGTCAATTGGGTAGAAGGCAGGGAGCCTGTTCTCCCCAGTGAATTTTTTACAAAGATCCGTTACCGCCATAAAGGTGCGCCAGCCCTGGTGCTGCCTCAAGAAAAAGGACACTACCGGGTATGCTTTCACGAACAGCAACTGGCCATCACACCAGGACAGTTTGCGGTTTTTTATCATGGAGACGAGGTTCTTGGCGGAGGAGTTATTCTGTAGTCTGTTGTGGTGAAAATTGGGACCGGTTATCCATTTTGAACTGCAAGAAATTCTTCAACTTTCTCTCTGGCCGGGATTCCCAGACGGGCCCCGGTCTTCATGCAGCAGAGCGCACCGGCCGCACTGGCATAGGAAAGGCTTTCCAGCCACCCCTTATTTAAAGCCAGGCAGGCAGCCAATGCTCCATGAAAGACATCACCAGCGCCGGTTGTATCAATTGCCTTGACTTTAAATGCATCCAGGTGCCCTGAACCTGATGCACTCTTCCAGACCAGACCTTTGTCCCCTCGGGTAATTATGACATTTGGAGCATAGGAACTCAGCTTTGCAAGGGCCCTAGCCTCAGTTGCTTCACCAGTAAAATCAAACCCGAACTGTTCTGAGCAGACAAGGTAATCCACCAAACCAGCCAGCGCCTCTGTGCCCTGGTGTATTGAACCGGCATCAAGAACTGTGCTGATGCCCCTTTGCCTGGCAGCCCTGGCCAGGGGTGGCGATATATAGGGTTCATGGCCGTCAAAAAGGATGACCTTGGTATCGACAGCTGAGCAATCAACGGAGCCCGCGGCAAGAAAGCTTTCAGGCTTGCGGTAATTGACCAGGGCCCTGCTGCCGTCCGGTTTAACCATAACGACTGACAGGGCCGAGGAGTGCTCGCCTCTTGCTACAAGGTCAGTATGAACCCCAACCTGCCGCAGTTCATCAAGGTGGGCGTTGCCAAATATATCCTTGCCAAGATACCCCACAAAGGCAGCCTGCAAGCCAAGCCGGGCCACGGTCACAGCAGCGTTGGCTGCCGGTCCTCCCCCGCAGCCGATGAATGAATTTGCCCGTATTTTTTCATCCGGCCCGGGATGACGGTCCACCGAATACACCAGATCATAGGTGGCTGCACCGACGCAGAGAACGTCAATCGGTTGTGCATAATTCAACAACATTGATTTGTACCAGTATTTTTTGGGGGAGACAGCTGTTTAGCTGTCCACACATTGCCGGCTGCCAGTCAACCATGTATCATGAGCAGACGCATCCCGAAATTTTTTCCTGTCGCACCATATCACATTCCGGCCCCTTCCAATTATAGAAGAGGTTCAAGTAAGATATACCGGCCACTGTAATTTTGCTTATATTTTATTGTCAGAGGGCGGCACTTGCTTTCCTGCCTCTTTTTCCGTAAGGTATGCCCCGCTATGAAGAAAAATAATGATACCCCAAAAACAGTGGCTGTGGCCTCCCTTGGCTGCAAGGTCAACCAATGCGAGGCCGCCGCATTTCAGTCCCGTTTTGCGGAGCAGGGATTTACGCTCACCCCCTTTGACACCGCCTCTGATATTTACGTTATTAATACCTGCGCTGTGACGGCTAAGGCCGCGGCCCAGTCACGACAGCTTATTCGCAGGGCACAGCGCTCCAACCCCCATGCAAAAGTGGTGGTTACCGGATGCTATGCCCAGATTGCACCAGAGAAGCTCCGGGAAATTGAGGCTGCACCCATCGTAATTGTCGGTAATGCCAACAAGCACCAGATATTTGAAGCTGCATTATCTGAAGCCGGGCATCCGCAGACTTACCAGCAAAAACAGACAGATGAATATTTTACCGATATAAGAGAACAGGAGGAAATCAGCCTGCTGCCTGTCAAGCGCTTTGCCACCCGCACCAGGGCTTTTTTAAAAATTCAGGATGGCTGCAACAATTTCTGTTCTTACTGCATTGTACCTTATGCCAGGGGTCGCAGCAGGAGCCTTGCCCTGGACAGGGTATTGCACCAGGCGCTTCTTTATGCAAAGGAAGGCTACAGGGAAATAGTTCTCACCGGTATTCATGTGGGGCATTACGGCCTGGACCTGAAGCCTGCAGGCAACCTGCTTGCCCTGCTGAAAAAACTTACCGCTGTAACGCCTGAAATCCGCTATCGTCTCAGTTCACTGGAACCTACAGAAATCAACCTGAAGCTCCTGGAGTTTATGGCAGAAACGGACAATTGTATGCCCCACCTGCATATCCCCCTGCAGAGTGGCTCAGATGTCATCCTGCAGAAAATGCACCGCAGATATAGTGCAGAACAGTTCATAGAAATAGTACACCGCTGCAAAGAACTGCTACCAACTGCAGCAATCGGGGTCGATATCCTCGTCGGTTTTCCAGGCGAGACCGAAAAGTATTTTCTCCAAACATATGAAACTGTTAGAAAGTTACCCGTCACCTATCTTCATATCTTTCCCTATTCCAGAAGACCCGGAACCCCTGCTGCAAAAATGACTGGCCAGATTGCATCGGAGACCAAGGAAGAGAGAGTTGCACTCCTGCGCAAATTAGATCATAAAAAGAGAAATGCTTTTTACGGAAGCAGAATTGGTGAGGTGCATGCAGTCCTGGTTGAAACTGAAAGTGCAGTTGACGGTTTGGCCAAAGGCTTTACAGATAACTATATCCCGGTCCGTTTCAAGGCCAGACCGGATGATGCCAACCAGGTGGTTCCTGTAAAACTTGAAAGCCTGCAGGAGCGTTATGTTTTGGGGACACTTTTATGATTTTATTATATTATTTCATGCAGTTAAATAAAAATTTTCTGTCTAGTGCTGCACAATGATCGGAGAAATAATAGCTATTGGCAATGAATTGACCTCCGGCAGGGTGCTCAATACTACCAGCCGTTTTGCCGCCGGCCTGCTTTTCGGTGCAGGTCATGAAATTCTTTCCATGGCCACCATCAGTGATACCCCGGCAGAAATCAGCAGGACCCTCCTGCGCGCTATTAAGCGCTCGGATTTTATTATTGTCACAGGTGGACTGGGCGCCACAAGCGATGACCTGACAAACGAAGTTGTGGGGCAGACCCTGGGGCGGCCAACTGTTTTTCATCCTGAAATTTTTGCCAAGATTAAAGCGCGCCATGCAAAAGCTGATAACGGGGCTCTCAATATCCTGAAAAAACTTGCCGTGCTGCCAACCGGGGCTGAAATTTTAAATCCTGATGCGAAAATGGCCGGGTATCTTCTGGTACATGACTCCACGCCCCTTTTCTTCCTGCCCGGTGTCCCTCATGAAATGGAGGAGTTGCTCGTTGACAAGGTCCTTCCACGACTTGCTTTATGGCCGGAAGGTAAAGCCAGAGTTGTAAAGCAACAAGTGTATAAGGTCTTCGGTCTGGGTGAAACTGAAATCAACCGCCGCGTCGCCCATCTTGAAAAGGAGGAAGGTGGCCGGGTACGAATCGGCTATTACCCGGTTTTCCCGGAAGTCCATCTTAGCCTAGCCGTTATCGGGGAGGACGCGGCAAGAGTGGGAACCACATTTGAACGCTACGATCATGAGGTAAAAAAAGTATTGGGGGATGCCCTTTTTGCTACTGGTAATGACACAATTGCAAGCGTA
>Ga0209536_100017854_pt1 | contig 10027 bp, 8 predicted proteins | sample DeeMarSeWOR28_12_FD_187461 | JGI IMG/M metagenome (GOLD analysis project Ga0209536, IMG submission 187461) | Marine sediment microbial communities from White Oak River estuary, North Carolina - WOR-2-8_12 (SPAdes) (version 2) | ecosystem: Environmental > Aquatic > Marine > Intertidal zone >...
CAAGCCACCGAGGTCAGCGCGCCGGCCGCCGATTGGCGACGAAGATCGGCGCTGCCGGCAGCCGCACTCGCGGCGCTGTTCCTTGTCACGACGGTGTGGGGCTGGTTGGGCCGATCGCCTGATGCGCCCGTCGCCCGGCTCGATCTCAGTCTCGGCCCGGTCTCACCGGCGGGGGCCAGCGAGGACGTGTTGATCTCCCCCGACGGGTCCACTCTCGCAGTCGCCGGGACGGTCGATGGAACGCAAGCGATCTATGTCCGACGGCTAGACGAGGCCGACTTCCGAATGGTTCCTGGCACCGAGAGCGGGCGCTTTCCCAGCTTCTCTCCCGATGGTAAGTGGCTGGCGTTCCGCAGGGGTTCCGATAACACGCTCGTGAAAGTGGCGGTGTCCGGTGGCGGTTCGCTCACTCTGGTGGACGATGGCGCGATCAACCCGGTCTTGGCCCATTGGGGGGAAGATGGAACAGTCGTCTTCTTCTCGAGCCAAGGCGGCCTTCTTCACCGCGTTCCGAGCGCGGGCGGCCCAATCGAGAAGGTCAACGGTCCGGGGGGGCGCCCCCAGATGCTGCCGGACGGTTCGGGCGTTCTCGTGAGCACGTTTGGCGGCGGCGGCATCTACTTCGTGGACGTCGCCGCCGATACTTCCTGGTTAGTCGTGCCCGAGGGGGTACATCCCACGTATCTTGACCCCGGCATCCTGCTGTACGTCGCTCAGGGTGGAGGACTGTTTGCGGCACAGTTCGACCACGAGAGCCATACTGTCACCGGTCCTCCGACGCGCGTCCTCGACCGCGTGGCTGCCACGGGTTTCCGTCGAGGGTACTCCCTGTCGAGAACCGGTACACTCGTGCACTTGGAGGGTGAGGCGTTCGGTGGGGGAGATCGTCAACTGCTGTTGATCGTGACCATGGATGGGGGAGCGGACACGCTTCGTCTCCCACCTGGGTGGATGCGGCACCCCCGCTTTTCACCTGATGGACGAACCATAGCCTTCGAGGTTCTGAGTGGCGGCGGCCACGACATCTATACGTTTGACCTGGTGACGAATACGAGAACGCAGATCACGTTCGAGGAAGACAACGACGATCCCGTGTGGTCTCCAGACGGCAAGAGGATCCTCTTCAACTTCCAGGGGCAAAGCACCGATGAGGAGGATCTCTGGGTCAAGCCCGCCGACAACAGCGGTCCCGCCGAACTCGTATTGAGCCGTCCCGGGAACCAATGGCCGGTGGCCTGGCTCGAAGACGACCGGATTGTGTTCGTATCGGACGAGGCGGGTAATGACGACCTGCTGATGTACTCCCTCTCGGGTTCCTCCGAACCCGAACCGTACCTCCAAGCACCATGGGAGGAAGAGGAGTTCGCGCTTTCCCCTGATGGGACGGTCGCCGCCCATGCGTCCCGCAAAACAGGGAACTCGGAGGTATGGCTGCGGGATTTTCCGAGACCTGAGGGCGAGTGGCGGGTTTCGTTCGGCGGTGGGACTTGGCCCAAGTGGTCACCCGACGGAAGGACGCTGTACTTCTGGCGGTTGACCTCAGGGGTCGACACGCTCTTCGCTGCGGAAGTGATCCGGGATCAAGGCGTGCGGGTCCGTGCTCCTGAAGTCGTGCTCGCTCTGGAGACGGAGCAGGGATGGGATCTACACCCGGACGGTGATCGCTTCATCGTCGTTGTGCCCAGCGCCAGCGCAGCGCCCGCGAGCGCTGCTGAGTCCGAGGAAGGACCGCGGTACCTGGTGGTGCTGAACTGGTTCGAGGAGTTGAAGGAGAGGATGGGGAACTGACCGAGATCACCTCCCGCTTGCCCTCTCCGCGACCACCCGCGCTTGCAGGCACTGCTGGATAAGTACGAGTAGCCGGACTGTAGATAAACTGTAGACAGACTATCGTGCTTCAACGGGACTGAGAGGAACTATCGACAGCTGGAAGGCCGCTTCCTGTCTCATTTAGTGGTCGATAGACCCCAATGGTCCGCGTGTCCAAGCGTCATCATAATCCGTGGGTTGGGAGTTCGAGTCTCCCCCCTGCCACTTATCTCAATTGGTTCCACTGCAACCAGGCGGCGTCTGGGACCAGTGGAGGAACAGGCCCCATGTGATCGTCCGTTGCCGTCCTGGCGGGCGAGCCATTCACCCACGGTATTCACGACGACGTCCTGACGCACCTGCACAAGATTGCCGATGAACGCGGGGCATCTCAGGGTGACGGACCGAGGCGTTCGACGAGCTTATTGAGGAGGCGCACCTGCGCATCGTGCGAGAGGTCGCCGTAGACTCCCACGACATAGCGACCCGCACCGACCGCTATCCCCGGCCCCAGCCCGGGGTCCGAGAAACGGAAACCACCCGTGCCGATCGATGAGACTTCGTCGATGCTCGTGTCCCACTGCGATTGGAAAGCGCGCAGGCTCGCCATCGCCTCGCTGGCGGCCTCCTCACTCCCCAGATCGCTGAAGAACAGCTCCGCCTCATGCCCCTCGATGTCATAGGTCGCCCGGACACCGCCTGGAAGGAAGGTGTGCCCGAGCAGGTCGGCGGCCACGTATCGCTCGCTTAGCGGGACCCGTCCCTCGGAGGGCAGCGAAGCCAGAATCGTCGGGAGAGAGTTGTCGCCGGCGACCTCGCCGCAAACCCGCGACATGAGCTGATCCAGCATGCCGATCAGGGCGGCGCGGTCGTCGTCGGCCTCGCCTTGCACGTAGATCCTGTCCTTCCATGCGGCCGCCACCGTTCCGGAGCGGTGTCCCTCGGCTCCCCAATCCTGGCGCACAGCTGCCGCGGGCATGAGGCTTCTGTAGAGGCCGAACGCACCCAGGCTGCTGCCCATGTCGAAGATGTCCAGTGTGACGCTCGAGAGGGTCTCTCCCCCGAACTCGTATCGGACGTGGACCAGCTTCCGGAAGCCGTACGTCAGATACCGGGGCGCGGCGCCATCGATGTACTCGTAGAGTTCGTCGGGCAGGTACTCCTCCGGTCCCGCAGCGATGTTCCACCCCTCGAGCGAGGAGAGTGCCGGGAGTAGTTGTGTGAGGTCGACGGCTCCGGAGTTCGGTTTATCGCTCCTCCCTCCGCAACCTGACAGAAGCAGGAACACCCCCACACACCAGGTGAGTCGTCCAGTCATCGAATTCCCTACGCCTCAGCGAAACTGAGTAGCTGATGGGCCTCCACAAGCTCATCTCGAACTCGACGGCCAAACGGGCACCCGGTGTCGCAGGCGCCCGGACACCGATCACAGGTGGAGGCTTTGGACCGCCGGGGCAGCGCGTCGTACAGCTCCATGGATCGCTTCTCACGACCGTAATACTTGAAGTACATCGCGTAGCGCATGATGTCGGCGATCGCAACCTGACGAGGGCACTTCCCCTCACACGTGCCGCAGAACCGACAGTACTTGTCGTACATCTCCTGAGCGTAGCGCTGCAGCATCGCTGTCTCAGCTTCGCTCGGTCGCGAGCCCACCGCAGCTGTGTATTCGCGGATCTGATCGAAATTGGTGATCCCGACGCACACACTGGCCACATACGGGTGGGTCAGTGCCCACTTGACGGTGGCCTGACGGAACGACAGCCCACCGGCCTCCAGGTCCCGGATCTCCCGCTGGCGGTTACCCGCGTTCACTTTGAACACCACGGTGCCGATCCCACGCTCGGCGGCCCGCTGGAGGATCTGGTCCTGGTCGGGGTACGAAACGAAATCGTACTTCGTGAAGAACGCTCCGAATCGGCCATCGTCGATCGCCGTATTGAGACAGCTCTGCATCCCACCGCTGTGACCGGCCAGGGCAAGATGCAAGACCTTGCCAGCCTGTCTGGCCGCCTCGAAAGCGTCGAACAGTGAGTCGACGAGCAACTCGTCTGGCGAGGTTACACCGCCCGTGCGGAAAACCTCCACACGGTCGGTGCGAAGACGGCGCAGTTGGCCGTCAATGGAATCCAGAATCTGTCGCTTGGTCGTGCCAGGCCTGATTACGTCACCCGCACACAAGACCAATTGATCTCGACGACTACCCATCCTGCTGATCACGTCACCGATCAGCTCGTCAGCTCGCCCGTAGCCAATATTATCTCCGGTACTAATCGTGTTGATCCCGGCATCCAGAGCAGCCAGCAGCAGAGCCGGATTATCGAATCCGGCACTGCCAAAAGTGATCTCCGAGACCCTCAGTCCCGTGTTGCCGAGCGGGCGGTACCGCATCTCGATATCACCATCACCCTCAGCTTGCATTTCACCGGATGAGCTGCACCCGATGGCGAGAGCGGAAGCGGCTGCACCCAGCTTGAGGAAACTGCGGCGGTCTATCTCCTTCGGAGTAGGTTCCATCGGAATCCTCCGTTCTCACCGGATCACTGGCCATTGAGGCTGTGCCAATATGAAGAGCGCAATAGTTGGGAGCAACGAAAAATGACTACGGTTAGCGATAGACCTTCTGCTGGATCACGGTGGGGAAGGCAAAAGTGGGACGAGACTCGGTATCGAGAAGCTGAGGGCAACGGACTGACTGTCCGTTTCGTCCCAAGATGCCGATAGTAGAGCTCGTTGCTCTGTTTCGGCTCCGGCAACATCTTGTAGAGGCCTCACCATCAGCCTTTTTTGCTCCTCGCCCTGGAGGAGTCGTGTCCGACCTACTTGACCGCTTGAAGACGGCCCTGGCGGATCGCTACACCATCGAGCGTGAGTTGGGGAGCGGAGGCATGGCGGTCGTTTATCTTGCCCGGGATGTGCGGCACGACCGCGATGTGGCCGTAAAGGTGTTGCGGCCCGAGCTTGCGGCCGCGATGGGCGCGGAGCGCTTCCTGCGCGAGATCAAGCTGACGGCGAAGCTCAGCCACCCGCATATCCTACCCTTGCTCGACTCGGGCGAAGCTGAAGCCTTCCTCTACTACGTGATGCCATACGTACCAGGGGAGTCGGTGCGCCAGCGGCTGGAGCGCGAGATCCAGGTGCCCATCGCTGAGGCGCTACGCATCAGCGAACAGGTAGCGTTCGCGCTCGACTTCGCGCATCGCCAGGGCGTGATTCATCGCGACATCAAGCCCGAGAACATCCTGCTGCACGAAGGCGTGGCGATGGTGGCGGACTTCGGGATCGCGTTGGCGGTGAGCGCGGCCGGCGGCGAGAGGTTGACGGAGACGGGCGTGTCGATCGGAACCGTCGAATACATGAGCCCGGAGCAGGCGACAGGCGAAGGCGAACCGGATGCGCGGAGCGACATATACAGTCTGGGCTGTGTGTTGTACGAGATGTTGGTAGGTGAGCCGCCGTACACGGGTCCGACGGCCATAGCCGTTCTGACGAAGCGCTTGAGCGATCCGGTGCCGAGCGCGCGTCGGCTGCGTGCCGCGATTCCGAGGTCGGTCGATGCGGCGCTGATGCGGGCGCTGGCGCAGGAGCCGGTAGACCGGTTTGGCAGCGCGCCAGAGTTTGCTGACGCGCTGGTGGAACCCGAAGAGGCCGCTGAGCCCGAGGCCCCCAAGTCAATCGTCGTGCTGCCGTTCGAAAACCTGAGCCCCGATCCCGAGAATGAGTACTTCGCCGACGGTTTGACAGAGGAGCTGATCGCGGAGCTGTCCAGTATCCGTGCTCTCCGCGTAATCTCGCGCACCACAGCCATGAAGTTGAAGGGCTCTGACAAGGACGTCGGCGCCATCGGCCGCGAGCTGAACGTGCGGTACGTGTTGGAGGGCAGCGTTCGTAGATTGGGTAACGCGCTACGAATCACAGCGCAGCTCATCGACGCATCGAGCGATGCGCATCTCTGGGCCGAACGTTACTCGGGCACGATGGACGACGTGTTCGATATCCAGGAACGGGTGGCTCGCAAGATCGTCGATCACCTGAGGATCAGCTTGAGCCCGGAGGAAGACCGGAGAATCTCGCAACGCCCCATCAACGACCTGGTGGCATACGACTGCTATCTCCGAGCGAAGCAGGAGATCCCTCGTTGGACCGAGGGCGCCATAGACAAAGCCATCGGGTTGCTCGAGAAGGCCGTGACCATCGAGGGCCCGAACGAGGCACTGTTCGCGACGCTGGGCTTTGCCTACCTGAGTTACTTCTTTCCGCTGCCGTTGCGAGATGACGAGTCGTTGTTGGAAACGGCGAATGCGTACGCAACGAAGGTCTTTGAACTGAGTCCGGATTCCGCCGCGGGGCACGCATTGCGAGGTTTGATCCTCTTCCTACAAGGGCAGGTCGAGGAGGCAGCAGGCTACTTGAAGGAGGCCTACAGACAGGATCCCAACAATGGGGACGCGCTGTTCGGCCTCGTAATCACCACGGCCTGGGCCGGTCATCTTGACGCAGCACGCTCGTACCACGATCAGCTGACGGTGGTTAACCCATGGAGTGGCTCCAACCCTTGCTGGGTCGATTTCTACGGTGGACAGTTTGATGCCGCGATCGATGGGTACCGGAAGGAATACCTCGTAGATCCAAACAGCCCCTACACTCGCTGGGCGTACGGATGTGTGCTGGTTTGGGCCGGCCGGACCGATGAGGGCCTCGAGATTGTCGACCAGATAGCACGGGACACGCCGCAGACTGTGTTTGGGAAGTTTGCCACCGTCTTCTCCAGAGCGCTGCGGGGAGATGTGGTCGGTGCGCTCGGCGCCGTAACACCCGAATTAGTCGCCGCGGCCAAGCCTCACTGGCAAATGCGATGGATGATGTCTTCGATCTACGCGCTGTTGGGACGTGATACCGAAGCGTTGGACTGGCTGGAACTGGCCGTCGACAGCGGCTTCTTCAACCACCGGTTCCTCGAACGGGAACCTTTCCTGAAGAGACTCCAGGGCAATCCGCGTTTCAACGCGATCATGGACGGCGCCAAGCGGCGGTCAGAGGCCTTCGAACCCTGAGTCGATAGTGCCGATTGAATTCACTCGATACCGGAGGGACTGACAATGAGAACTCGCGTGATGTTGCTCTCCATTCCAGCGCTAGGCCTCATGCTGGGCTGCGCTCCGTCCGCGGACTCCACGCTGGAGGAGAACAAGGCGTTAGTGCGACAGTATGTCGACGCATACAACAGCCATGACTTGGGCCGTCTGGATGATCTGATGTCACCGAATTTTGCTCGCCGCTCACAAGCCGCACCCGAGTTGAACAGCTTGGAGGAGTTCAAGGCGGATGTGGGGAATGGCTGGGAGGCATTCCCCGACGGTCACATGGAAGCACACATGATGGTGGCTGAGGGCAACCTCGTTGCAGCATACCTCACGTTCGCCGGCACGCAGGAAGGAGCTTGGGGCGAACTCCCGGCAACAGGGCAGCGGGCAGACCTGAAGTTCTTCTACCTGTTCCGTGTGGAAGGCGGCAAGCTCGCCGAGATGTGGGCTGAGTGGGATAACGTGAGCTTCTTGCAGCAACTCGGTCACTTCCCGGAATCGGGGACATAGCCTCCAGGGTCGTATAGGTGAGCTAAGAAAGCCAAACGAGGCGGGGTCTTGTAGCTCGTGACTCCGGATGTCGCTGGCCTCGTGTCCACGGGCGGTTGTATTTTGCGGCCATGCGCAAACGCGGAGGAAACGATGAATGAGAAGCTCCTGCTCGTCCGGCTGGCGCCTTTGTTGGCCCTCAGCCTGGTGGCTATCGGCTGCTCGACTACGCCAACACCACCGTCACCTCCAGCCCGCGCGATCGACGCCATTGTCTCCACCCAGTGGCTGGAGGACAACATCGATGATGCCAACCTGGTTCTGCTTGATGTCAGAGATGCCGACCGCTATACCGCCGGTCACATCCCCGGCTCGATAAACGTCCCCAGCTTCCCCAACTGGTGGGTGAACTTCATGGGAGAAGAATGGCCCTGGATGGAACTGCCCGAGAAGGAGGCTCTGTTTGCCACCATCGGCAACGCGGGGATTACCGGCGGTTCCAAGGTCGTTGTTATTGCCAGGACAGTCGATTCACCGTCAGGACCGGCCCGCTTTGGCGTCACACTGGCCGCCAGGGCGGCCGTTACGCTGATTTATGCCGGGATCGAAAACGTGGCTATGCTTGACGGTGGATACGCGAAGTGGGCAGCAGAGGGAAGGGCTACCTCCACTGAGCCTGTTACGCCAACCGCGGAAACATACACTGGAATCGTCGATGCCACTGCTTTTGTTACCAAGGACTACGTAGAAGACAAGGTTGGGAAATCCACCCTGGTCGATACCAGAGAGGCCGACTCCTACTTCGGCTTGGAGCAGGATCCTTCGTCGGAAAGAGCCGGTCATATCCCAACCGCCAAGGTTCTGCCCGCCCCCTGGTTCTGGTCTCATACCGCAGATGAAGCCGCAGCGTCCACCTACATGACCTGGAAGAATACCAGCGCAATCAGAGAAATAGCGCTAACCGTGCTTGGTGAAGACGGGGACGAGGAGATTATTGTCTATTGTGGTGTCGGGGGCTATGCCAGTCCAGTCTACTACTTGTTAACTGAGGTGATTGGCTACACCAATGTGAAGTTCTATGACGGCAGCATGCAGGAGTGGACAGCCGACCCAGAAGCACCGGTAACCAAGTACAAGTACCAGTAGCCCGTAGGCCGACCGTTGTCGGAAGTGACGGGTATGAAAGTCGAGATACCTAAGAAAGTAGCGACTGTTGGTGGGACGCTACTTTCCATTAGTGGTTTGATGAATGCCGTGCTAGGGGCACGAATTGGAGCACTGGTTTACGACGCCTATCCGGGCGGCAGGCTGGGTCATGTTGGGATCATCGCCGGGCTCGTCGCGATCGTACTGGGGCTGATCATTGTGTTCGTTGTTGTTCCACTATACGACCGTCGCAACCGATGGCTTCTGGCATTCGCGGGACTACTTACGATCGTACTTGGCCATGCGGGCGCAGTCGCCGGAGCAATCTATGTCGGCACGGTTGGGGTGATTCTGTGCTACATAGCGGGGCTCTGGCTGTTGGTTGCCGCTGCCTGGGGGGTCAACGGAAGGCACTCGGGCTCGCCATCGGCCTAACGGACACTTGCATCTGACGCGGCGCTATGATGAGGAGGTACCCTTGAAGAAGGTGATCGTTGCGGGCTTACTCGGCGGTATCGTCATGATCGTCTGGCTCGTAATCGTCGATGGCTTTCTCGGCTTCCAACGCGGAATCGAGATGAACCAGCTCGACGACGAGAGGGCGGTGTACGCCTTTCTGGTCGAGCATGCGCCCGAGCCTGGGCGATACGTGGTCAACCCCGAGGTCTCAGCGGATCGGGCGTTCCCCGAGGACGATCCCGTGTTTGCCGTGCAGTACAGCGGCCTGGGCCACGCGGACGCGGGCCAGGAGGTGCTCCTCGGACTGGTGGTCGTGTTTCTGGCTCCCGTTTTGGGAGCGTGGCTGCTCTCCAATGCCTCGGATCGAATCCTCTCGCGCTATGGCTCGAGGCTCTTCTTCTTTTCGGTCATCGGTGTCGTCTTCACCCTGTTTGGCGTCATGGCGAGGTTCGGCCTGGCGAGATACCCTCTGGGTGATGCCGCAGCCTTGTCCGTGCACGACCTTGCCGCGTGGGTCGTGGCAGGATTGGTCGTAGCTCGGTTCGTGAGACCGGCTGATACCTCGATGGTCGGCCTTGCGTCGCATGAGAGCTGACCCACTTCATCTCGAGACGCCCCTGATCGAGTCGCTGGCTCTGGGCCGGCGCCTATCGCGGCGGGTGTGGCTCAAGATGGAGGCCCTGCAACCGTGTGGATCGTTCAAGGCTCGCGGAATAGGGTTCGCCTGCCAACGCCACGTCGCGGATGGCCGTCGGCGACTTGTTTCTTCCTCCGGAGGTAACGCGGGGCTGGCGCTTGCGTACGCGGGCCGTCGGCTCGGCGTCCCTGTGACCGTCGTCGTTCCCGATACTACGACTGAGCGCGCGCGACAGCTGCTTCGAGACGAAGCCGCGGAGGTCGTGGTTTTCGGGCAGTCGTGGCAGGAAGCCCACGAGCATGCGCAAACGCTGCTGGATGCAAGTTCCGCCTATCTTCACCCGTTCGATGACCCGCTGATCTGGGAGGGACATGCCTCCCTTATCCGCGAAGTCGTCGCCTCC
>Ga0209536_100017855_pt1 | contig 10027 bp, 10 predicted proteins | sample DeeMarSeWOR28_12_FD_187461 | JGI IMG/M metagenome (GOLD analysis project Ga0209536, IMG submission 187461) | Marine sediment microbial communities from White Oak River estuary, North Carolina - WOR-2-8_12 (SPAdes) (version 2) | ecosystem: Environmental > Aquatic > Marine > Intertidal zone >...
CAGCGAGACGTTGATCTCGCCATTGGAAACGAAACCCTGCTGTTTCTCTCCCGTATGATTACCGTACGAGAGGATGAAATTGCATGGGTTCTGGGTGAAATTCCCGGTATTCCTCTGGATGTTCTCGGGAACGATGACGTAATCCGCCCTTCCGCCGGTTCCCGTGGAAGAGTTATGGACCGTGATGCCGTAGACGTTCTGCACCTTTAGGTTCGCTCCCGCCAGGGGCGCGCCGTGGAAATCCAGGCCAGTGACGTTAACGAACCAGAACGTGGCCAGTTCGGATACGTCCTCGATCAGCACATTGGACCTGTTTATAGAACAGCTGACCGCGTCGAACATGGCAAAGTACCTCAAGCGTACGTCCACATCATTATTCGAATAGGTATCGTTGTAGGCGACGATGTGGCCCCCGTAGGCACCGCTGCTGAAGTAGAACCCGTACAAACAGTTGGATATTCGATTGGAGAACATAACCACGTCCTGGGAATACCGGATGTGCAGACCGGTCTTGCAATCGTCGATGGTGTTATTGTAGATGTGCAATCCCTTCGTGTCCTCGGTCTCGAACCCGTACAGTGAACAACCGGTCACCGTATTGTTGTAGATCCTGTTATCTTTTAATATCCAGCCACCCTGGAAATCATCCTTTTCGACCTTTGTCCTCAGACCGACCTCCAGGTTCCTCAATATGTTGTGATGGACCGTGTAGTTCTGGGTAAATTCAAGATGTATCCCTTTGCTGTTGAAGCCATCGTGGATGTAATTGTAGAAAATATAATAATTAAGAACGACTTAAAATTAAACAATATTAACTTTATATCAATTACAATCACTGCTGAGCTTTCTGATGCATTTCAGACTAAAAAAGAAGGAATCTTCATCGTACTGAATGCTTTAAAACAAGTTTTTGATAAGGAAAAAATGTTTTTTATAAATAACAATAGCGAATTTATTGATTTCAATCAGGTTGAATCTGACCCAGTTTCAGTTGCAGCAGCAAATTGGGTCTCGACATCATTATTTTTAGGTAAATTCGTCCCAAATTGCATTCTAATTGATGCGGGTTCAACAACTATTGATATTATACCAATTTTAAATTCAATACCTGTTCCTAAGGGGAAAACCGATATAGAAAGAATAATTAACCACGAATTAGTTTACACAGGCGGCCTAAGGGCAACACTTCCTTCGATTACACATTTTGTTCCATACAAAGGAAAAATGGTTAGGATTTCTTTTGAGAAGTTTGCACTTATTGCTGATGTTCATAGAGTTTTAAAGAATATTTCTGAAGTAGAATATATAAATGATACAGCCGATAATCGTTCAAAATCCTTAAATGATTGTTATGCTCGTTTAGCAAGAGTTATATGTATGGATTTAGAGTCTATTTCAATAGAAGATCTAAATGTAATCGCACAATATATATATAATAAGCAAATAGAGATCATTTCCTACGAAATTCAACTATTTTTAAAGGATTTAATTCAAAGGTTGCCCGAATTTAAAATTGATCCAAACTTTGTTCTAACTGGATTATCTGCTGATTTCCTTATAAAAATCGCATTACATAAATTAGGATATAAGAATATTTTAAACTATGAAGATTTAACGAAGATTCCAGATAGTATAAGTTCTTCTGCTTTCGCTGTAGCGGGAGCTTTCTATTTTCAACTATGAAACCAAAGAGATAAAATGCAATCTAACCAAGCTATCTTTAAAATTGGAGGAAAAATATTAGAGAATTCTAATAATATTGTATCAACGATTTCCCAACTCACTAAATTATATGAAGAAAACATCCTTCAGAAAATACTTATCATTCCTGGTGGAGGATCTTATGCTAATTTTATCAGAGAATTAGATAATGATTTAAAACTTGGGGATGACCTCTCGCATTGGATGGCTATCTATTCCATGAATTATAACGGATTAGAGCTACATAAAAAATATCCTGAATTAGAATGTATTGAAGAATTGAAGGGCCTTCAAAATTCTAATAAATTTTTTTATATCTTTTTACCATATAATTATCTTCGTAAGAAAGATACTCTTCCGCACAGTTGGGAAGTTACCTCTGATTCAATTGCGCTTTATATTGCTGAACAATTACACTATAACCAATGTTTCTTGATTAAAGATATTGAGGGAATATATAATAGCAAAGATGAATTGATTAATCAGATTTCTATATTACAATATGCAGAGTTAAAAAGAAGCAATAAATTAGCTAGTTTAGGTACTAACAAACTAAATTTTAAAAAATCTAGACCAATTGACTCCTATTCATTAAAATTAATCGATCAAACCGGAATTTCTTGCTATTTATTAAATGGGAGCTTTAGCAATCAAAGAATAAGTGAGTTTTTTAATAACCGTATTCCAAATGAAATGAAAATGTTCACAAAAATAAGTAAATGAAAGAAACTCAAACGCTATGAATAACCTCAAATATTAGTTTACTTTAAACAAAATTAAAATATATAAAATTAATAATTCAATACTTCAAAGATAGTGTGATATTTTTATGGACATCGAAGAGATGAAAATAAACGCTGAGTTTTTAATACAAAATGTTAAGGGTGTAGAAATCCCAGGTTCTGCTATAGTTAATGTTAGATATAAAACCCTAGTGAATTTTGCTAAAGTATATGGTATTACAGACCCTTTATATGTAGGCTCTGAAGAAAATGGGGTAATAGCATGCCACGCATTTGCCAACCATTTTACGATCAAAGCCGCGTATAAGCTACTCATAGGTTTTAATGTAGTTCAAGATGGAAAAACGCGTGGAATAATGCTCGACCCAGGTAAATTACTGCACACAGGGAATGTTTATAGTTGGGAAGGATGTGTTGATGTAAAACCCGGAGACAAGTTAACAGTTACTGGATCTTGTGAAGATGTATGGCTAAATGAGAAAAATATGATGTTATTCTATAAGTTCTTAGTAAAGGTAAAAAATCAAAATGAAGAACCTGTTTGCAAGGTGGTAATTACAGCAGGTGTTAGAAAAGGAGGATATTAAAATGACAAAAAAATCTGATTATAATGTTGGTTATGTTATAAAAGATCAATTTGAGGGCGTGACCAGGGAATTATTGAGAGATTATGCAAAAAGTTCCGGCGATACTAACCCAATCCACACAAATGATCTTGTAGCTGAAAGAGCAGGACTAAAGGGAATTATAGCACACGGTTTATTCTCAACGGGTTTAATAACTAAGTTATTCGAAGATCATCTGGACCATGGAAAGCTTGGAAAATTAATAGAGATCAATATAGAAATGCGGGGGATGGTAAGGTGTGGAGATCTAATCATTACTGAAGCTATTGTTAATAAAATAGAAGGGAAAAGAGTATTTTTTGATGTTGAGCAACGAACAATAACTAATGTCGATATTAAAGATAATACTGGAAATATTGTAAAGCAATTCGAAGCGGGTGAGAGAGGATATATTTCTGAAAAAGACATAAAAAGGGGCTTAGTAAAAACAAAAGAAGTCCCAGAAGGGGTTCTTACCTATCGGGAGAGAATTTCTATTCCCGGAACTGCAATAATAGAACTGCTTGAGTGAATGATTATCCTTTAAAGTAAAATTATTTATTCTAATTTTTTTTGTTTCTCTTCCCATTAATTTTAAAATAACATAATTTTATGTTAATATTGAAAAACATTTTTAAATATTAACAACAAGAAGATAATTGGTTTAAAAATAGAATAACACTATAGTAGGCTCTTAACTATTGACTATACTCACTCTAGACGCAAAAAAAGTTGAAGATTTAATATTAAGCGGTAGTTATGAAAAGGCAGCGAGTGAATTATTTGAAATTATTGAACAACCTGCTAATTCTGATACAGAATTAATTTATGATACTTTAACATTATTGAATAAAATCTGTGATAAATCTCCTGCAATTTCGTTAAGAACGGTTAAAAATTTAGCACATACGATAAACGATCTTAACTCTTGGGTGAGACTAGTATCTTTAGAAATACTTTACCAGATAACTATGTATCGCCCGAATTTATTAATTGATCTAATGCACGAGATCAGGTTAAGACTATTTGATCAAGAATCATCAATTAGACGTTTAGCGGTAAAGATTATGGGAAATTTAATTCTCTCTTTGCACATCGATAGAGAGGAATTGCAAAACATCATCGAAGAATTTACAGAGAAACTCATGGATAACGACTGGAAAGTCAAATTACAAGTAATGAAAACGCTTAAAAAAATCTTAAATCAAGATTATACAAAGATTCGGGAATACGAACCATTATTGTCAATAGTAATTGTAAACTTAAGAGATGAAGATGATGATGTTGCAAGATCAGCAGCAGAACTCCTAAAAATTCTTGGCACATATTTCTTGTCTAAAGAAAAAATAACTTATGTCCTTTTAAATCTTCTCTACAACGAGAAATCTCGAGTAAAGGAGTTAATAATTTGGTTATTTGGAGAAATTGGAAAAGAAAAATCATCCGAAATAATCCCAATCATTCCAAAGTTGATCAATCTTTTAAAAGAAAATAACTATCGAATCCAACTCCGTGTTATTGATTCTCTAGTCACTATAGCGGAGAATAATTTTGATCAAATTTGGGCAAACTTAATTGCTGCTCTCTATACAGGTGACTCTGAATTCAGGAACATCGTTATCAATGCTCTGTATCATCTATGTCAAAGTAATATTATGGAAATTTTCAATTATATCTTTGAAGAATTTGAAAATCCATCAGAAAGTGTTAGAGGTGGAGTCTCACTCGTTTTTAAACGCCTTTATGAAGAGTATCAAGTAGAAATTGAAAACGAGATTACAAAGATTTTATATTTACTAGAATCTAAATATTGGCGTGAAAGAAAAAAAACAATTATTTTATTGCGAAATATTTGTTTTATATTAGAGAGTAAAAAAATTGCAGTCTGGATTTTCATTGAATTGGAGAAAAATCTGAAAAATGAAAATGATCCTGATGTCAGTGAAGAAATAGTTTATACAATAAAGAATATTAAGTCAAACTTTCAAGATATTGATGAAACTTTTCAGGAAGTCAACGAAGATCTAGAGATATTTCATAAGAAAATACAGGAGTTTCAAAAAATACCTGCTCAATTTCGGGAAAAAATGTCAAATTTCATAAAAGAATTCAAATTTCATCAAACCGAAATAGAGTTAGATAAAATTTATCGCACAATCCTAAATAAAATAAAGAAATTCAATAAAAGATTAAATAAGTTCGAATACAAACGATTAGCTTTTAACCTGATAGAAGATTGGGAAGAAACTAAAGTCACGATAATGGATGAACTAAGCATTATTAAGGCTTTCATCTCAGAAGTGTTTGAAGAGAAGAAGGAAGAATTCACGACAAATTTAAAATCAAAAATTAAACTTCTAGAAGATCGCATTAGTATTTTATTAGCTCAATATGAAGATATACAAGAATACAACTTTCTTGGGCATTTGGATGATTTATTACTAAAACAAGTCGAAAATAAAGAACTTGAAGAAAAGTTCACCCAAATTACGCAACTCAGGAATTATATGTTTAAACTTGATGATGATATTCGTGAAATATTAGTAACAAATGTGGAATTTAATGAAATTTTCAAAACGCTTTTAAGTAAATGGGTTGGTTTCAAAATTGAACTTCAAGAATTTCTTAGCGATTTAGACAGGAAAATAAAATCTACGAAAGATAAAATAGTAGACGAACTCCAACAATCTAATGGCACTAATGAAACTCAGAAATTGAACTTGCTTTCTTCGGTGTTATTCCAAGGTCATATTCAATCAATAATAACACAAGGAATAGAAGGTCTTAAAAGATTTAATGATAATTTTGATAATCTAAAATTAAAATTAGAAACATTCCTAAAAAAAAGTGAATTCTCAGATGCTAAAAAGCTTATAGAAATGAATACAAATCAAATTCAAAATTATATTGAAGAATATGAAAATCAAATTGACAATTTAGTTGGAAAAATATCTGAAGATAATAATGTGTTTAATCTTTTTGCAAGACCTTCGGTTACAAAATTTGTTTCATTTAAGGAAGTTTTAATCAATAAACTAAAGGTTTTCACCCAGAAAAGTACCGATGAAATTATATTGAATCAAATCAATTATTACCTCGATGTCATCAATCCTATTAAATTAGATAGTCTCGCTTCATATATTGACATGGATATTAATGTTTTGAAAGAAAAGATTGTAAAATTCGTAAATAAGAATAAACTAAACGCTCGAATAATGAAAGATGAGCTCTATTCACCAAAAAGAACTGACATTATTGAGCCGAGAGATATCCTCTTTTTCAAAAACATAAAAACTCTTGGAAATAAGTTATACTTTAACTTTAAACTAAACAATCCTACAAATCTACTCTTTTCCGATTTACAAATCTCTCTCAAAACACCTGAGTATCTTAGCTTTATTCGCAACGAAAGTTTCCCTAAATATCTGTATCTTCAGGAATTAAAACCCGGAAATGTGTTTAAATTTAATTATGTCTTAAAATTAAAACATAATATTAAAAAAAATTTAGCTGATCCTTCAGTTGACGAAATAAACCTTAATATTTATTATAAGGATCCTTTCGACATTACTCGTAAAATTACGAAAAAAATTGATCTCCTTCTACCCTAATATTTTATTCAATTTTTTGTTTAAGTCATAATAATAAATGTCCATTTATCGAAAATATCAATAATTTATAACGAAAATATTAATATAACCTTTGAATCTTTAAATTTACAATCAAATACAATCAAATAAGCCAGTATAATTAAGATAATAATCGTGAGGTGAATGTTACAAGAAGAAGAGAGTTATCGACTAACGCTCCAAACTAAATTATTCGGATGAAATTGTAAACTCGATTCCAAAAAATTAGACACGCTTTTGGCTAATACCGGGTTGAAAGGTGATATTGAAGATTCTGCAATAATCCCGGTTCCTAATACTGACTTAGTAATGGTAAAAAATATTGACATTTTTACACCAATTATCGATGAACCTGAAATAATGGGTGAAATTACCGCTGCCAATGTAACTAATGATGTATTCGCGTTAAATGTCCCTGAGATCTCAGGAATGCTAGTATTCCTCGGGATAAAGAAGAATATGCCTATGGAAATCGCAGAAGGAATATTACTAGGTATAAGAAACTTTATTGAGAATAAAATTGATTCAAAGGTACTTGGTGGTCATACTATCTATTCAGAATGGCCGCTTATTGGTGGAGAAGCTTCGGGATTCGTAAACAAAGACAAACTAGTTAAAAAGAACTATGTGAAAGAAGGAGATACACTAATACTAACCAAACCCGTTGGAAACCAAGCAATCATGGCAGCCTATAGATTACAGAAAAATAATCCTGATCTTTTAAAGGTTTTTTCAAAAGAAGACATCGAAGAATCAATAGATATAGCCGTAGAGTATATGACCATGCCACTTCAAAGTGTTGTAAAAGCTATTCATTCTTATGAAGATGTATCTTTCGTGCACTCAATGACAGATGTTTCTGGATTTGGACTATCAGGACATCTTAAAGAGATGCTTCAAAATTCAGTCTTATCTGCTCATATTAAGAAGGTTCCGATTTTTAAACTTACTAAAGAATTAGCATATGAATTTGGATACAAATTTGACGAATTAGAGATGCCTGAAACTGCGGGTGGAATGTTACTTGCTGTAGATAAGGACTATGCTGAAGAGTTTTCAATACGACTAGACAAAGAATTTCAAGTGTCTAATTGGATAATTGGAGAGATCGATAACATAAATAAACCCGGACATGTTCGCATTTCAAAAGATGTTGAATATGTCAAAATAACTGAATTATAACGATGTTAATGATGTAGGTTAAAACACTGTGAGTGAAAACCTATTAAAAACTCCGTTGCACAACGGCATCGAATCGCTAGTTATTATTTTTCTACAAAATTATTTTGTTTTTTCACTTTTTGTAAATTTCGTTGTTTCCACTCCTTTAAGTACCAATTCAAAAAGAGTTTTGTAATACCTAAAGAGTTTCTTTTTTGATTATGAAAATCTTCTAATTTTTTCTGTTTTAACCGAAAATTAAACATAAAGTAGATTTGAACTATATTTACTTAGTTAGACTCAAACCTAAATTGGGTATAAAAAGTGATATGGCACTAGAATATTACAATTTGAGTTGATATCGTTGCTATTTATCATTTATCGACTTTATAAATAAATACAATCGAAAAAATTAATAAACATTAATTCATATCAAAATCATATTAGAATTAGATAAAGAAGAATTTTATAAAAAGTGTGAGGTGGATGACTGAAGAAAAAGAGGAATATCGATTGACAAAGCAAGTTAAAATCTATGGTTGATCATGTAAACTCGGTGCAAATCAATTAGAAGAACTACTGGAGAAAACTGGGTTAAATGGATTTATAGAAGACGCTGCTATTGTGCCCGTTCCAAATTCTGACTTGGTTCATGTGAAAAGTATAGATATTTTCACTCCACTTGTAGATGAACCCGAAATTATGGGCGCGATTTCTGCATGCAATGTTACAAACGATATCTTTGCGATGAATGTTCCAGAAATTTCAGGAATGCTCGTATTTTTAGCTATTAACAAAAGCACTCCAATGCATGTATCTGAAGGAATTCTTAAGGGAATCAAAAATTTTATGGAACAAAAAATAAATTCAAAGGTAGTAGGAGGACATACGATATATAGCGAGTGGCCTCTTATTGGAGGAGAAGCGTCCGGGTTTGTTAATAAAAACAATTTAATTAGGAAACACGGTGTAAAGGAAGGCGACAAATTGATATTAACAAAGCCAATTGGATTACAAGCAATTATGGCAGCTTATAGATTACAGAAAGATTCCCCCGAGATGCTGGAAGAATTCTCTGCAAACGAGCTTAACAATTCAATTCAATTAGCTATAAATCTTATGACTACGTCTAACCAAATCGTAGTAAAGACTATTTACTCATATAAGGATTTCTCTTTTATTCACGCTATGACGGATGTTACTGGCTTCGGTTTGTCTGGACATTTGAAAGAGATGTTACAAACCACTAGTTTATCTGCGGTTATTGAAAGCATTCCTTCGATTAAACTCTCAAGAGAGCTTTCTGAAGAATTTGGATACGCATTTAGCGATTGTTTATGTTCTGAAACAGCTGGAGGAATGCTAATCGCTCTCGATCCGAGCAAAGTTGAGGATTTTTCTAACGCGCTCTCCAGTCAAGGTATTTCTAATTGGATTGTTGGAACTATTGATGACAATGAAGCTGGACTTGTTAGGATATCGAAAAAAGTTAAACAGATTGAAATAAAGCAAGTATAATGGCGTCAATGAAATAAGCTGAAACACATATGTGGGTGCTTATAGAGAATTTCGTTGCATAGCGGCGTCAATTTTTTCCCAAATATTGTTATTATTCGTTCTATTTTAATTAAGTATTATGCTTTATTAATTAATTTTCTAAAGAGGAATTTATGAAAACACCTTTAGATCTAAAATGTTAAGAGAAAAATTTAGATAATAACTTGAGCTAAAATTTATATTTCCTCGTTATCTTCTTATACAAAAAAAAAAAAAATAGTGAATATGGATAAGGAAAAAAATTATTATAAAATTCTCGAAGTCGAGAAGGACGCTTCTGAGGAGGAAATTAAATTGGCTTATCGGAGATTAGCGAAAAAATTACATCCAGATCTTAATAAGACAGATCCTAAAGCCAAAGAGAAATTCATAGAACTACATGAAGCTTACGATACGTTAAGCGATCCCCAGAAAAGAAAAATTTATGACCAGATAGGTTACAATCCAAGAAATATAGATTTTAGCGATATGATTTGGAGAAATAATGCCTCACATTTTAAAGAAATTCTGAGACAGATTTATGGAAATTACGATAGAACTCCATATCACAAACCTCCTCCTGAAGGAATGTACACTTAGTCTTATAATTATTTAATAATTTATTTGGTTATTTTTTGTTCAGTATTTCTGC
>Ga0209536_100017856_pt1 | contig 10027 bp, 8 predicted proteins | sample DeeMarSeWOR28_12_FD_187461 | JGI IMG/M metagenome (GOLD analysis project Ga0209536, IMG submission 187461) | Marine sediment microbial communities from White Oak River estuary, North Carolina - WOR-2-8_12 (SPAdes) (version 2) | ecosystem: Environmental > Aquatic > Marine > Intertidal zone >...
CACCGCCATCATAACCCTATTTGCTTCTCCGAGTCACAAAGCGTTCCAGATCGAAAGGTTGCTTCCGCAGCAGCATGGAGTAGATTGCCCTGGCCAGACGATTGGCCAACACGGCATTGCCCACCTGCTTGCCGTAATCCGACCACTTCTTGGATAGCAGGCGGTAATTTCCCTCTCCCCGTTCTACCATATACCCGGTTGAAAGATTCCTTCCATAACATTTGGCGCAGATCCCTTGCTTGGTTTCACAGGTTAGCACGGAGCGGATCTCAACCTCTTCCAGGCCACCTTCTTCTATCTTAAAGGCGATATCTTCTGTTACCTCTTCTCCCGACCTGATAATCAATTCATCCGTGATCGGATGATAGATATCGTGCACAGAAACCCGCCCCAGAATTCTTTCAGACAAGGGCTCCACGATATCTTCATTGTCTTTCAGTGCGGTTACGGCCAATCCTCTCAGCGTCCCGCAGTCTTCCTCATTTACAACCACATCCTGAGCTACATCCACCAGTCGGCGTGTCAGGTATCCTGCATCGGCCGTTTTTAGTGCGGTATCGGCCAGGCCTTTTCTGGCACCGTGAGTGGATATAAAATATTCAATTACATCAAGCCCCTCCTTAAAATTAGAAAGGATAGGATTTTCAATGATTGAACCAACCGAGCCTATGATATTTTTCTGCGGTTTTGCCATCAGGCCGCGCATCCCTCCCAGTTGGCGGATCTGTTCCCTGGATCCTCTGGCTCCTGAGTGCATCATCATATAGATGCTGTTGAACCCATTTTGATCCTCTTCCAACTCTCTCATCAGTGTATTTGTTAGTTGAGAGTTGATCCTAGTCCAGATGTCGATCACCTGGTTGTATCTTTCATTATCGGTAATGAGACCCATCAAATAATTATTCCAGACAACATCCACTTCGTTTTTTGCATCCAGAATCAGGTCATCTTTTGTCGTCGGGATCCGGATATCGTCCAGACCGATGGACAGACCTCCCCGGTAGGCCATCTGAAATCCGAGCTCTTTGATGTCGTCAAGGAACTGGGCAGTTTTTGCAACTCCGCATATCTTATAAACGTCAGATATAATTTTCTGTAGTTTCTTCTTGGTTAGCAGTTCATTCACAAATCCGGCTTCTTCCGGTACATACTGGTTAAAGATGACCCTTCCGGCTACCGTGTCAATCATTTTATCTTCGATAGTTCCATCTTCCAGTCTCACGTTAGCACGGACCTTTATATTCGCATGTTTGGATAACCTTCCTTCATTGATGGCGATAATCACCTCCTCCGGATTATAGAAGGTCATTCCTTCTCCCGGTTCCGGATTCTTTTCATCCCCTTTTCTTCCTTTAGTAACATAATAAAGCCCCAGTACCATATCCTGGGAAGGCACGGCGATAGGTGCACCATTTGCTGGATTTAGAATATTATGCGTGGATATCATCAGCAGGGATGCCTCCAGGATGGCTTCATGCCCCAAGGGCACATGAACGGCCATCTGGTCGCCGTCAAAGTCTGCGTTAAAGGCTGTACAGGTTAACGGATGTAACTGAATTGCCTTTCCTTCGATCAACTTCGGCTGAAATGCCTGAATACCTAACCGGTGTAAGGTCGGGGCCCTGTTAAGAAGTACCGGGTGCCCTTTCAAAACATTTTCGAGTATGTCCCAGATAACCGGATCTTTCCTGTCAACAATTTTTTTAGCTGATTTTACGGTTTTGACAATTCCACGTTCGATCAGTTTTCTTATGATGAACGGTTTGAATAATTCGGCTGCCATGTGTTTAGGCAATCCACATTCATGCATTTTTAATTCCGGTCCCACCACAATCACGGAACGACCGGAATAATCCACCCGTTTACCCAGCAAATTCTGTCGGAACCTCCCCTGCTTACCCTTAAGCATATCACTCAGGGATTTCAAAGCCCGGTTTCCATCGGATCGAACCGCATTCACCTTTCTGGAATTATCAAAAAGTGAATCCACAGCTTCCTGAAGCATTCTTTTTTCATTTCGCAGGATCACTTCGGGTGCTTTTATATCAATCAGTCTTTTCAATCGATTATTTCTGATGATCACACGTCTGTAAAGATCGTTCAGATCTGATGTAGCAAAACGACCTCCATCAAGCGGAACCAGCGGACGCAATTCAGGAGGAATAACCGGGACCATTCGGATAACCATCCATTCAGGTCTGTTTTCAATGCGTGTTCTTGCCTCCCGGAATGCTTCCACCACTTTCAATCGTTTTAACGCCTCCGCTTTCCGTTGTTGAGAGGTGTCCGTAGCTGCCTGATGACGCAGACTGTAAGATAATTCATCCAAGTCGATCCGCTTCAGCAGCATTTCAAGTGCCTCAGCTCCCATTTTCGCAATAAACTTATTTGGATCGTCATCATCGAGAAGGTGGTTTTCCCTAGGAAGCTTATCCATGATATCCAGATATTCATCTTCGGTTAGGAAATCCATCTCACTAATTCCATCTTCCTCCTTAATACCGGGCTGAACTACAACATATCGTTCATAATAAATGATCTGATCCAATTTTTTTGTCGGTAATCCAAGCAGGTATCCTATTTTATTTGGCAGGGATTTGAAGTACCAGATATGTGCCACCGGAACTACCAGCTCGATATGGCCCATCCTCTCCCTTCTTACCTTCTTTTCGGTAACTTCTACACCACAGCGGTCACAGATGATACCCTTATACCTGATTCTTTTATATTTTCCACAATGGCATTCCCAGTCTTTTACAGGACCAAATATCCTTTCGCAGAATAAGCCTCCCATTTCAGGCTTATACGTCCTGTAATTGATTGTTTCAGGCTGTGTCACTTCACCATGAGAGCTTTCCAGAATCGATTCGGGAGAAGCCAGACTGATCGTTATTTTGGTAAAGTCACTCGTAATTTTTTTATTTTTTCTAAAAGCCATATTGGGTTATTAAATGTTAAATGATTTTAGACAATATTTATTCCATGGTCACCTCAAGTGCCAATCCTCTTAATTCATGAACCAAAACGTTAAAGGATTCAGGAACATTCGGTCGATGCATATTTTCGCCTTTTACGATCGATTCATAAACTTTCGCTCTTCCAATTACATCATCGGATTTTACAGTAAGCATTTCCTGCAGCACGTGGGCGGCACCAAATGCTTCAAGGGCCCACACTTCCATTTCACCAAACCGTTGACCTCCAAACTGGGCTTTCCCTCCCAGTGGTTGCTGGGTAATCAGGGAATAAGGCCCAATGGACCTGGCATGCATTTTATCGTCAACAAGATGCCCCAGTTTAAGCATGTAGATCATCCCTACGGTAACAGGCTGATCGAAACGGTCACCGGTCAGGCCGTCGAATAAATGCGTCCTTCCAAAAGTAGGTAACTTCGCATCATTTAATTCTTTCACCACATCTTCCATCTTGGCCCCATCAAAGATCGGGGTACTGTATTTTTTACCGAGTTTATGACCCGCCCAACCAAGCACAGTCTCGTAGATCTGGCCAAGATTCATCCTGGAAGGAACCCCTAATGGATTGAGTACAATATCGACAGGGGTACCGTCTTCAAGGAAAGGCATGTCTTCTTCACGAACTATTTTTGCAACCACACCTTTATTTCCATGACGACCTGCCATTTTATCTCCCACTTTCAGTTTGCGTTTTTTCGCCACATAAACCTTGGCGAGTTGAACAATCCCAGCCGGCAATTCATCACCAACTTCCAGGGTAAATCTTTCCCTTTTGAATTTACCGGCAATTTCATTGCGGTGTTTATTATAGTTCTTGACCAGGGTAACGATGAGTTGATTGATATGTTCATCGTCCGTCCAATTATCAAGAATCAGGTCGGAAATAAGGTTGACTTCTTCGGGAACATTGTAGGTGCTCTCATCCCTGTATATATTCTTTTCAGGGAATAAATTAGTCTCTATGTTTTTTCGGTTGAACTTTACCCCACCGGACAGGATTTCATCGCCAAATTTATGTTTGATTCCTTTGCCCGTTTTCCCTTCAAGCAATCGGGTTAATTTTTCGATCATTTTTTCACGGAGACCTAAAAGTTGCTTGCTGTAATTATTTTTCAATGCATCAACTTCCTTCTTTGACTTGGCCCTCAGCTCCTTATCCTTTTTCGGGCGGGAGAAAAGTTTGGTTTCAATGACCACACCTTCCAGGGATGGGGATGCCCTTAGGGAGGCATCTTTTACATCGCCTGCTTTATCGCCGAAGATCGCCCGAAGTAATTTCTCCTCAGGGGTCGGGTCGGTTTCCCCTTTCGGTGTGATCTTACCAACGAGAATATCTCCTTCATTAACCTCGGCTCCAATCCGTATCATGCCGTTCTCATCCAGATTCTTTACGGCCTCTTCACTTACATTGGGTATCTCAGAGGTCAGTTCCTCCTCACCACGTTTTGTATCCCTCACTTCCAGTTCAAACTCCTCCACATGAATGGAAGTGAATATATCATTCCTGACGATCCGTTCAGATACGACAATGGCATCCTCAAAATTATAACCCTGCCATGGCATAAAGGCCACCATCAGGTTTCTTCCCAGGGCAAGCTCTCCTCCCTGGGTAGCATATCCTTCGCAAAGAATTTGTCCTCTGGTCACTTTCTGACCTTTACTGACAATCGGCTTCAGATTGATGCAGGTATCCTGATTGGTTCTCCTGAATTTAGTCAGGTTATAGGATATAACCTCATCATCGAAAGTTGTTAGGTTTTCATCCAGGGATAAATTATAACGTACCACTATCCTGGATGCATCCACGAATACGACTTCCCCATTTCCCTCTGCCTGATATAAGGCACGTGAATCCCTCGCAACTCTTTCTTCCAGGCCGGTTCCCACAATAGGTGCTTCGGGATTCATCAATGGAACTGCCTGACGTTGCATATTGGAGCCCATAAGTGCCCGGTTTGCATCATCATGTTCGAGGAATGGAATCAGTGAAGCCGCTACCGATACGATCTGATTCGGGGCGATATCCATGTAGGTTACCTGTTCCCGATCCACCAGCGGATAATCCCCTTCAAACCGGGCTTTTACTTTTTCATTCACGAAATTTCCACCATCATCGAGTGGCGCATTCGCCTGGGCTATATAAAAGGAATCTTCTTCCTCAGCAGTGAGGTACTGGACATCACCTGACATGGCTACTTTCCCCGCTTCCGATTTACGGTAGGGAGTTTCAATGAAGCCCATTTTATTTACTTTCGCATGAACGCAGAGGGATGAGATCAGGCCAATATTGGGTCCTTCAGGAGTTTCGATGGTACAAAGCCTGCCGTAATGGGTGTAATGAACGTCCCGTACTTCGAATCCGGCTCTTTCCCTCGACAATCCACCCGGTCCAAGGGCCGACATCCTCCGTTTGTGGGTTATTTCAGCCAACGGGTTGGTTTGATCCATGAATTGCGAGAGCTGATTCGTTCCGAAAAATGAATTGATAACGGAGGATAAGGTTCTTGCGTTGATCAGATCAACGGGCTTGAAATCCTCATTATCCCGGACATTCATTCTTTCCTTTATGGTTCTCGCCATACGGGCCAGACCGACGCCAAATTGCTGGTAAAGCTGCTCTCCAACCGTTCTTACCCTTCGATTACTCAGATGATCGATGTCATCGACGACGGCTTTTGAATTGATCAAACCAATCAGGTATTTTACGATGAGTACGATATCTTCGGTTGTCAATACACGTTTTTCAAAATCAGTATCTACTCCCAGTTTTTTATTGATCCTGTACCGGCCAACTTCGCCCAGGTCGTACCGTTTATCACTGAAGAACAGGCTTTGAATAATGTCACGGGCGGTTTGTTCATCCGGAGCTTCCGTATTTCTTAGTTGACGGTAAATCTGCTCAACAGCTTCTTTTTCCGAATTGGAGTTATCTTTCTGGAGGGTATTGTAGATGATCGAGTAATCGGTTACATTTACCTCTTCCTTATGCAGGATGACAGATTTCGTCCCTGAATCGAGAATCGTATTTATATCCTCCTCCGACAACACTGAATCTCTTTCCAGCAGTACTTCATTCCTATCAATGGAGACAACCTCACCGGTATCCTCATCCACAAAATCCTCTATCCAGGTCTTCAATACCCGGGCTGCCAGTTTTCTTCCTACACACTTTTTCAGCACATTCTTCTCAGCGGGAACTTCTTCCGATAATCCGAATAGGTCCAGTATATCTTTATCAGATCCATATCCGATGGCCCTCAGCAGGGTAGTAACCGGAAATTTTTTCTTACGGTCGATGTATGCATACATTACCGAATTAACATCGGTGGCAAATTCAATCCAAGACCCCTTAAAAGGAATTATACGGGCTGAATATAATTTGGTGCCATTGGTATGCATGCTCTGGGCAAAGAAAACACCCGGCGATCTGTGCAACTGGGATACAATAACTCGTTCCGCACCATTAATCACAAAGGATCCTTTTTCAGTCATATAAGGAATATTACCTAAAAAGACTTCCTGTTCGATTGTTTCGAATTCTTCATTATCCTCATCATTACATGATAACCTGAGCTTCGCCTTTAATGGAACAGAATAGGTTAGCCCTCTTTCCACGCATTCTTCGACAGAATATTTTGGAGGATCCACCATGTAATCAACAAATTCCAGCACGTAATTTTCTCGGGAATCAGTAATCGGGAAATTCTCGGAAAATACCTTGAACAATCCTTCCTGCATTCGTTTTTCGGGGGGAGTTTCCAACTGAAAGAAATCCATGAATGATTGTAATTGTACGTCGAGAAAATCAGGATAATCAATTACCGTTTTAATAGAAGAGAAATTAATCCTTTCGGTTTGATCAATTATAGCCAAGGTAATAATTGTTTTAGGTCAACAAATAAATACTGCTAAACACCTATGTGATAGCTTTTTTCTGATATGAATATCATTTTGCTTAAACAAGCACAAACAGCAAAAGACCTGACTGGTATGGCCAGGCCTGAAGGCGATTCACCATTTACAATATTTGTAATGGTCAATTCGATTATTTTAATTCTACTTCTGCGCCAGCTTCTTCTAAAGCCTTTTTGATACCTTCTGCTTCGTCTTTCGCTATACCTTCTTTAACTGGTTTAGGGGCTGTATCAACGAGATCTTTTGCTTCTTTCAATCCCAATCCTGTCAATTCCTTAACCGTTTTTACCACTTTTAGTTTTTGAGGACCTGCCGCTTTCAAAATCACGTCAAATTCGGTTTTTTCAACACCTGCTTCCCCTCCGGCGTCTCCGCCAGCTGCAGCAACAGCTACCGGAGCAGCGGCAGCCGCAGGCTCAATTCCATACTCATCTTTCAAAATTGTAGCCAGTTCATTCACTTCCTTAACGGAAAGATTAACTAACTGTTCAGCGAATGCTTTTAAATCTGCCATTTTATCAAAATTAATTTTATAGTATACTTATTCTTTTTTTTCTGCCAATGTCTTAACGATTCCTGCTAATGTGGACGGCGCACTTTGCAAGGCTGCGATCACATTTCTAGCTGGCGTTTGTAATAAGTTAATAATATCACCAACAAGTTCTTCCTTGGATTTCAGATTGCTAAGGGATTCAAGTAGATCGTTCCCAATGAACAATTCGGTATCGATGGAAGCTCCTTTTAATAATGGTTTCTCACTCTTTTTTCTTCTTCGGAATTCCTTAATCACTTTGGCCGGAGCGTTTCCATTTCCTTCAATAAAAAGTATCCCGGAAAATCCTTTGAGCACATCCTTTTCTTCAAATTCCTTGAAATCGGATTCCATCCGATCTAAGGCTTTTTTAATCAGGGTGTTCTTAAATACTTTGTAATCAATGCCTTTGTCAAAGCATAATTTTCGGAATTCATTCACTTCCGAGACAGTCAATCCCGATGCATCCGTAATATAAAAATTGGAGTTATTATTTAATTTTTCTACCAATTCTTCGATAACCTGTGCTTTTTCTTCTCGATTCATGATAATTATATTCCTGGAATACTTTTTTTATCAATTGGAATACTTGGACTCATTGTACTGGAAAGATGAATGCTTTTAAAGTAGGAACCCTTGGCTGATGCAGGTTTAAGTTTTAAAATGGAAGTTAAAATCTCTTCTGCATTTTCCTTAATCTTGACTGCATCAAAGGATATTTTCCCAATACTGGTATGGATGATACCAAATTTATCTACTTTAAAATCTATTTTCCCCTGCTTTATTTCCTTAACCGTTTTACCGACATCCTGGGTGACCGTTCCTGACTTTGGATTCGGCATTAAACCTCTGGGGCCCAGGATACGACCCAATTTACCTACTTTAGCCATGACATTAGGCATGGTGATGATCACATCCATTTCAACCCACCCCTCTTCAATTTTTTTTACCAGGTCATCAAGCCCGACAAAATCTGCACCTGCGTCTTTTGCTTCCTGCTCTTTGTCAGGCGTACAAAGAACGCAGACTTTCACCTCCTTACCAACTCCATGAGGAAGGGATACAACCCCCCGCACCATCTGGTCGGCTTTCCGTGGGTCAACTCCCAATCGGACATCTATATCCACAGAAGCATCAAATTTCGTCAAAGAAATTTCCTTCAACAGGCCGGAGGCTTCCTGAAGGGAATACTCTTTACCGATTTCAATTTTATCTTTAGCTTCTTTTCTCTTTTTAGTCAATTTAGCCATGATTATTAACCACGTTAAAAATTTAATTCGCCCAGGGGGCCTTTCCTGTAACCCTCAAGCCCAAACTTCTTGCTGTTCCCGCAACCATTTTCATGGCGGATTCGACCTTCATTGCATTGAGATCCGGCATTTTAGTTTCAGCGATTTTCTTAACCTGATCCCAGGTTACGGATCCAACCTTTGCACGATTGGGTTCAGCAGATCCTTTTTTCACCTTGGCGGCTTCCATCAAGAGGACGGCTGCCGGAGGGGTTTTTACAATAAATTCAAACGATTTATCAGCATAAATCGTAATTACGACCGGCAATAATTGTCCCATTTTATCCTGGGTCCTGGCGTTGAACTGTTTGCAGAATTCCATTATATTGAGACCCTTACTTCCCAGGGCAGGTCCCACAGGAGGTGAAGGATTTGCCTGTCCTCCCCTGATCTGCATTTTTAAATATCCGCTTATTTCTTTAGCCATCTTGCTAGTCTTGTTTTTCTACCTGCATATAATTCAATTCGACCGGGGTATTCCTGCCGAAAATCTTTACCATTACATTTAATTTTTTCCTTTCTTCAAAAACTTCTTCAACTGTACCGGTAAATCCACTGAAAGGTCCATCCATCACCTTGACGGTTTCTCCAACTATAAACGGAGTATCAAGCTTTTCTTCCATCGAGTCGATCTCATCCACTTTGCCAAGGATTCTATTAATTTCCGATTGGCGTAATGGAACCGGTGCTTTAGAGGGTCCGCCTCTTCCGTCATCAGCTCCTAAAAATCCAATGACCCCCGGAACACTTTTGACAACATGATATGCTTCACCATGTCCCAGATCAGCGAGAATCAGTACGTAACCGGGAAAAAAGTTTCGTTCCCGAACTCTTTTTTTTCCATTCCTCATCTCATAGACCTTTTCCGAGGGTATTAATATCTGGGGAATGAAACTTTCAAGATTGTTACGTGCCACCTCATTTTCAAGGTAGGTTTTAATCTTTTTTTCCTGCCCACTGATCACTCTTAGTACATACCACTTATGCTCGCCCATCAGGAAATATTATCTTTAAAATGCGTTGTAATACCAGGTTAAAATCTTGTCGAAACCAAGATCAATTATTCCAATGATCAGGGCAAAAATGACGGATGCGACCAAAACCAGTATCGAACTACTCTGCAATTCATTGTATTTAGGCCAGAAAACTTTATAGCGTAATTCTTTGTATGAATCGATTATGTACTCCCTGATTTTTTTCATTGCTTTCCGTTATTTCAGCACGGGTGGAGAGACTCGAACTCCCAGCCAATGGTTTTGGAGACCACTACTCTACCAATTGAGCTACACCCGTAAATCGCCCAAAAGGGCTGCAAA
>Ga0209536_100017857_pt1 | contig 10026 bp, 7 predicted proteins | sample DeeMarSeWOR28_12_FD_187461 | JGI IMG/M metagenome (GOLD analysis project Ga0209536, IMG submission 187461) | Marine sediment microbial communities from White Oak River estuary, North Carolina - WOR-2-8_12 (SPAdes) (version 2) | ecosystem: Environmental > Aquatic > Marine > Intertidal zone >...
CCCGTGACATCGTGGTCTCGGCCAGCGCCGCCGGAGCCGTCGAGCCGGTATTCACGGTCGAGGTCAAGTCGAAGGCATCGGGCGAGATCTTCGCGATCAACGTCGAGACGGGCGACGAGGTGGAAGCCGGCGCCTTGCTCGTACGTGTGGATCCGCGGGTCCCCCAAGCCACACTGCGACAGGCTGAGGCCGACCTCCAGCTCGCGCAGGCGCAACTCGAGAACGCCCAGTCGAAACTCCAGCGCTCGGAAGAGCTCCATAGGACGCAGTCGATCACCGAACAGGAGTACGAAGACTCCAGGCTCGCCGTCGCCAGCGCCACCGCACAGTTGGTACGGGCCGAGCGGTCGCTGGAAGACGCCCGCATTTCCGCCGAGGACACCGAAGTGAAGGCGCCGATCTCGGGTGTGATCATCCAGAAGAACGTCGAGGTGGGCAGCGTCATTTCGTCGGCGACCCGCGAGGTTGGCGGTGGCACAGTCCTGTTGCAGATGGCGAACCTGGACACGGTTCAGGTTCGGGCACTGGTGGACGAGACCGACATCGGCAAGGTCCAGCCCGGCATGCGGGTCACCATCGCGGTGGACGCATACTCCAACCGCCCGTTCGAGGGCCGCGTTCTGAAGATCGAGCCGCAGGCCACGGTGACGCAGAACGTCACCATGTTCCCGGTGCTGATCCGCATCCCCAACACCGGTGCGCTGCTGAAGCCCGGAATGAACGCCGAGGTCGAAGTGCACGTGGGATCGCGCCAGGGCGTTCTGGCCGTCCCCAACTCTGCGCTACGCACGACTCGCGACGTGGGATCGGCCGCCGAGGTGTTGGGCCTGGACGCCGAGATCGTGGCCGACCAACTCGCGGCTCAGCAGCGCGACCGTCCCGAAGGCGCACCGGGATCCGAAATGGCTTCCGCTGAAGAAGCCGGCGAGACGGTGACCTGGCGTGGACAAGAGATCACCTTGCCCGAAGGCATCGATGCCGATGCCGTTCGTTCTGTGATCAATAAGTTGGAGGGCGCCAGCGACATGCGAACCGCCGTCCAGTCGCTCACCGCCGACGAGCGACGTGTCATGCAACAGTTGCGACAAGCCGGCGGCATGGGCGGACCCGGCGGGCCGGGCGGCCAGCCTAGACAGACCAGCGCCACCGAAGCGGCGTTGCAGGGCGGTGACTACATCGTCTTCGCGATCCGCGACGGCGTGCCCACGGCGGTGCAGATCCGCACCGGCCTCACCGACCTCGACTATTCCGAGGTGCTTTCGGGCCTGGCTGAAGGCGACACCGTGATGGTACTGCCCAGCGCCAGCTTGCTGGCCAGCCAGGCGGAGTGGCAGGAGCGAATCAGGGAACGGGCCGGCGGCCTGCCCGGCGTACAGCGGAACTAGGAGACACAAATGCTTCTCGGCGAAGTCTTCAGGGTGGCACTCAGCGCGATCCGAGCGAATAAGCTCCGCTCGATCCTGACCATGCTGGGCATCGTCATCGGCGTGGCCGCGGTCATCACCATGGTGGCACTGGGAACCGGCGCCCAGAAGGCGGTACAGGATCAGATCGAGTCGCTGGGCACGAACCTGTTGTCGGTCTACGCCGGGCAGTCGTTCCACCGCGGCGTGGCCAGCGCCGACCGCGTGAGTTTGACGACGGAAGATGCGGAGATGCTGGCCGCCGAGACCACCGTGCTGACCGCGGTGGTGCCCGAACTGCGGCGAAGCCAGCAGGTCGAGTACGGCAACCGCAACATCAACGTGAACGTGATGGGTACGGTCCCGGAGTACGTTCCCATCAACAACTACGAGATCGCGTCGGGCCGGATGTTCACGGCCGGCGACGGCACATCCCGAAAGCGCGTCGCCGTACTGGGCTACGCCGTCCCCGACATGGTGGAGGCGAACGGGGCCGCGATGATCGGCCAACAGATACTGATCCGCGGTGTCCCTTTCGAGATCATCGGCGTATTACAGGAAAAAGGCTCGACCAGCAGCTGGTGGAACCCCGACGAGCAAATCCTCGTCCCGCTACAAACGGCCCAATACAGAATTCTCGGCACGGATCGGGTCAACTCTATCACCGTGCAGGTCATGCATCCCGACTCGATGACGGTGGCGATGATCGAGATCGAAGGGGTCATGCGCAAACAGCACGGCATTCCACCCGGACGGGACAACGATTTCCAGATTCGCAACCGCGGCGAATTCTTGGAGACCTTCGAAGAAACGACTCAGACCTTCACGTTCCTGCTGGGTGCCATCGCCGCCGTCAGCCTCCTCGTCGGCGGCATCGGCATCATGAACATCATGCTGGTCTCGGTCTCGGAACGCACACGCGAGATCGGCGTCCGCAAAGCGCTGGGCGCCACCAAGCGCAATATCCTGATGCAGTTCCTCATCGAGGCGCTGGTCCTTTGCATGATGGGCGGCCTGGTGGGGATCGTCGCCGGCGCCGGCGGCGCCGTCGCCTTATCGAGGCTGGCCAACTGGAACACGTTCGTCTCGCCGCAGGCGGTGATCATCGCGGTGGTGTTTAGCGCGGCGGTGGGGATATTCTTCGGGATGTGGCCAGCGCGTCGGGCGAGTCTTCTCGATCCAATCGAAGCTTTGCGGTACGAGTGAATGTGGAATGTCGATTAATTGGGCACTAGAACATTAGAACATTCGAACTCGAAGTAAGTTCGCACCGCTGAATCACTTCAACTTCGAATGTTCAAATGTTCTATTAATCTACTGCTCGATATTCCCAATCCCGATCATTAATCACAACTCCTAGTTTCCAGCCGGTTCTGCGACTGCAGACCAAATAACGTCATCGTGCCCCTCCACCATCCGAGCCGCATTCTCAAACAACGCCGGCTCCGCCATCCACGCCGCTTCCAAACGGGAGAACAGATCATCGATCTGATCCCACTCGTCGAAGAAGTACAGCACCTTCCAGTTGTGGCGAAGGCCGGTGTTGTGGCCTTCGATGGCCCAGCCTGCCAGTAGTCCCTCCTCCATCGCCTGATTTAGAACCGGCGTTACAAGCTGGCTCCAAACGGCATTCCATTCCTCCATGTTCGAAAAGCGGATCTGGTAGCTCGAATCGAACACGTACTGTGGTGCGGCGCCATCGGGGAAGTTCACTTCACTGAGGTCCCAAATCTCGTCGTAGTGCGCCTCGACGAGGCTCATGGCTCGATCGAAGTGTTCGCTGGCGTTCTCCTGCATCCGCCCCAGGTACTGCTCCCAGAACGTGTCGAGCTTCGACCACTCGTCGGCTATCGCGGCGAACCGCCAGTTGTACTCGCCACCAGTGTGGTGCTGCCAAATCGCCCAGTTCTGGATGATCCCCTCGTCGCGTAGCTGCTCGAGGATCGGCACTTCGTGCTCGAAGTGGCCGGCGACCCACTCCGCCATATCGGCGTAGTTGATCTTGTAGTAGGCCGCGTACACGTGCGAGCCGGCCTCAGCCTGGGCGGACAGCTGGGTGGGCACGAGCAATAGGGCAAGCAGGCCGCAAGAGATGAGGCGCGTCATGGGGTCCCTCCTTGTTGGTGTATCTGAGAAATATGAGTGGGAGAGTTCAAGATCGACAGAGTGGTGAAGCCTACCGGCGCCAAGGAACGAAGGCTCAGAGCGTTACCCCGAAGGGTCGACGGAGCGCGAAGGCGGCGGCCATCGCAAGTACGAAAAAGACGATCAGCCAGTGGATGTTCCAGCCGAACACGCCGACGCCGGCATCGGGGTAACTGACGGATATGGCTTTGACGGGGCCGCTTCGAATCGGTGATTCCGTTGGGTAGAGGAATTGATCGAGGAAGTTGCTGGAGGCGCGGACTGGGGCGCGCCGAACGATAGAGTTGGAGACGCGCACGCGCTTGGTGACCACGGCATCGTCGACAAAGATCTGCAGCTCGTAGTCTCCGGGTCGCCGGGCGCGGATACGCCAATCGGCCTCGTTCATCGACGGGATCCAGACGGGGGGCGTCTCGACTTGCACCCCCGGCGGCGCCTCCACGGCCAGATCCGGTGATATCTGCGGTTGTGATCTCAGCTCGACCTTCACGACCGCCGCGCTGCCAGACTCCAACCCCTGATAGCCGTAGTGGTGCTGCAGCTGGATGATCATCAACACCAGCGGGACGATCATCCACAGCGTCGGCACCAGCGTAAGTTTCATGTAACGGAGACTGTGACGCAGGGTCTCGGCCTGCGCGCGCAGGATCGCTATCGGGTCGTCGCTGAACAGTCGAATCTCGATGATGCCGGCGTGTATCTGCCGTTTGACTACGGCCAGAGCCTTCTGGTTTGACGTGACCTTGAAGACCCAGAGCATGGCGATGCCCGTGATCACGGACACGACCGTAAGACCCACGATCGCGGGAAGGTCCCGGAACGGATAGAGCAGCACGTCGAATAGGCCGCTCAACAGGCCGTTCAGAATGCTCATCTAGCTCGGTCGGTCACGAGATGTAGCCCAACCCCTGAAGACGTTTGCGGACCTCTTCCTCCGAGTCGGCATCCTCCAATTGCGCCAGTTCTTTTTCGAGGGCATGTGTGATGAACTCTTCCACCGAGGAATACCCCGCTATGTCGGCATAGCGCTTCACCCTCGCCAAGAGATCCTTATCGAGTCTGACTTTGGAACCGAACATCGAATACTCTCCTAATCCTGTCTGCTCGTCGTTGAGGGTATTTCAGCGCTGCGAGGCAATCCTTCGATTGCGAACTCCGCAAGCACCGCGGCTCCCATGTCCTTCAGCGATACGACGTTGACGCGAAGCGGTCGGTTCGTGAACAGAACCCCGGGCACGATGTCCCGGTCAATCTCGTGGGTGGCGCTCCATTTGCTCACGTTGTCGAAGAACAGGCCATGGGCGATCCGCCCGACTGCAGATTCGTCCGAGCTTCGATACCCTTTGGCGTAGCCGATGACGAGGTCGGGACCGATCTCCCGGTACCCACCATCGCTGTACGTCTGATCGCGTCGGTAGACATTGGCGATGGCTCGCTGGCCGGTCTCCGGATCGACCACTCTCAGCAGGCCCCTAGCGATTTCGTCGATCACCAACGACCGCTGCCCGCGCGGGACGACTCCGGTCAGCTCACGCCCTTTCAGGTTTATGTACAGACCGTTGAGCCCCAGGGCGTAGGCCTGAGTGCGTGACCAGTCGACGTTCAGGAAGAACTCGCTCTCGCCTTGCCGAGAAGGATCCTTCAGAGCCAGATAGCCGTTGTCCTTGAGCCAGGTGTTGAGGTTCAAGGCGCGTCGCCACCCGACGAAGCCGTGATCGGACATGACGATGAGCGTTGTGTTTTCGTCGATACGCTCCAGCGTTTCGCCAACGATGTCGTCCGCATCGATGTACAGATCTTCGATAACGCTCCGATACGGACGGTCGGCGATAGAGTCGTGGGCGGGATGATTGGGATCCATCGCTCGCCACATCACGTGCGAGCTCATATCGAGATGACCAAAGTAGTAGAACAGCAGCCCGGCGTCGAAAGTCTCGAGAACTTGCCTGAATTGTCTGCGATGTTCCGCGGCGACCATCGCGGCCTGTTCGAGGAATTCGTCGTCATCGAAGACACCGGCGGTCAGAGCCCGAGTATCCTCGGCCATCCCCTGCGTGTAGTAGCGCCCTGTCACCGAGGTAAGCTCCGCCGCGAAATCCTCAGGAGTCGAGATAGGCATCGCCGGGTCCAGCGGGTCCAGGTTGATCGGCGTGACGTAAAGCTGAAACTCGGGTCGCACCTCCCTCAAGTAGAAGCGACAAGTGCCCTGCAGACCTTTCAACAACCGAATCAGCTTGAAGTCCACCGTCAGCCACTCGCTCCACTCTCCTTCCTGCAGAACGACCTCTTGGGCATCCAGGACGATCTTGGCCACCGGCCGAGTGGGATCGAGGTAGACCGTGAACTCGGCTTCGAGCTCCCGGAGTTCTGTCAGGAACGGGTGCGGAGGGCCGCGAAGGATGCCGTGGAACACGTGATCGTTGACTTCCGCCGGATAGACGACTCCGCCACCGGCAATGGTTACCGTGATCCGTTCCGGGGCTGTCGTGTAGAACGAAAACGTGCCGTACGTGCCCAGGATGTCTGGGGTGCCCATCCCGCTCAGCTCGCGGCTGGCTGTACCCGACGGCGGGAAGTTGGCCGGTATGCGAACGATGGTGGTCGGGACACCAGATTCCTCCAGCACCTCCCAGAACGGTGTGCCGTGACGCAGTAGTTCGACGCCACCGCCGGACAACGGAAAGCTCCAGCGTCCAAACTTAATCGTCCGGCCCGGCTCTTCCGTCCTCGAGGTCGACAAGTAGGGCACCATCGTCGCCGGGTCCCGGTGCATGAAGTCGAAGATGCCGTGGCCGCCCGCGTCGACTCCCGTGATGAACTCGGACCAGGCTACCGGGCTTTGCGGTGGGATCGACGTCTGGAGCGGTCCGAAGTGACCCTCGCGGGCGAGCCGCGCCAGGTTGGGAAGCTTACCCTCGGCGATGAATCGCTCGGTCAGCGCGTAGTCCATCCCGTCGATGCCGAGGATGATCACGCGTTTGTCTGTCACGGGGGCGTCACTCCCACAACCCGCCGACACGGCCACGGCGAGGATGGTCCCCAGGTAGGCACGGAGCCGGTGCAAGATCTTCATCGCGCCTGCCCCGCTGAGGCCGGTGCGATTGAGTCGCCGTCATCTTCTTGGAATAGCGTCCGCCCATCGATGTGCCGCGGTGACTCGACCCCGAATAGCCAGAGCGCCGTGGGCGCGATATCGATCAACGCAGGCTCGTCCGATTGTATCGCCCGGTTGCAGAAGAAGATGCCCGGGACGATGCGCGGATCGATGCAGTGGTCGCCGCTCCACGGTTTGCGATTGTCCTCGAAGACGGGGCCAGCCACGATTCCGGTGGCCCCGTCCCACGAACACCGGTACCCCGCGTTGTAGCCGATGAGCATGTCGGGGGCGTTCTCCAGGTACGGCCCCTTGTACAGTTGGTCGGTGGCGAACACCTGACGAATTCCAACGTCGCCGTTTCCATCATCCACCAGGCCGCTCAACTTCTCCACCAATTCGGCTTTGAGCGTCGCCGCCTCCTCACCGGATTGGACGACCCCCTCCGCTTCCCGACCTTCGAGGTTGAGATAGAGGCCGGTCAAACCCAAGGCGTAGGCACGCGTCTTCGACCAATCCACATCCCGCAGCCAATCGGAGCTACCGTCGCAACCCTGCTTCAGCGCGAGGTAGCCGTTGGTGTGCAGCCAGGCGTTCAGGTTCACGCCACGGCGAAACGAGTTGAAGCCGTGATCGGACAGCACCATGAGGACATCGCCATCTTTCAACGCCTGCAGCGCCCGCCCCACGATACGATCGTTATGCGCGTAGAGCTTCTCGATAGCATCACGATGGTCGGACTGCTGTCCGGTGTCCGCCGGATGACCGTCCTCGAGGTAGCGCCAGAACATGTGTTGGATGCGATCGGTGGCGTCGAATACGCAGACCACCACACCCTGACGTAGCTTGTCGAGGGCGGCGAAGAACATCCCTTCCCTTTCGCTGTCTATGTCATAGGTCAGCTGAAGGAAGACATCGTCACCGATAACCCCTTCGTTCAACGCCCATGTGTCTTCTGCCAATCCGGTCGTGGCATACTTCCCCAGCTTCTTCGCCAGATACGTGGCGTAATACGATGGGTGCGAGATCGGCATCGCCGGCTTCTCGGGATCGATGTTGATGGGCGTCATGTAGAGCGAGAAGTGCTCGCTGATTTCCGTGACCATCATCCGACAAATGCCGCGTATCTTGACGCCGGGGGCGGCACGGAAGCCGATATTCACCCAATCACTCAACACGCCCGGTCGCAGCTCCAGTCTTTCTCCATCGAGCGATACGCGGGCAACGTTCGCGTCGCGGTTCAACTCGATACTGAGCGGTACCTCGAGGGGCGGGTCGCCGTCTATGAAAGGACTGGCCGGGCCCTGCACGACCGCCTCGATACGGTCGCCGTTCAGCTTCAACGGCACTCGGATCCCACCTTCCTTGAATCGCTTGTCCGAACGCCGGGTGGTGAACAGCGTGAAGGTCCCCTGGGTGCCCAGCAGATCGGGCACGGACATGGCGCTCAGTTGTGCCCCGTAGAACTTGTCGGGCGGAAACGTGATGGGCACCCGCAGGATCGTACTCCACACGTTGCGCTCGCCCAGGATCGACCAGAACGGTTTCGATTTCCTCAGCAGTCGGATCTCCGGGCTCTTCAGTGGAAGACGGAACCGGCCCCATCTCAAGAAACGCTCGACCGCGCCGATGCGAGTCGACGAAAGGATCGGCAGATAGGTCCGTCGATCGCGGTCCAGGAAGTCGAAGATGTTGTGCTTGGCCGGATGGGTGCCGGTGGCGAATGAGGACCAGGCCACGGGCGACACCGATGGGTACGTGGTGGCTAACCGGTGATAGCACCCCATCTGGGCCAGCCGCTGGAAGTTGGGGAGCTTCCCCTCTTCCAAGAAGCGGTCGGTGAGCTTCGGGTCCTGCCCATCGAACCCGATGACGATCAACCGTTTGATCCGAGGTCGCACCCGCCGCACCCGGCGCAGGGCTCGCCAGACGACACGGAACGGCCAGAGCAGAAGCGAGACAAAGGCCATGACCGCGGTGACGAAGACCACCAGAAACGAGGTGACGAAGACGAAGCCGGCGCCGGGCCCCACGTAGGCGAGCGCTGGAGCGGGCGTGAACAGCAGCAGAGCCGATGTCAGCCCGACGGCTGCGAAGAACGACCTTCCCAGCTTATTGTTATGGCGACGCAGCGAACGATTGCACGGGAGACGAGTACGGTGCCTTCTTTCCGCCAACTCTACCGACGAGCCAGGTACGGCAGGCCGGTCATCGTGGTCTCGGGCCTGCCGCGCTCGGGCACCTCCCTCATGATGCAGATGCTGGAGGCCGGTGGGCTCGAGATCCTGACGGATCGCTTCCGGACGGCGGACGAGAGCAATCCTCAAGGCTATTACGAAGTCGAGCGGGTCAAGGAGCTGGACAAAGGCGGCGATCCCTCCTGGCTCAAAGAATCCCAAGGGAAAGCGATCAAAATCATCGCCTTCTTTCTCACACACCTTCCGGATACCCTAAACTACAGCGTCATCTTCATGCAACGCGACATGACCGAGATCGTCGCTTCTCAGAACAAGATGCTCTCCCAACGCGGACAGCCCTCGGAGGCCGAAGACGATCAAGTCCTGGACGCTTTCAAACAACACCTGCTGAGGACCCGCGCCGTGCTGACGAGTCGCGACTGCTTCGAAAGCCTAGACGTCAACTACAACGAGATCCTCGAAGACCCATTCAGCCAGGCGAAGAACGTAAGCGATTTTTTGGGCGGCGCCCTGAACGTCGAGAGCATGGCCGCCGCTGTGAATCCCCAGCTGTATCGTAACCGCGCACAGCTCAACGCAGATTGACGGCAGCGGCTGCGAAAACCCTCCCTACTGGATGTACCCCAGCGATCGCAGCGTCTCCAACTGCTCAGGAGTCAGCTCGACCTCGCCGCCGGGCTTGAAATGCAGAGCCAGGGCCTCGTGCGCCTCGATCTGCGCCAACAGGAACTCCGTGTACTTCTCAACGAGCTCCGGGTACTGATCGTTAACGTTGCATGTGGCGAACGGATCTTCCCACACGTCGTACAGCAGAAGCCGTGGCTTGTCCGGGAAGTGGAGCCGGGCGGCCCGTTGAATGCCGTCCGGACGAAAGTCCACGGTATCGTCGATCTCCGGGTAGACCGCCAGCGACGCGCCCCAACGACCGTCGAGAACCTCGATGTGCCCGGTAACCAGGCCATTCCTGGGATCGATCTGATACTGCTCGAAAATGATCGGTCGCGGCGTCCAACCCTCCGTGCCCATCAAGAGCGGGACCAGTGACTGGCCCTGCGTCACGCCCGGCGGCGGCAGGCCGGCCAGCTCGAGTGCGGTGGGAAGCACGTCGAGAAGCGAGACCGGCTCGCTGATCCGTTTTCCGGACGGGATGCGTCCCGGCCAGACGACGATCAGAGGGACGTGGGTT
>Ga0209536_100017858_pt1 | contig 10026 bp, 10 predicted proteins | sample DeeMarSeWOR28_12_FD_187461 | JGI IMG/M metagenome (GOLD analysis project Ga0209536, IMG submission 187461) | Marine sediment microbial communities from White Oak River estuary, North Carolina - WOR-2-8_12 (SPAdes) (version 2) | ecosystem: Environmental > Aquatic > Marine > Intertidal zone >...
GATGAAAAAGCGCAGCATACACGGGCGTATGTGAGCATTTTGAAGCGGGCTGCAACACAGCTATCGGGCCTTAGATGGGGTTTTGAAACTGCTTCTAAAATTTTGAGTCTACTGTAAGCCGGGCTGCCTTCCTGGCCTTATTCGGTTTTACTTAGTGGCGTTTTTCAAATAAGCGCAAATAAATTTTTGGGCGGCCATGGGTTTCGGGCCCAAATAAATGGTTAGGTTTTCATCCTTTCTCATCACGAAACCGGCGATGTTTAACTTGCCGGGCTTCAATTTGTCCGGAAAACCGGACAAGCACGGCTCGCCAGAAAAGAGAGAAACGATTTCACGGGAAACGTGTTCCCTGCTTTCCTTTTTTAAAACACCGTCGGCGAGTCCGACCCCATCCGGCAGCAATTTGGCAAGTATTCGATAAATGGTTTCAAGATTACCGTAACATCCCATCCCGACCACTCGACAGGCACTCATCACGCCTCCATTACCGAACAGTTGTCGTAAAAATAATCGGCGGCCTCCTCAACCGAATCAAACATCATCCAGTCTCGAAAGACCGTCTGCCCGGCCTTTTTGCGGGTTAGTTCTATGACGGTGCTGCCATGGTACTCGTAGCATTCGTTAAAATCCGGATGACGAATCTGTTTGATCATTTTTCACCTCCCTTTTAAAGGTCATTCCAGCAGTTCGGTCCATGCCCTCTTTTTTATACCCACCTTAACAGGCCGGTTTGACAGATACGGTCAAAGGCGATAATTTTTTTATTTTTATGAGAATAGGCAAGGTTATGATATAACGATTATTTAATGGGAGATTCCATTAGGGTTTAAATTTTTGCATGCTGCCGCCCTTGCTAAAATCTTTTTGAGCGATTCATTCAAACGGTTTTTGTCTTAAAATCCCGGCAAAGTGGAAGATAAGCGCCTCCCGCGGTTTGAGCCAAAGGGCGAGTTTTGACAGCGCCTGGAACCAGCCTTGGATTTATCAAAAACCGTTCAGAATAAGCCCAACGGGAATTGGGCGACAGTCCGTTTAGGCTAAACGCCCTGTTAATCAAAGAGGCTGCCATGGCAAGGGGAGATCAATTGGGCCGGCAATGGAAGATCATTCAAACCCTGCTGGTCTCGCGAAGGGGAAAGTCGGTGATGGAAATCGCGGGCGATCTTGAATGCCACCCCCGAACGGTTTACCGTGACCTGGAGGCCCTTCAGGTTGCCGGTTTTCCGCTCTATACCGACCGGATGAACGGCAAAAATCTCTGGTCCCTGATGGATACCGTAAAAAACCAGGTGCCGATCCCCCTTGACCTGGCCGAGTTGATGGCGCTCTATTTCAGCCGAAATATGATGAAAGTGTTAAAAAACACGCTTTTTTTCGATCCGCTCGAATCTTTTTTCAACAAAATTAAAACCATGCTGCCGGGGGCTTACATCCGATATCTGGAGCAGTTTGAAGCAAGCGTCGCCGTGGGGCAATCACCTTATAAGCCATATGACCAATTTAAAGAGCTCATCGGGATTGTAAACAAGGCGGCCGTTCAGAAAAGACATCTTGAGATTAATTACTATACGATGAGCCGTAAAAAAAAGACGCGCCGCAAAGTGGCGCCATATAAAATCTGGTTTTTTAACGGCACGTTTTATCTGGTCGGGTACTGCCTGCTGCGCAAAGATGTTCGAATCTTTGCGCTGGACCGGATCAAAAAATGTCAACCGCTGTCGGAAACTTTTGAAATACCGGAAAGTTTCAGTTTTGAAGATTTTATAAAAGACCGCTTCGGCATCTATCACGGCGATCCGACAGCGGTTAAAATCTGGTTTTCGGCCGATATTGCCGGATACATCAAAGAAAAAGTATGGCACACATCCCAAACAATCGAAGACCGGGCGGACGGCTCCATTATTTTCGAGGCAACCGTCGCCGGTACCGATGAAATTAAATTCTGGATCATGAGTTGGGGATCCCACGCGCGGGTCCTTGCGCCGGAGGCTTTGGGCCGGGAAATCAAATCCGAGGCCGAGGCCGTTCTGAAAGCCTACTCAAAACGTCTCTGAGTTTTTGGGCTTGATTTTTTTCGTCAGGTTTTTTTTCTCTTGGCGACAGATATGAGAGAGCGCAAACGAGGCAATCGATTCTTCCGGAAAGGGGGCCGGCGCTTAAAGGCGGACAACACCGCTGACGGTTAAGGCGCTTTAAAATGAAAAAGTTCACCGACAATCAACCGGTTAAAATTTCGAAACATGTCTACTGGATTGGAACCCACGACGCTTCCGATACATTCCAGTGCAACGCCTATATGATCGTTTTTAACGGCAAGGGCATCATCATCGATCCGGGTTCGATACTGTATTTCGATTCTCTGCTGGAAAAGGTAACCGGGATACTCAAGCTGAAAGACATTACCCATGTGATTATCCAGCATCAGGATCCCGATGTGGGTGGGAATATCGCCCTGCTGGCCGAGGCCATCCAATCGGCCGGCAATCGACATTGTAAAATTTTAACGCATTCCCGCAGCGCCGTGCTGATCCGCCATTACGGCGCTAAGCTTAAAATGGTCCACACCAATGCGCTTTCCGGGCAGAAGCTGTTGTTAGGCCGCGGGGCCAGGCTCGAATTCATCCATACGCCCTATCTGCATGCGCCCGGAGCGATTGCCACTTATTTTAACCGGGATAAAATCCTCTTTTCCAGCGATATTTTCGGCGGGATGACATCCGACTGGGGTCTTTTTTCAGGGGAAAGGTATTTTGAGGAGATTACAACCTTTCATCAGGATTACATGCCGGCCAAAGAACTGCTGCTTTTTACCATGACCAAGTTTGAACGTTTAGATATCGAAATGGTCGCCCCCCAGCACGGGTCGGTTATGAAAAAAGCGCAGGCCGCAAAAATGATTCAAGCCTTTAAAAATTTTGAATGCGGTTTGTTTATCGATCAAGAGTTTCGTGAAGAGCTGCAGGCCGCTCAACAAAAAATCGAAGCGCAAAACGCCATCATGAGCAAGGAGCTTTACCTGGCCGGTGAATTTCAACGGACCCTGCTGCCCGACAACAAGTTGCTTGCTTCAATAAAAACGCTCGATATCGCATATAAGTTCCGACCCTGCGCCCAGGTTTCAGGCGATTTTTTAATCATCGATCAAATAGATGCACACCACCTGGGGGTCATGGTGATTGATGTGGCCGGACACGGCGTGGCGCCGGGACTGACCACGATTCAATTAAAAACTTTATTCAATGAATATAAAAGTTCCACCTTAAGCCCTTCCGTTTTACTGAGGAAAATTAACGAAAAAGCCTTTGTGCTGACGGAAAACGATATTTTTCTAACCGCCTTATACCTTGTTTACGATATTGAAAATTCTCGTTTTACGATCGCCTCCGCCGGCGGAATACCCGCCATTTATTTCAATGCTCAAAAAAACAAAGGCCGCCCCCTTTCCCTGACCGGCACCTCCCTCGGGATTTGCCAGGCGGATGCCTGCCAAATAGACGACCAATCCTTCGACTTCAGCAAAAATGACTTTGTTATCCTCCAGACCGACGGTCTGATCGAATGCGTCAACCGGAAAAACATGCCGTTTGACCGGATTAAATCTCAGGAAAAATTTATTCAGGAGGTAAAAAAGGGCCGCAGCGCCCGGCAAGTGGCGGATGCGATCATGAACAAGGCCAATCGATTCAAGGGTCGTGACCAGGAGTTTCAAGACGACATCACGCTGGTGGTCATCAAAAAGGTCAAGTAAAGAATCCGGGTCCAGGGGCTCGGCTTTGGGTCGCCCCCCAACGGGGCTTTAATCCGGCCGCAATAGATGAGCAAGAGAATTCAGGAGCCTGAATAACGGTGATCTCGCTCGCCCACCCCAGGCGCCTGTGTCGCGTGTCGCTTTGAAAAATTATATATTTTCTGATCGAGCCGAAGGCCAATACCTTGTGCTCAATTCCGGCTTCCGGCTCCTGATTCCGCTTCGGGCTGATTCCGGCAAAGCCGACTATCTCTGACTCTCCCGCCATGCAGGAGGGGCTTGGCCCTGAAGGCCGGGTTTGGGATGATATAATAAAATTCGCGTTTTTTAATATAATCCCTTGATTTTAAGATTTTTTCCTGATTTTTTCACAGCTAAAACAAATTTTCATGAGAAAAGCGGGCTAAAGGAGTGTTGATTTGATCTATCTGATTACTTTGGTTGTGGCCTATTGCAGCATTGTTTACGAACTCCTCATGGCGCAGACCCTGTCGGTCTTGATGGGCAACACCGTCATGCGCTACAGCATTACCATCGGTATTTATCTGGCCTCCTTGGGCCTGGGCGCCATGCTCTGTGAAAAAAGTGATGAAAAAGATTCTGCCGCCCGCTTGATCCGTATTGAAATCTGGCTGAGCGTCGTCGGCGGTCTGGCCGTGTTTATCATCTGTTCACTGGATGTCTTTCATCGCTTTCTGTTAACTTCTCACTCCTTTTTCAGCTATGGACCGGGCAACTACATCCGGCCGCTTCTGCTCTTTACCTTGTCCAACAGCGTCATCGTTTTGATCGGCATGTTGTCGGGTTTTGAAATCCCCCTGCTGATCCAGCTCAGCGAAGCCAGAAAGCCCGGTACCATGAACATCGTGCTCGGCATCGATTATTTGGGCTCTCTGGTGGGGGCCGTGCTGTTTCCGCTGCTCTTACTGCCCCAACTGGGCCTGTTTGCCACGGGATATCTGACTGCCCTGCTGAACGTCCTTGCCTGTATCCTGCTCTTGGTCTTCAAACCCGCGCGCGGAAAATTCCGGTCGGCCAAAATAACCGCCGGTGTTGCCGCCGGACTGCTGTTTCTGCTGGCCTTCACTGAAAATACCCAGAGTTTTTTTCTCAAGAAATTCTATTATTATCAAACAGTGAAAACGTTTACATCGCTGCTGGATTCCTTTGAAGATCTTCCGAAGATTCAGGAATACCGCTCTCCCTATCAGCACATCCATATCGTAAACCAGCCGGCCAGTGACATTCAGGATGCGGTGTACGCCCAATACAGCGACAAATATACCGCAGAACCCGACTTTCCCAAGGACACCTGGCTGTTTTTAAACAACAAATTTCAATTTGTCTCCAATACGGAAGAATTTTATCATGAGTATTTTGTTCATGTTCCCATCCAGTGGACCAAACCCCCGGAAGAAGTGTTGGTTTTGGGCGCCGGCGATGGGCTGGTCGTCCGCGAGCTGCTCAAATATCGTGCGGTCAAGCATATCACTTTAGTGGACCTGGATCCCAAAATGCTGCATCTGGCCAAGTACCACCCCCTGCTGCAGCGGGCCAATCACGGCTCCTTCAGTGACCCCAGGGTCACGCTCATATCCCACGACGCCTTCAGCTGGCTGCAAGATTGTAAAAAGAAATTCGATGCCATCTATATCGACTTTCCCGACCCCAACACTTACGACCTGGCCAAACTGTACAGCCTGGAATTCTACTCGCTGGTGCGGCACTGCCTGGCCGATGACGGTTTTGCCGCCGCCGATATCCCCGGCGGAGAGCACGTTTTATGGGATGAGTATTACAGCACCCTGCGGGAGGCCGGCTTTGGCACCATCAGGCCTTTCGACTCCAAGGTCGAGAAGGAAAATGAAGGAATGCGGGCACTGGAAAGGCACTTTTTGGGCGTCGGGGTGATTCAGAAGCCCAACGAACACGGCTATCAGGCCACGACCGAAGATTTCGAGTTCAAGCGCCGGGTGTTTAACAAACTCGCCCAGCAGAGTTTAATTGAAATGGAATATCGCTTTATATTCATTCAATCGAAAAAACAATCCATCGACAAGCGCTTTAAAGACTACGGCATCCCCCTTCATCTGCTGAACAAAGAGCGCTTTACGCTGGCCTCTGGCGTTAAATTCGATGACACCTTTAAACCCGACCGGGTCAACTCGGTCTTCAGGCCGACCATGCCCCAGTTTAAATTCTTCACGGTCAGTGTACCCTATTAACCGCCGGCTCAAGCATCCCTTTTCAAACTGCCGGACCTGAGGTGAAAAAATGGCCAACCCGATCCGCCTGCGCGCCATCGAGGGTTTGAAAGCCGGTGATACCTTTACCTATTCGCGCACATTCAAACAGGATGAAACCGAGCAATTTGGTGACACCTCCCGGGATTATAATCCGGTTCATTACGACCTGCGCTGGGCCCGCTCAAAAGGCTTTGACCGGATGATCTGTCACGGTCTACTGGTCGGCTCCATGATCTGCGAATTTGGCGGGCAGGTCGGCTGGCTGGCAACCGGCATGAATTTTAAATACCTCCGTCCGGTTTACTTTGGGGACACCATCACCTGCACGGTAACAATCACCAAAATTGAGAAATCGGGCCGGGCCGAAGCCGAAGCTTTGTATATCAATCAGGCCGGAGAACATGTCTGCCGCTCTTGTTTGACCGGCCGTCTGCCGGCAGCCGGTGAGCGCCGTTTCTTAAAGCAGATGGTTGAAGATCAAGACCCCACCAACAAACTGTCACTGGAGCAGTCTTACCGGATCGAAACATTCGACAATGGCGCCGGTTGAAATCGCGAAAATATTCGAAAAATACGGTTTTATCCGGGGCGGGAAATGGTATCACCAGGATACCACCCATTTCGAATACAGACCCGAGCTGCTCCAACCATAAAAAAAGTGCGGCCCGGTTTTATCCGAACTGCACTTTTTCATAAGCCCTCAGGACTGTTGATTTTTTTTTATTGTGACGGTCTGTTTTATCCTTTTATGCTGCGCGGCAATATCATCTGGTGCTGAGGACAAATCGATTTCGGGTTCTGGTAGACGGCCCCGGCAAAGGCCTTCAGATATTTTCGCATCGTATCCAGCGGAACGACTTCGTCCACCAGGCCGTATTTGGCGCAGTATATGGGTCTGGAGTTGTCATGATATTCCTGGGCCAGCTTGTTCATGGCTTCGATGATCGGGTCCAGGGGCCTGTCGCCCTCTTTTTCTTTGACCAGCCGGCGGGAATAGGTCGCCACCGCCGCGGTTTCGCCATGCATGACATAGATTTCGGTCGCGGCGGTGCCGAGCGTAAATACATTGTGCCGATTGGCGTTGGGACCGCCCATGATATAATGGGCGGCGGCGGTGCCCTTTCTCAGCACCACCAGCATCATCGGGACGTCGGTCTGCTGGATCGAATAGATCAGGCTCTGCCCGAGGCCTAAGAGTTCGGCTTTTTCAGCGATATCCCCCACATCGATTCCACTGGTATCCTGGAACCAGATGATCGGCACCCGGTCTCTGCCGCACAGGGTGACAAATTCATTCAATTTAATCAGTCCCTGCCGATAGAGCTTACCCCCGATTCCCGGGTAATCGGCATACTCCGGATACCCCTTGCCCAGAAAGCCCTGGCGGTTACCGATACACCCGACCAGAAAGCCGTCCATTTTGCACAGGCCGGTGTAGACCTCCGGTCCATAATCCGGGCGAAATTCCATGTTCTCGCTGCCGTCCACCAGCCTGGCCAGAATATCGTCGAAACTGTAGACCTGCTTCTGGTTCATGGGCAGCAGCCGGTACAAGTCTTCATCTGTAAACTTGGGTTCTTTCGGCTCGGCCACCCGGAAGAATTTGGGGTTATAAGAGGGCATGTCTTTCATATAGTCTTTAAGCCCGTCCAAAACCTCTTCTTCCTTTTCGTAAACATATCTGAAAAACCCGGTCTCATCGTAATGGATCTTTACCGATCCGGGCGGCTCGACTTTATATTTTTTGGCCGCATCAATCAATTGTTCGGCGCCTTCTTCGTCAAAATACCCTTTGGGCGACATCCCGCTCAAAATGCCCCCCCCGCCCACGGCGATATTGCAGTTTTTGTGAGCGAACAGGATCGTGGGGCTGATACCCTGATAGCCGCCCCCGGCGGGATTGGTTCCGTAGATACCGGCCAGAACCGGTATCCCGTATTGTTCCAGCTCCGCATGTCTGAAAAAGGTAGTCCCGGATCCCCGGCGGTTGGCGTAAAACTTTTCCTGCTCGTCCAGTTTCACGCCGCTGCAGTTGACCAGCCACACCAGGGGAATATGAAGCCGTTTGGCCAGGTCCGTCACGCGGAAGATGTTTTCCGATTGTCCGGGTATCCAGGCACCGGCGATATACTTGTTGTCGAATCCGATAATGGCGGCCCATTTTCCTGAAATCTTACCCAGGCCGTCAACGACATTGGTGTGCCCGATTTCGTTGTCCATGGGGTTGTATAAGGTGTGCAGGGGGCACCAGGTTCCCGGGTCAAGAAGATATTCCAGCCGCTGCCACACGGTCATCTGCCCGCGGGCGTTGATTTTTTCGGTTGGAAACCCGGCGTTTTTAACCGCATCAACCGCCTCGGCCACGCCGTCTTCAACCGTCTTAACCTGCTGTATATTTTCCTTGGCTCTTTCAAGCTGGCTTTTTTTTAACTCTTTACCGAACTCAGCCATTTTTTCAAAATAAGGTCTCATGGTAAAACTCCCGATCGCTTGGTTTCGTTAACGGCTGCTATTCGATCACCGCCAACACATCGTCTTCTTCAACCGCATCTCCCTCTTTAACCTTGATTTCCTTTACGGTCCCGTCGGCAGGCGCAAAGACCGGGGTTTCCATCTTCATTGCCTCGATGATAATCACCTCATCATCCTCTTCAACCTGATCGCCTACCGCGACCTGTAATTTAAAAATCTTTCCGGCCAGGGGAGCTAAAATTTCTTGTGCCATGTCAAAATCCTCCGTTTGTCAACTTTACTTTAGAATGGTTAAAAATACTCCTGCCGCAATGACGGTGCCGATCACCCCTGCGACATTGGGTCCCATCGCATACATCAACAGATAGTTCTTCTTGTCCGCTTCGGCTCCCACCTTATGAACGACCCGGGCCGCCATGGGCACGGCCGACACACCGGCGGCTCCGAGGAGCGGGTTGATTTTTTCACGATTAAAAAGATTCATAAGCTTGGCCAGCAGCACACCGGTAGCCGTGCTGGCCATGAAGGCTAACAGCCCCAGGAAAAAAATAAAGATCACTTTGGGCTGTAAAAATGTTTCCGCATTCATGGTCGCCCCCACGGGAAGCCCCAGGAAAATGGTGACGATATTCAGCAGCTCGTTTTGGGCCGCCCGGTTCAGCCGCTCCACCACCTTGGCTTCGCGAAAAAGATTTCCGATCATAAACATCGCCATCAGCGGCGCGGCCGCCGGCACCAGCAGAATGATGACCAGGGCAGATACCATCGGGAAAAGGATCTTTTCCAAGGTGGAAACCTTGCGCAGCTTTTTCATCCTGATAACACGCTCTTCTCTGGTCGTCAAAAGCTTCATGATCGGCGGCTGTATGATCGGGACCAGCGCCATGTAGGAATAGGCCGCGACCGCACAGCTCCCCAGCATGTGCGGGGCCAGTTTGGTGGCCAAAAAAATGGTGGTCGGGCCGTCGGCGCCGCCGATAATCCCCACGGTGGCCGCCTCCTTGAGATCAAACCCGATGGCATAAGCCACAAAAAAGGTAATATACACGCCGGCCTGGGCTCCGGCGCCCAGAAAAATCAGCACCGGCCGCGCCAGCATGGGCCCGAAATCCGTCAGGGCGCCGAGGCCTAAAAAAATCAGCGGCGGTATGATTTCCCACTGAATGCCGTAATGATAGAACCGCCAGAGGAGCCCCTCGTGGGGTTTCATGAGGTCCGCCAGGGGCAGATTGGCCAGAATGATGCCGAAACCGATCGGTAAAAGCAGCAAGGGCTCGTAATTCTTGGCAATCGCCAAATATATCAAGGCAAAGCCGATCAGCCACATCACCAGCATGTTCCACTTGATATAGAAAAAACCAGAGGTCATGAATATCGCTAACAGTTTCTCAATCATTTCCCTTCCTCTTCAGCCCCCCGCCAGGCCAGAATGGCGGAGACAATTTTTATAGAGATGTACAGGCAGGCCATCCCTAAAAAAACACCCCCGATCCCGGCCAAAAAAACGATCACAGCATCAGCCACTTTATTTTCTCCTGTATTGAATTACCTAAAATGAGT
>Ga0209536_100017859_pt1 | contig 10026 bp, 12 predicted proteins | sample DeeMarSeWOR28_12_FD_187461 | JGI IMG/M metagenome (GOLD analysis project Ga0209536, IMG submission 187461) | Marine sediment microbial communities from White Oak River estuary, North Carolina - WOR-2-8_12 (SPAdes) (version 2) | ecosystem: Environmental > Aquatic > Marine > Intertidal zone >...
GAAATCTTTGATAATCCCGCGTATGGGCGCATCGATAGACTCCAGATCAATGTTCTCGAGAACGGATTGCCGGTCTCTTTCGAAGTTTGGGTTGTCAACGAACCTGCGCGGTGGCGCGAACGTCTCCATTTAGCCGGGTTTCTCTTTGTCGTCTAGCTGATAACTAGGGATGCTTATGCTGTTTGACGATTGTTTTCAGTTGTTTCCAAGCCCTAAGGCTCTATGGTGCTATCGAGTCCCGAACATAGATTCGAATATACTTGCCCAGTCCATGAACGGATAGCTTCCCAATTGCGATAATCTCCAGGTTTCAGACCATCCATTTTCCCCGTCAATTTGAAGAACCATGTCCAGAAGAACCCTATCGTGCTGTAGTCCAGCTGATCACGGCATCGTAATCATCAACCTTTCGCGCGCTAGCCACAGGCTCAACCGCTACTTGCGCACCACTGTTTAGTAGCGTGTCACCGATTAGTCCAGCCACCTCAGCTGTCGATCCCGATTTGGTGTCGTAGACTACTAGGACTTTCTTGTACATCGCTATCACCCCCTTTGCTCATATCTCATTGCGAGCCAACTCACCTCACAAGCGTAGGACGAAGTCTAACCACGTTTCCAAGATTACTTCCCGGCCAAACGCAACAGATCCGTGTTAGACGGATGGTGTATGAAGCTCCAGAAAACTTCCTGCGGCCGGTAAGCCGTCTCCAACGACCGGCGAACCATGTATACTGTGCGCTGGAGATCCAACCCCGCTACAGGAACGGACTCCACGTTCCCCAGCTTGAGCGCCCAGTCAGCGGCCAGGGTAGAGACGAACGATACGCCAAATCCCGCCTCAACGGTACGGACAATTGCTTCAGCATTGCCTAGTTCAAGATAAATGTCCAGATCATCGTAAGTGATGCCGTGCCCGGCTAATTCCGTCAACAGCACCCGGCACGTCCCCGATGTAGGCTCACGAATGATCATTGGCTCTTCAAGGAGATCGGCCGGTTCAACAGAGTGCCTTATCGTCCAAGGGTGATTGGCAGGCACAATCAGGGTAATGCGATCATTGAAGAATTCCTGGCACTCGAGGCCGTTCCGGCAAAGGTCGTAACTGCTGACAACCGCCAGGTTGGCCTCACCTTCCAACAATTGAGGGATGACATGCTGTGGTGTACAGGCCAGGATGCTCACCTTGATACCTGGAAACCGCCGGCAAAATCGAGCCGCCAATTGTGGCAAAATGAACTTGCCGGCTGTCGTACTACAGGCGATTCTGAGGTGGCCAACAATCTTCTCCTGTAGCGATGCCATCATCTCTTGTACTTCGCTGGCCTGGTGGATTAGTTTGTGGGCGAAGGGTAGTAACAGGCGACCGGCCTCGGTCAGCTTGAGTGTATGGCCGGTACGGGTGAACAATTCGACTCCCAGAGATGTCTCAAGGGCCTTGATATGATGGCTGACGGTCGGCTGAGTGAGATGCAACTGCCTGGCAGCCTCAGAGAAGCTAAGGCTTTCGGCCGCGTAGATGAAGGCTTTCAGTCTGGTCAAGTCAATCATGCGCTTCTCTCCGTACCATATTGCTCGATGGTCACCAAACGATTTGACTAGGTCCTGCCTTCATATATTGTAACCTGAGCGTGACATAGCAACAGTACGGACACCAGCATGGCGAACCTGTCGAAAGCTCCCACCCTGTCCGACAACCTCTAGAACCGGTTGAATCGCGGTCACAACTGAACCGCACAAGATGTCAACTCCACGATCGAACAGCGCGGGACTGAGCGGGGTGCTTGGTCCAAGTAAGATGATCACCGCCTCAGCCGAGCACATTGCCAGTAGTTTATTAAGGGTGTGATTGATCAGGGTGGTTCCGCTGATGGCCACAACCTCGGCCTGCGGAAGGATCTCAACTGCTGACGACGCCGGTAGGTCACCTGGCCGCGGATTCTGCTCCAGGACGGCTAACTCCCCCACGTGTTTTCGCAAGCGATCTACGAAAGGGAAGTGACCGATCAGGGCCACGCGCTTGTCAGCGCCGTGAGTAGCCAGCACTTCCCCGGCATTCAGGTCAATCCAGGCGTCGGGCAGATGCGGGAGTAGCGCGTTGATCGCTGCCACGCCTATGCTGGCCTGGGTGGGATGGCCAGCTTTGGCCAGTGCAGCCAGCGCCGATCCTGGCAGGCCTTGCAAGTGACCGGCCTGGGGCACATCTGGTTGCCCATGATGATAGTGGGGCCGGGTCAATGTGGAGGCAAGCCCACAGCGTTGCCGGCCTTCGATCTCGACGACGACGGCCGTCCAGTGCAGGCCGATCAGAACGCTTGTTACGCGACCCTCGAGCAGCGTGCTTAGGATCTCATCCAGAATGTCCGATTGTGGATCATTCCCGTGATGCCTGGCCAACCTCAACCAACCTTCTCGACCACAAGGACAAAGTCCACGTAGTTGGCCGGAAATGGGGTTACGTTTGGAATGACCGCTACGACCTCGCCATCCAGACTGTTCAAGAACAGTTCCAACTTGTCTTGATCTTCGGTCATCCTCAACTTGAATTTGTGGGCCCTGTACTTCATCAATGTGATCTCCGCAAAGATAACCCGATTAGCATAATGATACCCGTAATATTGTTGGGATGTCAGTGCAGTCGCTCAGGATGATCTTCAATGCTGCCATCCATGAACGCTTGCACGGCAATGTCTATATCGGCGATATCCGTGAGAACCGGGCGTATCCCCATTTCTTGTAGACCCTGATAGGCACCCTGGCCCATGCCGCGGGCCAACACGACCTGACAGTCTTTGATGCCTTCAAACATTCGTTGGTGTTTTTCTGCGCTGTGCCTGCCATAGCCCCGTCCGCGCGGGTCATTGTGATGCTCGTGTTTGTACACTCCTTGTTGCTGAAAATCTCGGTGACCGACCTTTTCCCGTACTTCTCGTTTGGTAATCAAATCGCCGTCAATGGTCATGACAACGTACTTCGACGCGCGTCCAAAATGGGGGCTGATTGTATATCCATCATCAGAAACAGAGGCTATTTTCATCATCACTGTACTTTCCTTTTCCGCATGTTTAGATTTAGTTGAAAGATCAACTAACGATTCATACTCCTAGCGCATTTATGAAGCATGCCAAAGCTTGCCAGCTTCTCCTCGCGCAGTGACTGCCTTGAGACTTCCATGGTACTGGGTGACTGCAACACTAGGCCCTTCGCCACCGTGACCAGCTCGCACCGATAGCAGCCCCCAATATCGCGCCAAGCAACCAGCCAACTAGCGCGGCTAGTAGCGCACCCCAGAGAAACAGGCTAGGTGGACGAGTAACCAGAGCCATAATCGGAACGAAAACCGTTACGAGAATGCTCATCACAATCAGGCCAACGTACGCCCCAATGACCACGTTGCCGATCGTACCAGTAGCAGAATGGCGAACGGCTTGCTCGGGCATTAGCTCTGGTTCCAGGGTACCGATAACCAGACACACGGCAATCGCAGATATTGTGCCCACGACCGCTCCAAACACGGCGTCTTTTGCATAGCTTTCCGAAAAATGGAAGGATAGAAACACGACCGCAACTAGAATGGCGCTCACCGCACTGAACGATATCGTCTTCTTGACCTCCAATGTCTGTTCCTCAATCATGTTTCACCTTGGTCCTTTTGAGGACATGGCAAAAGGCTTAATCAGTTCCTTGACCCGTTTTGCCCTGGGGCGACCAGGCAGAACTGTCTACGGCTTGATTAGCTCGCTTCAGGTTCGAGTGCTGTTCTGGTCACCATTCCTGCCGCGACTTCTTCCAACGCTTCAACAATCCTGCCCGCTTCGTTCAAATTCACTGCGTCTGCTATAGGGTCTCCCTTAAGCCAGGCCGCGGAAAGCAGTGGGTCGTCATGAATCGTGCCGATAGGCTCGATCTGGTGTTCGGCCAACCTGTCCCAGACGTATCGTTCCGTTTCATCATCTCGGACCCGATTTAGTACAAATAGGACGTCCTTAACCCTGGCTTCGCGGTAAAGTTGATTCACCAAATCAACCATAGCAGGGTCCTCCAGGTGGGCCGTAGCGGGCGAGACACCAGCCTTTAGCTGGGCGACCATATCACGCATGTGGATAGCCATCTGGATGGCGGCGCTGGTCGGATCGACGACCACGATGATCCAGTCAAGGCTAATGATGTTGCCCCTGGCAGAGTCCTCGAATCCCGCCTTATAATCCACTAGGGTAACGGGCGTTTCATTGGCATAACTTGGCCTGAAATCTCTAGCGATTTTGGCGATCGGCCCATCACATCCGGCCCCGGGACCTTTGTCACCCATTTTGCCAGCGACGAAAAGGTGGATGCCCTCTGGGGAAGTTTCCTGGAAGGTTTTGGGGAGTTCATCGACAGAGATGTGCGCGCCCTTAAGCGGCGTTGGGTCGTCGACGGGACAGGTCACGAATCCGCCGCTGAAAACCATGCCGCCGTAGAAATCCAGCAGCGGCGTCGGGTCAGTTGCGGCCCCCAATGCTTTCGAAATCCCGACGTTGGTCGAATCAGCGTCTAACAGACAGACATCATAGCCAGTGTCCTTTAGCGCTTTGGCCAACAGAACGGCCACGGTGCTTTTGCCGCAGCCACCTTTTCCGAAGACTCCGATTCGCTTACCGTTAAGCACTCTATTTGGTTTGGTCGACATGTTGACATTCTCCAGATTGTTCAACACTAACTTATGGTTGTTTCTTCATAACTCGGCCGGTCGTGTCGCCTCCGGCCTGGAGCGCTGGCAAGACTGTGAGTCTCATCTGGATATTGGGCTAGGTCTGCGCACCAGAAGCGGGCACCAAAACGCTCTACGATTTGGGCTTTTCCAGACGCCTCCAACTCAGCCAACACGGCACTGATGTGCTCCGGAGCCCACGACGCCAATGTCCGTTCAAGTTCTTCCTGTCGCATCGGGTGACGGGCAATGATGCCCAGGATGGCATCCACAATGGTGTCACCACCGGTCAGGTCGAATGCACCTTCTGCCGGATGGACGACTTTGGCAATGTCCCCCAGAATTGACAGGGCGCGCATCAGCCCTTCTTCGTCGGGCGGTTGAACCCAGGTCTCGGCCGGAGGACGCGTAGGTAAATTGATATGCACTTCATCAGGCCGGATCCGGCGCAAAACCGCTGCGATGTCTTTTAGTGCTTCTTCACCGTCGTTTAGGCCCTGTACCAACATCACCTCGATCCATAGCTGGCCACCATATTCATGGCCAAAGGTGATGAGTCCATCGACATGACGCTTAAATGCCACTTGCGGGTGCGGCCGGTTGATCCGGCGATACAAGTCCGCCGAACCCGCATCCAGTGACGGCATGACGGCATCGGCCAGCGACACTTCCCAGCGCACCTCTGGAAGACATAGCAAAGAGCCGTTAGTGATTATTGCTACGGGCAGGTCCGTTAACTCTTTAACCTTGCCGATCAGCCAGCCCAGACCGGCATGCAGAGTGGGTTCGCCTGAGCCTACAAATGTTACCCAATCGATCTCACCAGGTCGGTAATGAGCCAGTGCTTCTTTCACCTGAGCCAGAATGTCATCGCGCGGGTAGTACTCGCGTCGCTCATTGGTCAAGGGCACGGTGCGGCCAAGCTGGCAATAGACGCAGTTCCAATTGCAGGTTTTGAGCGGAATTGTATCAATCCCCAGCGACTGACCCAATCGCCGCGAGGGTACCGGACCAAAGACGTATCGCATTCTAGAAAGGCACCTCCCATTCTCTGGCATCCTTCAGCCAGTCGCTGATCAATCGATTGAAGGCGTCTGGGGCTACCACATCCTGTCCTTGCCAGAAGGCCTGCGAACCCCGGAGGAACGATGGAGTACACATCTCGCAAACATAATCAAATTCAAGTTGGCGCCCATCCCTGAGGTGAAATACAAGTTTGTACAAGGCCGACCGCCGGACACGCGGCCGCAATTCAAGTTCTTCGTCCAGGGCAGCTAACAGGCCGCGGATGATCTCCTTGTCAGAAAGGGTGAAGAGATCTTCGTAAGCTGATGAAGTGGTGTCAGTATCTGCCAGCCGGCGCAATACGCTGATCTGTTCGGTCTGGTCCAAATCGGCCAAGTCTATCAAATTAACTGCATCGGTTGGCGTCTCGAGAGGTACGACTTGAATCGGTATCGGCGTCACAGCGTCATTGAAAGGGGTTGCCTCTTGGCAAGCTGTCACGCATAGGACAGCCGACAAGGCTATCAGACCGAACAGCAATCGCTCTTTAATCATGATGACTCCTGTAGAACCAACACCCGTCACCGGCATGTCTACGGCATGATGCTGAGCCAGATCCACTCCGCGGAGATGATGAAAGAGAGTGAGCAAATCGCCAATGTGACGGTCCGGTTCTTTCGCCACAACCAGGATAGGAACCCGAACCAGATCATCGAAAAGATTAGCGCCGATATCCAGCCCATATGGGACGTGAAGCCCAAACGATGTACCAGTAAGTACGTATGGGCCAACGAAAATGGGCCCATGGTGAACGGGAAGCACGAACGTGAGGCGATCGAGGCCATAAGCTCTTGCCCAGCAAGCATCAGCAAATGGGGTACGATCGCCAAGGCCAGGAACAACCAGGCGACAGGCGGTAGACATTTAATTTCCTCTTCGGAAAACTGCTCGTCAATGTTTCGCATTTTTCACTCTACCTGCGCTGCCTACGTATGCACCGCTTGTTTCACTTGGCAGAACCCTTTGTTGGCGCTTCTGGCGACCAGGATCATTAGCAGTGTCGTGACCACGGCCGATGACAAGCACCAGGCACAAATGGCCCTGATAGCGAATAGCTCTAGCACCGTCAGATAGACGGAGAAGCCAGTGCCAAAGATGGTCAGAATTACCAGGCTCGGCACAAAGAGGGCGCTCAAACGGTCAGGCAGGGATCTCTGTCCGATCCACAACGCAAACACTACCAAGTAACTTAGTGTACCAAGCACGGCAACCGGGATTCCCAACAACAGAGAATAAGGGCTGGACTGCACGATGTTGCACGCGCCGACCGGACCACAGACCGCCTCCACCTGGGCAACTTCCACGTAGGAGAGATACAAAGCCACGCCCAAGCCGATCAAAGCCAGGACTGGCACCGCCCACGACAGGGTGTAAGCTGCAGATAGGACCTTAGCTGGAAACAGTAACGGCCGGATGATCAAGCGTGCAGTGTAAATCAGCGCTATTACCATGCCGAATAGCGCCACCGCGGCCAGGCCGAAGCCCACCGGATCGGCCGGAGGCAATTCGCTTTCTGATGTTATTGTTTCTCCGTCAACACTCGCAAGATAGCGTGCCGAGGGGGCCATTGTTGCTGCTTCACCTGTGCCGGCAGCCACATTCTCTGTGGCTCTCTCCGGCATATCTTCCCCAGAAGGAGTGGTCGTCGGCATAGGGACCGGCTTTGGATCTTGGGCAATGTTTTCCGATACAGTCGTCGCCGGCACTACCACCTCGGGCTTGAGGTCGGGATTGGCCGATGGCGATAGATCGGGAACGATGACTGCTAGATCTGGAATATCGGGCCAGCCAATTCCCCCGGCATCCAATCCATCCTCAACGAGTTTCGGGAAGCGGGCCGGAATTTCACCACTGCCAACCAGGACGACATCGCTAATTATCAGAGTGGGCACACCCATACGATTTTGCGGAACTTCAAATCGTTCGATTGCTTTCAGGTAAAGATCATTGCCGGCTGGGTGCGAGGTGTCGATTCCAATAATTTGCAGCCGATCGCCATATCGTTCCTGCATGGGGATCAAAAGCTCGTTGATGACCTGATGACAGTGAGGGCAGGTTGGGGAAAAGAATAGGACGGCTTGAACAATAGATTTTTCAGCTGTTTGGGCAGCAGCTGGCAAGGGAAACAGTAATACTGCCAGGAAAAGTAACAAGGATCCTAATTGCGGAAGTGAGGGCGCGGCACAATCGCACAAAGCTTTACTTGGGTAAATCTTGATCCTTTCGCTACCACGCCCACTGGTTGTGTTTTGCTCATGCACCATCGTTCCAATCGCCAATGACCGTCACTTAAAACACAAAGGATAGTTCCGCAATTTGGGCAACCAGCAAGAATGATGGGGCGTTCATGCTCTCTACACCCTCTCGCTCATCCTATTTTGGCTGGCTCGTAGCATGAGTTGACACCTCTCTGTTAATCCGTTCTTAACGATGCGGTAGTAGATCGTTTGCCCATCCCGGCGTGAATCCAAAATGCCCATTTCTTTCATCAGGCGTAAGTGTTGGGATGTGCATTGTAAGGAGGCTTCTATATCTGAAGCGATCTCGCCTACCGACCTCTCCTGTTCCACCACTGACCACAGAATCATCACCCGCTTCGCATTTGCAAAGACACTGCAAATCGATGCCTGACTTTCGGCCCGAGTTTTTAGATCCCCATCCATGCCCGCAGCTTTAGAGTTCAATGTTCGAATTCCAATGATCCACTAAGCGATTCATCCCGTAGCCAAAGAGCATTGTGATGAGTAATGGCAGCGCCAGCCGTAGCAAGAACAAGGCCAACATTACCGCCGTTGCTTTAAAGGGGTTCATGAACACCACATCCACCAATCAAACAACCTGTACAATTTCGCGGTTACATACCTACTTTAAGGCGGTCCTTAATTGCAGAATCGCTTAATTTCGAATTTCATTTAGTATAAGCATTCGGGGGGACGCCCATAAGTGATGTTCATCATGAAGAGCATTGTACTTTTCGATGAAGTTCGATAGAAAGTTTCTATGGATTTCTTTTGGCCTGTTGCAGTACGAAATAGGCCCAGATCCGCAAGAAGTGGCAGGCACTAATTCACATCTTCACCGCATTGAACAAATGGGTTGGTTTATTGGTGATCAATAGGCAGATTCTCGATGAGGTCAGACCTACCTGCACAGCGATGTGTGCATCTCCGATAGATCACCCAACACCGACACAAGGGCAGCCAGTGCTTTGATCAAACTGCCGGCTCCCCAGGTTGGCCGCTCATCCAGCTCCCAAACGAGCAAAAACCGGGGCTTGTTCAGCTGAAGCGGTCATCCGAAGTAGTCGATCGTGCACGCTCGTTGACGTCCTCCAGCCATCCAAGACGGACATCTGGCCTGTGGTCAAATTCCGGGACATATGGCTTGAGATCTAGAAGCGGCGTTCCGTCCAGCACATCGAGATCCTCTACGTATAGGATGGAGCCTTCAATGCGATTTAGATTGACAACAGACAATCCTATTGGATTGGGTCGAGATGGCGCCCTGGTAGCAAAGATGCCCCGTGGGACCGAATCGAGAAAAGGCGTGACAATGAGAGACATGCTCCGAGCTTTATGGAGGTGGTAAAGCAATATTAGGTGGGAAAATCCATCCAAATCCTTCAGACCTTCAACAAATCGAGGATAGATCTCTATTTTGCCTGGCCGGCTAGAACTGCTGACAGGCTGGATCGGCATTGATGCCAGATTCTTGAATGGACTGCGAATTAGACCGATGGGTTGATAGGTGATCTTCATATCTCATTTGTGTTTACTGGTTCTACTCAAACAGATAGCCTTCAAATCAAAAGAATCTGCTGCCAGTATATCGCCTATTGCACCAATAACATGGGCTTTCTGTCGCCGAGAAAGGCATCAATTTGTATACCCGTGCCTGTACTGTCTGAATCAGCCTTACAGCCGTGCGGTGAGCGACGCGTTAAACCATAGACAACACTAAAGCTGCATGCATCAAAAAACCCTGCTCTGTGGACCAGGGTGTCGAAAAAGTGGGCGAGAACAGACTCGAACCCCTGACTTCACGGTTGTGAACCCAAAAATTGAACCATGAGCATCTGATGCCTATCCACTGATCAACTATCGCATGCGGGGTCCAGTAGCTCCTAAAGCAAGTTCACATTGTCAATCTTCCACCGGCGGGTGTCCGATCTTGCTAAGCAACGTTTCTATCTCGGACTTGGTGGCGGGCGGATTGTATTTAAAAACGGCCTGCTTTGTTTCCACATCGACATTGACAGAGGCAACACCGGCGAG
>Ga0209536_100017860_pt1 | contig 10026 bp, 7 predicted proteins | sample DeeMarSeWOR28_12_FD_187461 | JGI IMG/M metagenome (GOLD analysis project Ga0209536, IMG submission 187461) | Marine sediment microbial communities from White Oak River estuary, North Carolina - WOR-2-8_12 (SPAdes) (version 2) | ecosystem: Environmental > Aquatic > Marine > Intertidal zone >...
GGTCTCCCAGAAGACCGGGCTCTACCAATTCGACTACGATTTTTGCAAGGGGTGCGGTCTCTGCGCCAAAGAGTGCCCCTGTCACTACATCCAGATGACCCTGGAAAAGTAAAGAATGCGGGCCCAGAGGACCCGACCTTGAGTTCATCCCGGGGCGTAGTTTAATCCCAATGGAATAGTGGAATGATGGAAAAATGGAAACCGGGAACCCGGTTGCAGGTCTGAGCGGAGCAAAGCGAGCGCGAACAATATTGGGGGCAAAGGATAGAACTGTTTTGATTTCTAGTCGTGGACTCACCGCACTTATCGAAAAAAATGACCCAACTCAGCCAACCCCATTATTCCAATACTCCACTATTCCATCATTCCAGCGCAGTGGTTACTGGCAAAGCCGAAAATCTCGGACCTGGCCCTGAGGACCAGGTCTTCTAAGGCTAAATAAAACAGGTCTGCCAGGCTGCAAAGAATCGTGATGTCGTTAGATGGTGTGCGCCGTGGCAAGCACTCAGGCTAGGATTACGTCGCATTTATGACTTGAAGTGATAAGCCATGGAGGTTATAATGTGTGAAAAAATTCACTTAATTTGCCACCTAAGCAATTAAGGGCACCTCATGGACAAGGAATTCATATCCGAGAATATTGTGGGCTCGGTCATGGTGATTGGCGGCGGCATCGCCGGGATGCAGGCATCCCTTGACCTTGCCGATTCGGGCTATAAAGTATATCTGGTAGAGAAAGGGGCTGCCATCGGCGGGGTCATGGCCCAGCTGGACAAGACCTTCCCCACCAACGACTGCTCTATGTGAATCATCTCGCCAAAACTGGTCGAGGTCGGCCGGCATCTGAACATCGAATTGCTCACCCTCTCCGAGGTGGAACATGTATCCGGTGAGGCGGGGCGTTTTCAGGTCACCGTCAGGAGACAGCCTCGTTACATCGATCTGGAGCGCTGCACCGGCTGCGGTGATTGTGCCGAGGTTTGCCCGGTAACCATGCCCAGTGAATTCGACGAGGGTATCGGAGTTAGGAGGGCTACCTTTAGGCCCTACGCCCAGGCCATTCCTGGGGGATACATGATCGACAAGCGCGATCGCTCTCCCTGCACCCATGGTTGCCCTAACCATGTCAACGCTCATGCCTACGTGGCCCTCATTGCCCAGGGCAAGTACCGGGAGGCCATGGAGGTCATTCTCCGGACCTTGCCCTTCCCTGGAACCATCGGTCGCATCTGTCCCCATCCGTGTGAGACCGCCTGCCGGCGGGGCGAGGTGGATGCGCCGGTTTCCATCTGTGCCCTGAAGCGCTTCGTGGCCGATCAGGTGGACATTCAAGAGCTGCCTGTGCCCGAGATTGAAAAGCGGGAGGAGAAGGTGGCCATCATCGGCTCAGGTCCCGCGGGTCTCACTGCGGCCCATTTTCTTGCCCTCAAGGGTTATCAGTGCACGGTCTTCGAGGCTCTGCCCGCAGCCGGCGGCATGTTGCGGGTGGGTATTCCTGACTACCGGCTGCCGCCGGAGGTGCTGGACAAGGAAATTCGGGCCATTACCCGGCTCGGGGTTGAGATAAAGTACAACACACCGCTTGGTCGGGATGTGACCATTGACGGGCTCTTATCCGAGGGGTACAAGGCGGTCTATCTTGCCATCGGCGCCCACAAAAGCTTGAAGCTAGGTATCCCTGGCGAGGACGCCGAGGGCGTGATTCCCGGTGTGGAGTTTCTTCGAAACGTCAACTTGGCCGAGCATTGCGGGGTTGTGGGACGTGCGGTAGTTGTCGGCGGCGGTGATGTGGCCATTGATGCGGCCCGCTCCGCGTTACGTTTGGGTGCGGAGAAGGTCACCATTTTGTACCGCCGCACCCGGGCGGAGATGCCGGCCAGGGAAAACGAGGTGGAAGATGCCCTGAGTGAAGGCATAGAGATCAAATATCTCACGGCACCCACACAAGTTCTGACCGAACAAGATCAGGTTTCTGGGATCGAGTGCCTCCGCATGGAACTGGGGGAAGCCGATGCGAGCGGTCGGCGCCGTCCGGTACCGGTGGCCGGCAGCGAGTTCGTTGTTGAGGCGGACACGATCATTCCCGCCATTGGACAACAACCCGATGCTTCCGTGCTCGCAACAATATCTGATCTGGAAATCAGCGAGAGAAACACCATTGTGGTAGACCCGATTACATACGCAACTTCTAAACAGGGGGTTTTTGCCGGAGGCGACGTGGAAGCCGGTCCATGGATCGCCATTGCGGCTGTGGCTGCTGGCCGGGAAGCGGCGTTTTCCATCTCGCGCTATCTCCGAGGTGAAGATCTACGAGAGGGCCGTGAGCCCGTCGAGTTTCCCCAGGAAAATTTCGCACCCATTCCTGAAGACATCAAGAAAATGGATCGGGCCGAGCAGGCCACGATCAGCATGGCAGAGAGGACGGCCGGTTTCTCCGAAGTCGAGATTGGATTCACTGAAGAGCAGGCCCGGGCTGAGGCCCAGAAGTGCCTCGACTGCATGTCTTGTTGCGAGTGTTTCGAGTGTGTGGCTGCCTGCAAAGCGGGGGCCGTCAACCACGAGATGGAGCCTGAGACTCTCAACATCGACGTGGGCTCTTTGATCCTCGCACCAGGGTTTGAAACCTTTGACCCGAGCCACTACGATACCTATGCTTACACCCAGCTGGACAATGTGGTCACCAGCCTGGAGTTTGAACGGTTGCTCTCCGCTTCAGGTCCATTTCAGGGGCACCTGGTCCGGCCTTCGGATCATAAAGAGCCCCAAAGAATAGCCTGGCTCCAGTGCGTGGGTTCCCGGGATATCAACCACTGTGACAACAGTTACTGTTCGGGGGTCTGCTGCATGTATGCCATCAAGCAGGCAGTGATAGCCAAAGAGCACGCCAAGAATGGTCTGGAAGCGGCCATCTTTTTCATGGACATGCGCACCTTTGGCAAAGGTTTCGAGAGGTACTACGATCGCGCCAGACAGGAACACGGGGTGCGCTTCATTCGCTCCCGCGTTCATTCAGTGGACCCGGAGCCAGGAACCAGCAATCTGGTTCTTTCCTACGTAAACGAAGCGGGAGAGGCTTTTGAAGAGGTTTTTGATTTGGTGGTTCTCTCCGTGGCCATGCAAACGCCTGCAAAAGTGGCAGAACTGGCCAAAAGAATCGGGGTGGATCTGGATTCAGACCGTTTCTGTGTCACCAGCTCCTTCCAGCCGGTTGCCACCTCCAGATCAGGTATTTTCGTCTGCGGCGCCTTTCAGGGTCCCAAAGACATTCCCCAGTCGGTAATGGAAGCGAGTGCTGCTGGCGCGGCAGCTGGAGGTATCCTGGCTCCGGCCCGTGGCACCCTTACCATCATCAAGGAGTCACCAGCTGAAGTCAATGTCAAAGGAGAGCCGCCACGTATCGGTGTCTTTGTCTGCCACTGCGGGATTAACATCGCCGGGGTAATCGATGTGACGGCAGTACGAGATTATGCAAAAACCCTTCCATACGTGACTTACGTAGATGACAATCTCTATACCTGTTCCCAGGATGCCCAGGAGCAAATGATCCAAGCCATCAAGGATGAAAAGCTTAACCGGGTTGTGGTGGCAGCCTGCTCCCCGAGAACCCATGAACCCCTGTTCCAGGAAACTATGGTCAACGGCGGGCTCAACAAATATCTTTTTGAAATGGCCAATATCCGGAATCAGGACTCTTGGGTGCACGGGAATGACCCACAAGCGGCTACGGCGAAGGCCAAGGACCTTTTGCGTATGGCGGTGACCAAAGTCGCCTTGTTGGAGCCTCTCCGGGAAATCACTGTAGAGATCACCCACTCGGCACTGGTGGTGGGTGGTGGCGTGGCCGGTATGATTGCGAGTTTACAGCTTGCAGATCAAGGTTATACGGTAACTCTAGTGGAGGCAAAACCAGAACTGGGCGGCCATGCTCTCCACCTTCGCAAAACGTGGCGGGGCGAGAATATTCAGGAGTTCCTCCAGGATCTCATTGCCCGGGTGCATGACAACTCGCGCATCAAAGTCCATCTGAACGCTGAGCTCCAAGAAGTCCTGGGGTTCGTGGGTAATTTTCAAAGTAAGATTCGGATTGCCAGTGACATCGGCAGCAGATTCGCCACCGTGCGCCACGGCGTGGCTATTCTCGCTACCGGCGGCCAAGCCACCAGACCCGATGGGTACCTCTATGGCCGTCACCCCCGGGTGTTTTGCTGGCACGAACTGGAAGAAGCGCTGGAGTCCGGTCAACTGCGAGATGCACGCAGTGCTGTTTTCATTCAATGTGTAGGGTCCCGCGAGCCCCAGCGGCCCTATTGCAGCAAGATTTGCTGCACCTTCTCCATCCAGCAGGCCATCGCTTTGAAAGAGACCACCCCGGAAATGGATGTCTATATTCTTTACCGGGACATCCGTACGTATGGCCAGCGAGAGGAACTCTACGCTCAAGCCCGGCGCGCAGGGGTCATCTTTATCCGGTATGCCATCGAGGAAAAACCGGTGGTTGAGACTGATGAGCAGGGCCAGTTGCGGGTGCTGGTCAAAGACCACATACTCCAGCGGCCCTTGATGCTTGAACCCGACTTTATCACGTTGGCGAGCGCCATCGAATCACGGGGAACCAAAGCCCTAGCTCAGCTATTCAAGGTGTCTCGCAACGAAGATAACCTCTTGGTGGAAGCGCATGCCAAGCTCCGACCGGTTGAGTGTGCCACCGACGGCGTCTTCCTCTGCGGCCTGGCCCACTATCCCAAACCGTTGGAGGAAAGCATTGCTCAGGCGCAAGCGGCTGCAGGCCGGGCGACCACCCTCTTAGCCCAGAAAACGCTTCAGGCGAGCGGTCAGGTGGCAACTATCAATGCGATGAAATGCTCCGCCTGCGGAGTGTGTGTCACCGTCTGCCCCTTCGGCGCACCGGGTTTCAATGAGAGGGGCCTCTCTGAAATTAACCGGGCGCTGTGCAAAGGTTGCGGTTTGTGCGTGGCTTCCTGTCGTTCGGGGGCTATCGACCTCAAAGGGTTCGAGGACAGGCAAATTTTTGCAATGATTCAAGAATTGTAAGTATGAGATGTGGGATGTGGGATCCAGCCTTAACCGAGACTTTATCTCACATCCCCAATAACCGACAGTGGTTTTGTCGTCTTTCAAGAGAGTACTTGCTATGCCCCAGAAGGAAGACGTGAATTGGCAACCCAAGATAGTTGCCTTTCTTTGTAACTGGTGCTCCTACGGGGCAGCGGATCTTGCCGGTGTGAGCCGATTGCAATATCCTCCTTACATACGAGCCATCCGGGTGCCCTGCACGGGCAGGATGAATCCCAAATTTCTCCTGGCAGCCTTCCGGCAAGGTGCAGATGGAATTTGGGTCTCCGGCTGACACCCGGGTGACTGCCATTACCTGGAAGGTAATTACTACGCCCGAAGAAAGTTCTCCCTGTTCAAGAATCTCATCGAGTACATGGGTATCGAACCAGGGCGACTCCACTTCTCCTGGATTTCCTCGGCCGAGGCCGGCAAGTTTGTTGAGGTGGTGAATGAGATTACTGAGCAAGTCCGAAAGCTGGGACCAGCCACGAAGTTGATCAAGGGTCTTCCGGTTGTGTTCGACGATTCAGTTATGGCCGCGCGGTGAGCCTTTAGAGGTTGTTAGATGGAGCGACTTAGAGAAAAAATGTTGGAGATAGCCTTGCGGGTGCTGGTGGAAAGGAAGGCGGACGCGGTACTAGGTTTCCGGCGAGGCACCATACCCATGATGTGCCAGCCCATCCTGATCAGTAGTCCCGAAAGGGCGGACCAGCTGCATTGGGACTCATTCTGTAGCAGCAACCTGGCCAACTACCTGCCTCGACGAAAAGATAGAGTTGCAGTATTTGCGAAGGGCTGCGACTCGCGCAACATGGTCCTTCAAATTCTGGAAAACCAGATCAAACGAGAACAGCTGCACATCATCGGGGTCCCCTGCCAGGGGATGGTAGACAGGCGCCGGGTTCTGGCTGCCCTCGATGGCCATGAACCCTTAGCGGTCAGTGAAAGCAATGGACTGATTCGGGTGAGCTTTGGGAATTTTCAGAAGGATCTTTCTCGGAATGAGTACCTTCAGGAAAATTGTGCCATCTGCACTCATAGGAACCCGGTGTTTTACGATGAGTTGGTGGGGGACCCTGTATTGGAACAAAGCGAAGTGGATCGTTACCAGAACATCCGCGCCATCGAGGCTATGAGCGATGATGAACGCTGGCTTCATTTTGAAGAGTTACTGTCCCCTTGCATTCGCTGCTACGGTTGTCGCAACGCCTGTCCTATGTGTTATTGTCCAACCTGCTTTGTAGACGAGTCTCTGCCGCAGTGGCTAGGCAAGAGCATCGATGCCACCGACACCGCTACCTTTCACTTTTTGCGGGCCTATCATCTGGCCGGACGCTGCACTGACTGTGGCAATTGCGAGCGGGCATGCCCTGTAGGCATCCAGGTACGGCAGCTCACCAAGAAACTGGAGAAAGACATAAGAGAACTTTATGGCTACGAAGCTGGCTTGAGCCTGGAGGAACGCCCACCGCTGGACACATACCGTCCAGACGACCCACAGGATTTCATAAAGTAACAGTTTAGCCGGTCGGCCGGTTAGCCGGTTTCGCCGGCAAGAGTTCATCACGGAACACAACGCGATCACAGCCATGACCGGCTAAACCTAACTTTGAGGATGTTGCCAATGGCGGTCAAAATCATCAGGAAGGCAGATTTGATTAAACTAATCAGCCGGTTGATGGAACATTACCGGGTCTACGCACCGGTTCGTCGGCAGGATGGGACCGATTTTCAGGAGGTCACCGATGCCAATCAGGTAGATTTCAGCCTCGCCAACACCAATTTATCGCCAAAATCCTTGATGCTCCCCCAATCGGAGTTGATGTTCGAATTCACTTTGGACAAGGCCAGCGACCGGGCCGGGGTCATGCAAGAGATAGAAAAAGACTGCTCGGGCCGCGTGATCTTCGGTATCCGACCTTGCGATGCCAAAGCTTTCCAACTGCTAGACCTGAATTTCGATACTCCCACGTACCGGGACCCCTGGTGGGCGCATAGACGGCAGCACACCACACTAGTCGGTTTAGGCTGCAACGATCCTTGCAGCACATGCTTTTGTACCTCGGTCGGTAGTGGTCCTTTTTCGCCGCACGGTCTGGATTTGCTCCTCACTGACATGGGCGACCAGTTCACCGTTGAAGTCATCTCCGGCAAGGGAAAACAACTCTTGGAGCAAGTTGTGATCGAGGGCGAAGCCAGTGAGACAACTGTCAAGGCAGTCGCTGAACATCAGCAGGCTTCAGAGCAGACTATCACGTCGGCTGTTTTCACCCATGCCCTCGAGAAGCAGAGTCTCACACCGCTGTTCGATGCTGATTTCTGGGATGAGGTCCAGTTTGCCTGCATCAACTGTGGTGTCTGTACCTTCGTCTGCCCCACATGCTGGTGCTTCGACATCCAGGACGAAATACACAAGAATGCGGGTGTGCGCTTGCGCAACTGGGATGCATGCATGTTCCCCTTGTTCACCCTGCATGGCTCAGGTCATAACCCACGCAGCCAGAAACTCCAGCGGGTCAGGCAGCGCTTTATGCACAAGCTCAAATATTTTCCTGACAAGCATGACAATGGCGTGGCCTGTGTGGGCTGCGGTCGCTGCATCCGGCAATGTCCGGTAAATATCGATATTCGAGAGGTGTTCCGCTTGATGAACGAGTTCGAGGTTTGACCGGTTTGGTCAGTTTAGCCAGCCGACGGTAACTGGCTCAATCGGCTAAACGGCCAACTGGCTGAACCATCGAGGATGACCATGGAGAACCCCTACCTGCCATATACAGTCAGGATCGATTCGGTCATTACCGAGACCGAAGATCGTAATCTTAAGACCTACAAGTTGGTCTTCTTGAATCCCGAGGACGAGACAAGGTTTGTACATCGTGCTGGACAGTTCGCTGAACTTTCCATCGCCGGCAAGGGTGAGATTCCCATTGGAATAGCCTCTTCTCCAACGGAGACCGGCTACTTGTTATTTACCGTGAACAAGGTCGGCTTGGTCACCCGTGCGCTGCATCAGATGGTGCCCGGTGAGGTCATGGGAGTAAGAGGTCCTTTGGGTAATTGGTATCCCTGGGAACAGATGGAGGGGAAAAATATTGTTATTATTGGCGGTGGCTTTGCTTTTACCACGCTGAGAGCGTCCATCGTTTACATGTTGGACCCCGAAAACCGCAGCCGTTTTGGTGATATTACCGTAATCTATGGAGCGCGTGCTCCGGGAATGCTGCTTTACCGAGATGAGCTTTCAACCTGGGAGGCTCGTGACGACATCCGGATGCACATCACAGTGGACGCCACTGATGACCCCCAATGGCAGTACAACGTCGGCTTCGTGCCGACCATCACCCAGGAAAAGGCCCCAAGCGCTAAAGACGCTTACGCAATTGTCTGTGGACCGCCCATTATGATCAAATTTACCCTGCCGATTCTGAGTGAACTTGGCTTCACTCCAGAGCATATCATCATGAGTTTGGAGATGCGAATGAAGTGCGGAGTTGGGATGTGTGGTCGCTGTAATATTGGCACCGAGTACGTTTGTAATGATGGTCCTGTTTTTACCCTGCAACGGCTGTCCCAGTTACCTAAAGAATACTGACGCTCCTGAGATTGCAACAAGTTGGAAACGGCGGAAAAGCCCTTTGGACCCGCAAACGGTTGAATTCATGAATTGGCGAATAGGACAGTCAATAAAGAGGAGATAACAGTGGTCAATCTGGACGAGTTAAAATCAATTATTCTGTTGAGTCACCTGACAGATCCTATGTTGGAAAAGCTAACCGATATTACTATGACAGCCGAATATAAGGCGGGTGACTACATTTTCAAAGAAGGTGAGTACGCCCGGTATCTGTATGCAATAATTGATGGAAAGGTCGGACTCGAGCTTGAAAAAACGGCCAACACCACTGTTTTGATCGACACCGTCGGTCGTGGTCGCACCCTCGGTTTTTCTGCTCTCGTTGACACAGAACAGAAAAAGTACACGACCCACGCGAAAGCTATGGTGGATACCAAACTCCTTCTCTGGGATGTAGCCGAGTTAGAGCAGATATTCTATCAAGACTACGAAATGGGTTACTTGTTTATGAAGAGAATTGCCAAGATCGCTAAGACGAGGCTGCAAATAAGAAACGTGCAATTTCTGGACATTTACACTTAGCCGCAGGAGCAGAAAGCCAATGAGTTATGAGTTCAATGCGGATGAGATCCTGAAAATGGCGGAACAGATCGAAAGAAATGGGGTCAGATTTTACCGAAAGGCTGCGGAAGGTCTGCAAGATACAAGGGTTCGCACATTACTCCTCGATCTTGCCACCTGGGAGGAGGGACACGAGAAAGTCTTCTCTGCCATGCGCGCAAACTTGACAGAAGATGAACGGCAGCCTGCGGTCTTTGATCCAGAAAACGAGTCAACTCTATATCTACGGAGCATGGCGGATGGCCACATTTTCGACGTTCGCCAGGATCCCACCACTCTTTTGACCGGGAAAGAGACATTGGAGGAGATTCTCCGGTTGGCCATTGGGCAAGAAAAGGATTCCATTATCTTCTATTTGGGGCTAAAGGAGTTTACCCCCAAACCACAGGGCAAAGAGAAAATTGAAGGGGTCATCAGAGAAGAGATGAAGCATATTGCCTATCTCAACAAAGAAATCTCGGCACTGCGCCAAGAACATGCCTGAAAGGGCGGCATTGAACAGCGAATGAACTCTCGCACAACCAATTTTGCCTAGGTAGTGCAGCAGTCAGAAAAACCAAGTTTCATATTGAATTCGGATCAAGTTTTAGATTATCTTTGTGAAATAATTTACGAAAAAAAAACAAAATTCGAAAAGCGGTGGTATAAATGTTATAGTCTTCGCACCTAAAGGCACAAATCTATCAAAGGTGAAAGAGATGATTGAGATCAGGATACACGGTCGAGGCGGGCAGGGCAATGTGGCGGCGGCGGAG
>Ga0209536_100017861_pt1 | contig 10026 bp, 9 predicted proteins | sample DeeMarSeWOR28_12_FD_187461 | JGI IMG/M metagenome (GOLD analysis project Ga0209536, IMG submission 187461) | Marine sediment microbial communities from White Oak River estuary, North Carolina - WOR-2-8_12 (SPAdes) (version 2) | ecosystem: Environmental > Aquatic > Marine > Intertidal zone >...
CGGCCTCGGGCCGGTCCAGAACAGGCAGATATTGCCTGGCAAAGGTCGAAAGACTATCCAGATAGCGCCGCTGACCCTCGGCGAATAGAACGTTGAATGCCAGGGTTGATTTGCCCGAACCCGACACGCCAGTGATTACTACGAGCTTCTCCCTGGGCAGATCCAGGTTTAGACCTCTCAGATTATGTTCCCGGGCTCCACGAATCCTGACAACCCCATGGTCATTAGTGGTTTCAGCTGACCTTCTGCTGGTAAGCACCTGTTCAGTGGGCTGCCAGTATTTGGCAAGAAAACGTCCCGTGTGGGATTCTGAAGATTTGCTTATTTTCTCTGGCGTGCCTGCAGCGACCACTCTCCCTCCCTCATCTCCTCCTTCCGGGCCGAGGTCGATTATGTGGTCAGCAGATTGGATCACGTCCAGATTGTGTTCCACCACTAAAATCGTGTTCCCGCCATCAACAAGTCGGTCCAGGGTCTTCACCAACAACTTGGTGTCATCGGCATGGAGCCCGGTGGTTGGTTCATCCAGAATGATCAGGTTGTTTCTCTCACCGTCTACCTGTAGGGAGCGGGCAAGCTTCAAACGTTGACTCTCACCGCCCGAAAGTGTGCTGATCGGTTGCCCCAACCGCAGATAATCCAATCCCACGTCGCCCAGAGAGGAGAGGGCACGTAAGACTCGCGGCTCATCTGCAAAGAGCTCCACGGCTTCCTTGAGGGTTAGAGCCAAGACCTGGCCAATTGAAAAACCGCGGTAGCTAACCTCCAGGATTTCTTCCCGAAAACGGCTCCCTTTACACACGCCACACTCCAAGTAGAGATCAGCCAGAAACTGCATCTCGACTTTTTCGAATCCCTGACCGGCACAGGCCTCACAGCGACCGCCGGGCACATTGAAGGAGAAATGACCGGGGCCATATCCCCTCAGTTTTGCCAAATTTGTTCGGGCAAACAGATTCCTAATGGGTGACAAAGCTCCGGTGTAGGTGAGCATGTTGGCCCTGGGAGATCGTCCGATGGGCTGTTGATCAATGAGCACCACATCATCGATATGCTCCCAACCTTCTATTTTCTCACAGTATCCAGGTGATTCAGTGGCGAGTCCCTTGGCACGAAGCCAGTTGCGATAGAGCACTTCTTCTACTAAGGTACTTTTTCCTGAACCGGAAACTCCGGTGACAGCAACCATGAGCCCCAAGGGAATGCGCGCATCAAGGTTTTTTAGGTTATGTGCCTTGATGCCCAGTAAGTTCAGCCAACGGCCTGAACGAGGTTTTCTCCTTTTGCCTGGGCGGGTGATGCGACTTCGACCTGTGAGATATAAAGCAGTTTGCGAGTTCTGGGCGGATGCCACCTCGTCGCTGGGTCCACTGAATACTGCCTCACCCCCCTGCTCTCCTGCTCCCGGGCCCAAGTCTACCAGGTAGTCGCTCGCCCTAATGATCTCTGGGTCGTGCTCTACTACCACTACGGTGTTGTGCTGACGGGTGAGAGCCCTGAGGATGTTGACCAGTCTCTGGTTGTCCCGAGGATGGAGACCCACACTGGGTTCATCCAATACATAGAGAGTATTGACCAGCGGTGAACCAAGGGCACGGGTTAAATGTACCCGCTGCACCTCACCGCCGGAGAGACTGCGAGATGACCTATCCATAGTTAAGTAGCCAAGCCCCACTTCCGCTAGATAGGTAAGACGGGCAATGATCTCTCTGCACACCAAGGCGGAGGCAGGGTCAGCTGTGATTGTCTCGGCAATTTGCCGAAAAAATTCCAGAGCCCTGGTGATTGGCATATTGTTCACTTCCGGAAGGTTCATGCCTCCCACCCGGTAGAGCAAGGTGAGAGGCTGGAAACGACTCCCCCCGCAGCCCGGACAGTTGAGATAGGCTCGATAGCGGGAAAGGAAAACCCGAACGTGCATCTTATACGTCTTGGTTTCTAGCCAGCGAAAGAAGCCGCGCACTCCGTAGAACTCGTCACTTTCTTCAATTATCGCCTCTTGCTGGGCTGATGACAGGTGGTTAAAGGCAACATCTGTGGGAATTCCCACCGCGGTGCAATAATCCATGAGATCGTAGTATTCCATGCGCTCTGTGGACCATGGTTTGATTGCTCCCTTATCCAAGGACAAACTTTTGTCTGGTATCACCAAATCGAGGTCCACATCGATAATTCGACCGAAACCTCGACAAACCTCGCAGGCACCCAGGGGACTGTTAAAGGAAAAAAGATGGGTTGAGGGGGGAGGATAGGTAATATCGCATAAGGCACAATGGTATGTGGCGGAGAATGGATGCTCGACCTCCGGGGGAAACACTAACGTGAGCTTACCCCCGCCGAATTGGTAGGCCTGCTCCACCGAGTCAAAAACCCGTTTTCTGTTTTCCCGACTCCATAAAGTTCTGTCCACCACCACATCAAAGCGCTCTTCATCGGGAATCGACTCTTCGTCCAGGTTACGTATTTTCCCCTGGTGCCAAAGCCGACGGAATCCATGACGCCACAAGTAGCGCCGAGTCGCCTCAACCGATCTACCCTTGTTTTCCAGGGGAAAAGTTATAATGACCGGGCTTTCTGCCGGAACATTTGAGAGTGAAGACCAAATTGTCTCAGGGCTATCTTGATTAACAGAGCTGCCGCATTGCCGACAGTGGAGGACCCCGGTTCGGGCAAAGAGCAATTTGAGATGGTCTGCAAGTTCCGTTATGGTACCCACAGTAGAACGGGAACTTTTGATGCGGTTTCCTTGCTCTATGGCTATTGCAGGAGGAATGCCGATAATGGCCTCCACCTGAGGTCTGTCAAGCCTGTCCAGAAACTGGCGGGCATAGGGCGAGAAGGTCTCAACATAGCGCCGTTGGCCCTCAGCATAAAGAGTTTCCAAGGCCAGGCTTGACTTGCCTGAGCCACTTACCCCAGTAACGGCGATGAGTTGTCCTCGCGGAAGGTCCAGGCTAAGATTTTTAAGATTATTCTGTTTTGCACCGATTATCCTGATGCAGTTATCATTTTTCATTGATCATTTCTCGTTACTCTAGGCTCTACGAGCCGGAAGGTGGTCGTCCATCTTCACGGTCTCCCCACCTCAATTGATGAAATGTCCGAACCAGCACTTAATGATAAATCACAATTGCGAAATGGCAAATGACAGATGAGAAAGGTGAAATGTTAAAGCCAGGAAATAGCGGAAAAACGCAGGACATTGGCCGTCAGCGAGACCAGCCCAGGAGCCAGGAGGTCGCTGATGCCGAGATTCAGGCGGGAGTCCAGATTCCGCAACTCCTCATCAACATCACTGTGAGGATTTAGACTGAGACGAACTGCCTGGGAAAATTCAGGGTGAGTTGGATCACATAACTCAGGCGGGGTGAAAGCAAAATGCATTCGACAAGCCAGTGGCCGCACGGAGTAGATCTGACACTCCCGTGATTCACCTTGGAAAGCACAGGCGTGCTCAGCGAGACTGTATTCGTGCAACAGCCTGTCGTATCTGGACTTGTCTGTGGTGCCCTTCTTGGTCCACCCATCAAAAAGTTGCCCGCTTACCCCGGCGAGTACCTGGCAGCTTTCAAGATTTCTCCTGAAGAATCTTGAAAGCTGTCCGTCCTGCTGGAGATAATCATATATTAAAAGAAACTCCCAATTGCTGATTCCTGCGGGCATGCTGAAGCAGCAGGCAGCACAACCTCGAGAGCAATATACCTGCCAGCCTTTTGCCCGCAGTTTTTTCAGGGCGTAGACCAAGTATGCATCATACAAGCGAAGGGCCCGATGGCTTAAACGTAAGGCCTCCTTTGGTAGGCTCTGGTGTTGGCGGAATCGCTCGGTCTCCTTCAGACCACCTATTTGTCGCAGCAGACGCGCCATTTTTGCCATGAGTGGCCTAGACTGATGGTCGTCGAGCTGGGGAATTATAATGGAGAGATCAGGAGACACTAGTGCCATAAGCAAATCACCTATATAGAAAGGCCTATGTTGCGCAATATCCAGAACATCAGGTGACTACCATAGTTAGACAAAACTGTCAAAGTATTTTTTGTAATGTCAACGGTTACTTATAACTTTCCATTCCTTCGCGGCTGAAGGGTAGACGGGACGAGAGGTTATTCGTTATCCGTTATTCGTTATCCGGAGAATTACACCCATGACTTTTCCTAACTTTGAACTTGGAACCTGGAAACTGGAACATTGAACTGCTTTCCTCTGTCCTCTGTCCCTTAGGGTCGTAGGGTCGTAGGGTCGTAGGGTCGTAGGGTCATAGGGTCATAGGGTCGTAGGGTCGTAGGGTCGTTGGGTCTTATGGTCGTAGCGTCAATTCGTTGATTAGTCAATTGGTTAATTCGTAGAAATCGTAGAAGTCGCAGAAGTCGTCAATTCAGCTCACAGCTGAAAGCTCAAAGCTCACAGGGACAAAACTCACAAATAACGTATAACTGATAACGGATAACGACGCTGCCAGCTGCAGATGAAAGTCCCGTCTCGGCCGACATCTCGTCTTGCCTCAAATGCTCTTTGTGCGTGGTGCTTTGCGTCGGTGGCAAGCACAGCTCGTCCCCCAGGAATTGGTATGAACTATGTGGGGATCATGTTATGATGCGGCTACTGAGCTGGTTTCTCCTCAAACAACCAGAGCATCCTGCAGATAAAGGGAGCGCCAAAAAAATTTACGAGTGAAACAAGATGATTATTCGCTGTCCCAAATGCAGATTTTCAGGTGCAATCAGCGCTACTAACCGCATGGCTGTGGAGCAGCCCTTCTTTTGCCCTCGTTGTCAAACCCTCATAATCTACCCCGATGAAAAAGGTGCGTCAGTGGCGTCTTCTGTTCAAGGTGTGCGCAAGTCAGCACAATCGCAAGGGGTGGCATGGGAGAAACGGAGCTCCTGGTTGGATTTGGCCGCCTTCTGGCGGACGAGCAAGTCCATTCTCTTTCGTCCCTCAGCTATCTTTACAGCCTTAGACTACGAATCTGGAATCGGCAACTCTCTTGTCTACCTGCTCATTTATGGCTCGCTGGGCCAAATTTTTGGTCGCTATTGGACAACCCTCCTTGGGATTCACTACGGCACCATAGAAAGTAACGCCTTAGAAAACACCCTTCACTTTGCCGCTACCATCCTTTTCACTCCCCTCATACTCTTAGCACTCATCTTGGTCGCAGCAGGTTTCGTTCACCTGGTTCTGACAATACTACTCGCAAACCGACGGCCCTTTTCAGCCACATTTCAGGTCATGGCTTATGCCTCTGGTGCGACCTCCCTCATCAATGTAATTCCCTTCCTGGGCCGGATGCTCATGCCCCTTTGGGCTTTAGTCCTCTATCTCGTGGGGCTCAGCAAGGCCCACCACACCTCAAAGGCCAAAGTGTTTTTTGCCCTCCTCCTGCCGCTTGTCATAGCAGGTTTCCTTGCCCTTGGAGCGATTTTGGCCATGATAGTTTCCCATGTCCTGGGAATCTTGCAACTACTTGGTAATTCCCTGTAACCCTGGTGTTCCATAAACCACGCCCTGGCATGGCCGGTTACATAGTAGCCCTTCCCACTTTTGTCCTGCAACTCTCGGAAGCGGCCCAGTAGAGCAAAAAGGCTTGACTCAGCAGCAATTCACTGAATATAGTCTCTTTGAGCAAGCGTCTGCTGTTTCGCATTTTAGATTGTACATTGTCGATTGTAGCTTTTTTTGGCTTGCAGCGTTCTTCTGTTCAATCTGAAATTTAAAATGTAAGATCTCCAAATACCGATTCTCTGTTGATCTAGACGAGCAAAGTTGACAAAATAAAAACATTGTAACACTCAAAATCCTCGATTCTAATTTTTCGCTGGGCTCTGATATCGGAGGTTGTCATAGCTGGGGCGTCTTGGGCAACGGAGGTGCGGCGGTGAGAGACTTAATCGAAATCATGGCGAAGGCGCTGGTGGAACATCCCGATCAGGTGAGAGTGAGTGAGGTGGCAGGAGAACACGCATCAGTGATCGAACTGAGAACAGCCAAAGAGGATCTCGGCAAGGTAATTGGCAAAAAAGGGCGTAATGCCCAAGCCATGCGTACCATCCTCAACGCTGCTTCTGCCAAGCTGAAAAAGCGTGTAATTCTTGAAATAATTGAAGAATAGGAACTGTAAGCTCACAACCCTCGCGGGGTTAGAGCTTTCGGACCTTCAGGGTAGAGTGTATGGTTGACGACAGGCCTTCTTGTTTTGGCATTCCCCACTATTGCATGCCCAGGGATGAAAACGGCGTTATCCAGCCGCAGGAGGATTGCCGTTGGTGTGACTTCTTGCGAGAATGTCTGCAAGCAGCTATTGCCGCTTCTGGTGGTGCAGAGAAAATCAAATATGAAAGCCGTTCAGAGGCTGAACCATCTTCTGAACCTGAAAAACCTGAGGAGCCGGGCGGCATTGTGGGAGCTATTCTGCGGTGGTCGGAAAGAAAGCGAAACGCTGAGAAGGGTGGGAGCAAGTGAATCTTAGCCACTACATCTTTGAAATTCCTTGTTTCACCCAGAAAATACCATCTTCCTCGGAAGGAAGCATTCCTCATTGGAGTAATGGAGTGTTGAAGTATTGGAGTGCTGCAAATTTCATGAAATCTCGAAATATTCTCGAATTTCCTTTATCTGTCTGCACTACTCCATTGCTCCGTTACTCCAGTACTCCACTCGTCAAATAATTCTCGAAACCATGACCTCCTCGCTTCGTGCCCACTTGGCTTTCAAACCTGGTAATGGAACTTTTGTGCGGCCTTAGAGATCACCATGAATTCTATTCTCATCGTACACCAGGGTGCTATCGGCGATTTTATCTTAAGCCTGCCAGCGCTTGAGGCTATTCACCGCTGTTACTCTCGGGCCCGCTTCACCTTCCTGGGCCATCCCTCTGTGAAAGAGATAATTGTTTCTCGTCCCTACTTCCACGTCGTGCTCAACTGTTTGGACAAGCGCTGGGCTCCCCTCTACAACTCGAAGGGAAAGTTGGAAACACGAACATTCGAGTCATTGCCTCCGGTGGAGTCTATTTTTGCCTTCTGCCGCTCTTCCAGCCAGGAACTTGTTGGCAATCTTGCCAGAATATATGAAAAACCCGCATACCGCATTGACCCTTTTCCACATTCGGATCTGGAGCTCCATGTCTCCGATTACCAGTGCCTTCAACTGGAAGAGCTCGGTATTCCCGCCCTCCCCTGCCCCCCTGTAGTTATTGCACCTTCACAGGAAGATTTTCTTGAGGCCCGCAGGTTTGTCCAGCAAAATGTGACGCCGGGGCATCAGCTGATTCTCATACATGCCGGCAGCGGTGGAAGAAATAAGGTTTGGTCGGTCGCTGGTTGGTTTGATGTTATAATGAAACTGTCCGGTCGGCAGACTGGTAAAATTGCCCTAATCGAGGGACCTGCCGACAGCCACATTGTTGAGCAACTGTATGCAAAGGTGGAATCGATTTCCCCTCTGCTCATTAACTCTTGGCGGTTGGGCACACTGGCTGCTTTAATCAAGCACAGTTCTCTTTATCTGGGGAACGATTCCGGCATTACCCATCTGGCAGCTGCTTGCGATACTCCAACCATCGCTCTTTTCGGTCCCTCTGATCCTCGCATCTGGGCACCAAGGGGACCTCAAGTGAAGGTGGTTACCTGGCAACCACAAGGGTCGGCCCATGACTTCAGAGAAGAGTCAGAAAATATCGGTACGCGACCACCGGAGGCTGAGCGTGTGTTGAAGCTGGCAAGGAGTTACCTGGGGATATGAAGAAAGAAGATAGTCGGAATACAGGAAATTCTAAGGACTACCTTGCCATTGGAGTCTTTACCTTTGTTTTATTGTTTTTTATCGCTTCTGTTGTTTATCTTATCCAGACTACGAAGAAAGATTCCTTCAAGAATTCTTTCAAGATCGTTTCAAGGTGGATTGGCGACTACTGGCACGAGGGAAAGCGTTTGATAGATGGGAGGAAGAGCAGATGGTCACCGAGCAAAAAAGAAAAAGAGGTCAGAAAGCATCTGAGAACCGGGCATAGTTTGTACAGGAAGAAGATATACCGGAAGGCTCTACAGGAGTTTGACAGGGCAATTGCACTAGATCCCAAAAACTACCAGGCATATTACTGGCGAGGACGTGTATACAGTAAAGTAAATCGCCTAAAAGAAGCTTTAAATGACTTTCAAATGGTAATCAAACTCAAATCAGATTATGTTGCGGCCTACGACAACCTGGGTTGGCTTTATATGCAAGCTGAAGAATATGATAAGAGTATTGATTATCTGTCGAAATCACTTGAGCTCAAACCCAACGAAGGTTGGGCACACTATACGAGGGGACTCTGTTATTATCAGAAAGGCGACCTGCAAAAAGCTTTAAAAGATATCAAGACTTCTTGCAGTTTGGGTTACAAGAAAGGCTGCCAAGCATATAAAGAGTACAGAGACGAAATGAGTAGATATGACAGCACGTCCCGAAGAGCAGGCATAATGTTATTCTCTTATCAGCAATTTCGGTTTATATGATGAAGTCATAAAAAATGTGTAAAGCAAAAAGAGGAGACTGGCATGAAAAAACCCGTTATTTTTTTGATGTTTGTCCTTACTTTCGTTGCGTGTTCTCTTAAAACAAACACACCCTTTGATAATCCAGATCTAAAACCGGATGCTTTTTGCAACGTCATCGAGAAACCAGACCCCTTGTTGATGGGAACACGGGAGGGTCGCTTCAGCAGAGCAGAGGATATAATTGATCTCGACAAAAACTATGTTAAGTACAAGTTGGCAAAATACGGCGACAAATATGCTCTTTATTTTTACCGCTCATGGCAAAGTGGCAAAAAAAAGGTAAGGGAATGGAAAGAGTGGACCATCAAAGGGCGAGAAATATCGGGCGACTACGGGGTTATGATATCCGTGCAGGGTAACGAAGTTTACTTTACCATGCGAGGAGTCAAAGAGCCTGCCAAGATGGTAAGGGTAGAAAACTAACCCGGTCGGAATACAGACCTGTATCCTTACTAGCCCGGATATTTCATGAATTGCTGTCGCGAGACCATGAAGATGGGCGTGCCACCTGGCAACCGCAGGGTGTCGGTTCCGAGGCGTACCTGAATGGTACGTCGCAGGGGCCGACACTCGAGGACGCCAGGAAGGATGCCCATATCCGTGGTTGCAGCAAGTAATTCATGAAATATCCGGGCTAGGCAAGGAAGCATTCGGTGAAATTACTCTGCCCAAAAAACGGCGAGCACAAGGTATTTTTAAGGGAATCCTACGACGACAACGGTGCCAAGGTAAATGTTGAACTCGTAGACAACTACGGTAGATTTCTCGGCGACCAACTCGATCTATACACAGGTAACGTGAAATATACGTATATTTGTAGTGATTGCAAGAAACCGCGATGGAAATAGATTAGTAAAAGAGCGTAACAACCACCTCCGGCTCCCTTCACCATGAGACGCTTCCTCCCGGGAATCCGATGTCGATGAGTGGGAGTTGCGCTCTATTGACCCAATGTGAACTTTCAAAGCGAGCTCTCATGCCTTCCGCAAATGACTTGACAAGCCAGCTTGTGATGGAACTGTCAGAGGCCAAAACATGGCCTGAGCAGTTCAAAGCAAGACTTGACGAGGGGTTAGATTTGGGCAGGCAGATAAAGGATGCCGACGAGAGGATCGAGGCTTTAGCAAAACGTGCAAGAAAGTTGATACAAGAACTGGGAAGTGAATTGGGGTGCGGGCACCCCCGGACACGCATGGTTTACCAGGGGATGGTCGACATGCTCATTGAATGGTACACATTCAAGGACAGCCTCGAACAATAACTACCGGATGCCCTTTTCGTCCCCTCCTGCAGTGTTTTTGGTAAGCGTAAGCCAGCGACTCCTTGTCTCCTGTTGCTATCTGCAGCCGGCCACCGGCCTGATCGGATTTCCAGTAACTCCATCTAACCCCTTTTGCCAACCCCAACATGTAGTATTATGCTCTCCAGAGGCAAAAGTATGCATCCAGGGATGGTATCCTTCGTTTTGCCATCGATTCCCCTCAAA
>Ga0209536_100017862_pt1 | contig 10026 bp, 9 predicted proteins | sample DeeMarSeWOR28_12_FD_187461 | JGI IMG/M metagenome (GOLD analysis project Ga0209536, IMG submission 187461) | Marine sediment microbial communities from White Oak River estuary, North Carolina - WOR-2-8_12 (SPAdes) (version 2) | ecosystem: Environmental > Aquatic > Marine > Intertidal zone >...
CTTAACAATCCTAAAATACTCATTTTCTATGGTCTCGGATTTGTGTTGTTCATTTTTTGGGAAAATACTGATATTCAATTCTATTGCATCCGCTCCAGCATTTTCTATTTCCTTTGAAAAATCTATCCACTTATTCATAGAAAAACAGTTGATGCTTGCGATAACTGGTATATCAACATGTTTTTTGCATCCTTTTACCAATTCCAAATAGTTTGCTATGCCCTCTTCACCTGAAAATGTATGTACGTATTCCATTGCTTCGGGAAAGGACTTATACATTTCATCTTTTGATACCGGTTGATTTGTTTCTGCTAAAATTTGTTCTTCATACAACGATTTCAATACGACAGCACCAGCTCCTACTTTTGCAATCATTTTAACATTACCTACTGAATCGGTCAAAGAAGAACTCCCTATAATGATGGGGTTTTTCAATTCCATTCCCATTAATGATGTTCCTAAATTCATGACTAATTAATTTTTAATTCTTCCTTATCCTGTATATAATTTTCGATCAGATCAACCGGAAATATTGATTGCTCCAACACATCGGTTAAAAAACCAAATGCCATTTCCAGATTATTCTTTGCTTTTTGAGTCAATTGGCTTAAAAATTCAAATTCATACCCTTTCAAATGCAACAGATAAGTTTCCGGATGTTTGTTATATAATTTCTGACATAGGTACAAAACAAACTCCGGAGAAATTGCATGCATACTAAACTCTGCCTTTGGATTTGGTATTACTCTTGAAATGGTATAGTGCGAAATTTCTTCAATGCTTGCGTCAGCAAATATCACCATATCATATTCGCTTATCAACAAGGCATCTTCAATGTTCAATTGATAATTGGTGTCAAATTGGATAATATTTAGCTTATGTTTTTTTGACCAATTCTCCATTTTGGTGGTCAATAAAACTCCCAGTGCATCATCCTGCCTGCCAGGATTTCCATATCCATATATTAAAATTTTTTTCAATTTGTTTTTTTATCCAGGAGGTTCCCAATACGATCAAATAAACTAATTTCCAAGGGCATTTTACCTAATGCGTGCGTAGCGCAGCTTAGGCATGGATCGTATGCCCGAATCGCCACTTCAACGGCATTTAGCATACCTTCCCTTATTGATCTTTGGCCAGAAATCATTTCATCAGCCACTTGTCTGACAGCCCTGTTCATTGGCTCATTATTGTTGGTTGTTGAAACGATAAGATTACACATGGTGATCAGATCATTTTTATCAATTCTATAATGATGAAATAATGTACCCCGCGGGGCTTCAATCAATCCGACACCTTCATATGATTTTTTACCTTTTGCGACCAATTCGTCTCCCTGAAGATCTGAATCGTACAACAGATCCTTAATTACTTCAGCTGCATGAAGCGTTTCAATCAACCTGGCCCAGTGCATATGCATCGACTTATGGTTTGGTTTCCCATCGGTATAGGCCTTGTATTCTTCAAACTCTTTTTGCGCCAGTGGTGTGGGTATAAAGTCGCACGTATTCAGCCGTGCCAACGGACCAACCCGATACCAGCCATCCTTTTTACCGAGACTTTTCAGGAAAGGAAATTTCATGTAACTCCAACTCTTAACCTCCTCTCCTATATAATCGAGGTAATGCTGGTAATCGATATCATACAGTATTTTTTTGCCATTTTCATCTATAGCCCTCAATACTCCATGATATAAATCCAATGCGCCATCCTTTCGAACAAGGCTCAAATGATTTGATGGGAAAGCAGCAAAATTATCGACTAGCTCCCGATTTTCCTTATGGTAATTTTTAAAGAGTCTTAATGCATCCTTCGACCATTCGATCATTTTATCCACATTCATTTGACCATGACCTTTTATAAATAAATCACGCTCTTCCAGGCTGAGGTTCTTATTAATGCCACCAGGGATAGCTCCTGTACCATGAATTTTTTTGCCCGCCGTAACCCGAATGATCTCCTGACCAAATTTTCGCATCATTACTCCCTGCACCGCTAGTTCAGTAAATTCATTGGCCACTTCGATTACATTTCTTTTTTCAGGCCTTGCATTGATCCCAAATAATAAGTCGGGGCTTACAAGGTGAAAGAAATGAAGTGCATGTGATTGGAAGATCTGTCCGTAATGCATCAATCTTCTCATTTTCTCACCTGTTGGTGTAAGACCGTTGGGGCCAACTCCTGCGATAACATCCAACGCTTTTGCTGAGGCAAGATGATGACTTACCGGACAGATACCACACAATCGCTGGACTAAGACAGGGGCCTCCCAATAGGGCCTTCCCTGAATAAAACGCTCAAATCCACGGAATTCAACAATATGCAAACGGCTCTGAATGACATTATTATCCTCATCAAGATGAATGGTTACTTTTCCATGACCTTCAACCCTGGTGATTGGTTCTATCCTTAACTTTTGTTCCATTTTTCCCAGTATTTTCTTTAATCGAATTTTACCACTTCATAAGGTAATTTTAAAGGATCACCTTTAATCAACGCGTATAAAGCTTCCCAGATCAATTCAGCTCGTGGCGGACAACCGGGAAGATGATAATCCATCCTTACGACCTCATGACATGGATATACTTTGTTTAATAATACCGGTAATTCCGGATCATTTGGGATAATACCTGTTTCATTATTCCCCGATACCGAAGGCCCGTAAAGGTAGGCTTCTTCCAGGCATTCCTGCAAGGAAATGTCATTTCGTAATGCAGGCAATCCTCCCATAATCGCACATTCACCAACTGAGACTAACGTTTTGCAGTGTGCACGAAAATCCTTCAATACATGTACATTTTCATCGTTGCAACATCCTCCTTCAATTAAGCCGATATCACACATTTTTGTAAAGTTCTTAATATCGTTAATTGGTGATTTATTGAACTCAACAAGCTCTATCAGATCGAGAATTTTTTCATCGATGTCCAGTAAAGACATATGGCATCCAAAACAGCCCGCCAATGACGTTGTAGCAATTATTGTTTTACTCATCCCTTAATTTTCTATTTTTTCAATTTCACTTCCTATTGGCTTAAGATCGTACTTTCTCCATCCTATAGGTTCCTTAAATCCCTGTTCCTTCATTAATATAGCTCCGACCGGACAAATTTCAGTAGCACGTTTGGCATCTTCCTTTGTCATATTCTTTGATAGCTTTGTGTCTATATTTATTTCTACAAGATGGCCCCGTTTAGCAAAAGCAAATAAACTTCGCCCTTTTTCATCCTTCATTGCCCTGATACACCGTTTACACAAAATGCACCTGTTATGATCCTTTATGAGTAACGGATGGGAGGCTTCAACACTTCGATGGTTAAATTGGAATTTGAACCTTGGCACAAGCATCTGATACCGATACGCCAAGGCTTGTAATTCACAATTCCCACTTCTTTCGCATGAAGGGCAAAAATGATTACCTTCAGTAAATAATAATTCTATAATTGCCTTTCTCAAATTTTCTATATCAGTTGTTTTACTTTCCACCTCCATTCCATCAGTGACGGGCGATGTACAGGCAGTCATAAGCCGACCATTAATTCTCACACTGCAAATCCGGCATGCCCCTCTTGGTTTCACGCCTGGTATATTACAAAGTGTCGGAATAAATATTTGATTATCCTTGGCGGCATCAACCACACTTTGACCTTTTTGCCCCATACATTCTTTACCGTCTATTGTAAATTTTACTATATGATTCATATTTTCATCCTTAATTCCTGTTAGTAACCAGTTTTCCAATTTTCATCGCTTCTTCCAGCCTAAATCCGGTATCATACTCTACTTCTTTTTGTATTCGGTCAAGATAAAGATGCCTGAAATTTTTCAGTGTGGAGAGTATTGGATTTAGCGAAGTATGGCCCAATCCACATCTGTTGGCTTTCATAATCAAGCTCCAACGTTCGATATCCATCAAATCCATCATTACCCCCTTGCCTTCAATAATTTTTATCAACTTATCTCGCATGATGACAGGCAACGTACGACATGGGGTGCATGAACCACATGATTCTTCAATGAAGAAATCAGTAAAATTGAGTACGATATCTTTAAGAATATCTCTGCGATTATTTATAACAATCATCGATCCTCCAGTGGACAGGTCCTCATAACCTAAGATTCGCTCGAATTCATTGGGCCCTATACAAGAACCTGATGGACCTCCAACTTGTACGGCCTGAACTTGTTCCGCTCCTACCATTTCAAGGATATCCGTGACAGAAAATCCCCATTCTACTTCATATACACCAGGATATCTGCAATCTCCAGATACGGAGAGAAGTTTAGTCCCGGTTGATTCTTCCGTACCAAAACTTTTGTACCACTCCCCGCCATGGATAATTACCTTTACAATTGCACAAAGTGTCTCTACATTATTTACTATTGTTGGCTGTCCCAAATACCCCTTTTCAACTGGAAATGGAGGTCGGTCACGAGGTTCCCCTCGTTTTCCCTCTGCTGACTCAATAAGAGCAGACTCCTCACCGCAGACATATGCTCCAGCTCCAAATTGTATTCGTATATCAAAGTCAAATCCTTCTTTACCTTTTATATTTTTACCCAGAAGATGTTCATTCCTCATTTCTTCAATAATACTTTCCAAAAACTTTTGAAGATATTTGTACTCATATCTGAGGTAGAGTATCCCTTCTCCAGCACCAACTGCATATGCAGCAACTGTCATTCCTTCAAATAATAATCTTGGCCTCTCTGTAAGTATTACCCTGTCTTTAAAGGTACCAGGTTCACCTTCATCAGCATTGCAAAAGATATATCGTCGATCTCCATGTGCTTTTCTACAAAATTCCCATTTCAATCCTGTAGGGAAACCTGCACCTCCCCGACCCCTGATGTTTGAAAGTTTCACTTCTTCAATGATATCTTCCGGGCTTAAACCGATAATTTTTTTTATAGCTTTGCCGGAAGTATTATCAGGAGATAAGATCGGCCCTTTTTTCATAATATGGTTATTGACCACAGCATGAACAAGCTCCAGGCAGTTGTTACCATCACCAAAACTTGCCTGGAACATTTCCTCAACTTTTATACCCTTATGGATATCCCGTATGATCTCTTTCACCCTAAAAGGTGTTAGGCGTGTGAATACGGTGCCATTAATAATCGCGGCAGGTTCCTGATCATTCATTCCTATGCATGATGTACTGAATAATCCTATCAGACCATCCCCTGTTACCTCTCCAAACTTACAGCCCGCCTCCTTTTCGAATGCTCTTGCAACTTCTCTTCTGCCACACATATTTGCGACTGCACTGTTATTGAGATAAATGGTATACTTACCCTGTGGTTTTTGTGAGAAAAAATGATAAAATGATATTGTTTGTTCAAGATCTACCTTAGAGATATCTAATGACTCGGAAATTTGGTTGGCGGCATTTTCATGGATAAAACCAAATGCATCCTGAGTGTCTATTAAGATGTCCATTAACCTCGTTTTATCCCCGTTATACCTTCCGATTATGGCATCAACCGTTTTATTCATAATAGCTATTGTTGGTTTGAAATGGATATAAAATATTTATGCGCTGAAAAAAATATTACCACCAAAAAAATGAATATTTTCATCTTATTTGATAACAAAACTTTACCAGCAATAAATCCATTTTTACTGTTTTTTTGAAAAAAAATTCTCGTAATAGAGGCCTGATAAGAATTTATTATAAGAACGGATAGTTATACGAGTTGTCAAAATATTAGACATGCTGGAGAAGTAATCAGAATGATGTTTATTCCACATACCGATTCGTCCCGGTTTAAGCTGTTAAAAGTAAAGTTTTTAGTCTGCCAAAATCAGACAGGAAGACTATGTGCGAAATAATAGGCGATTTAGAAGATTAATGATGCTCATCCAGAAAATATAATGTATAGTTGATGTGATCAAACTATGGGAAATTAAGGCGATTAAAAAAAAGAATTTACATTTTAGCTCCACAAAATTTGCAATATCTGGCATCGAAATCATGCCCTTCACGACCGCAGGAAGGGCATACCTGTGTGCTTATTATTTTTGATTTTGCCAGATGAATTTCGGAAGTTACTATCCCGGTCGGAACTGCAATTATACCGTATCCAAGGATCATGATAAAAGAGGCCAGCGTTTGCCCTAAAATAGTTGTAGGTGCAATATCTCCATAACCTACTGTGGTCATGGTAACTATCGCCCAATAAATACTTCGTGGGATACTGTCAAAACCATGTTGTCCTCCCTCAATGATATACATAAGTGTACCTACTATCAAATTTATACATAGAACTACCACCAGAAAAACTGTTATTTTGGGCATACTTGCTCTCAGTGCATAAAATAACTTATTTGCTTCTGATAAAAATCTGACGAGTTTCAATACTCTAAAAATCCTTAAAAGACGCATGATTCTCAGTACCATAAGCGCCTGGGAACCAACAAAAAAATAAGCGAGATATGTAGGTAAAATTGATAAAAGATCTATAATACCGTAAAAACTTTTTATGTAATAGACAGGTTTTTTCAACGCAAATATTCTGGCTAAATACTCCAACGTAAACAATAAAGTAAAAAACCATTCCAGGTTATCGAATAACTGCCCATATTTCTGATCAAGACTCTTGACACTTTCAAGCATAACGACAAGCACACTGGCTAGGATGGCTAAAATTAGAAGAAGATCAAAAGACTTGCCCAAAGGCGTATCTGCTTCAAAAATTATTTCATGTAACTTTTGTCTCGTTGAATCGCTAATAAAAGTCATTAATTAGTCAAAATTGTTTACGTATTCAGTATTTTCACAATGAAAATACCACATTTTTGACTTAAGATTAATGCCATTAGGTAAAAACTATTAATCGAAGTTAAATCCTTTGCTATGGTATATTAATATTATATTTTTGCCTTTAAACAAAAAATTAGATGAGTGTATTAGTAAATAAGGATTCTAAAGTAATAGTTCAGGGTTTTACTGGATCAGAGGGAACATTTCACTCCCAACAAATGATTGATTATGGAACCAACGTTGTCGGTGGTGTAACACCTGGTAAAGGGGGACAGACGCATTTGGGAAAACCTGTTTTCAATACTGTAAGCGAGGGTGTCGATAAAACCGGCGCCAATGTAAGTGTAATCTTTGTACCTCCTTCTTTTGCCGCTGATGCTATTCTTGAAGCTGTAGATGCAGGAATTAAGATAGTGATAACCATTACTGAGGGTATTCCGGTAAGAGATATGTTACTGGTTAAGGATATCATTAAAGATAAAGATGTTACACTCGTCGGGCCAAATTGCCCGGGTGTTATAACACCCGGGGAAGCAAAAGTAGGTATTATGCCCGGATTCATTCATAAGAAGGGTACCATAGGAATTGTTTCAAGGTCTGGTACGCTTACGTATGAAGCCGTTGATCAAATCACCAAGGCCGGTCTGGGCCAGTCTACTTGCATTGGCATTGGAGGTGATCCTATCATTGGAACTACTACATTAGATGCAATAAAATTGCTAATGAATGATCCTGAAACTGAAGGTATTATAATGATTGGAGAGATAGGTGGAAGTATGGAATCTGAAGCGGCATATTGGATAAAGGAGAATGGGACAAAACCTGTTGTAGGATTCATTGCCGGTCAAACAGCGCCTCCAGGGCGAAGGATGGGACATGCTGGTGCTATCATCGGTGGAACTGCCGATACAGCCCCTGCTAAAATGAAAATTATGAGAGAATGTGGCTTGCACGTTGTTGAATCTCCTGCAGATTTAGGTATTGCTATGGTAGAGGCGCTTAAAGTACACGCATAGATTATTTGTATTGAAAATTCAATAAAAAAGGCGAGTTCAAACTCGCCTTTTTATTTTTCAGAAATATATTAAAATTTATTTTGCATATGATACTGACCTCATTTCGCGTATTACCGTTACTTTAATCTGGCCGGGATATTGCATATCTTTTTCAATTTTCTGTGAAATATCAAATGACAGTTGGGAGGCATCAGTATCGGTCACTACATCAGCATCAACCATCACACGAAGTTCCCGACCGGCCTGGATGGCAAAACATTTGTTTACACCCTCAAAGCTCAATGCTAATTCTTCTAACTCTTTGAGTCGCTTCATATAACTTTCCATAATTTCCCTTCTTGCACCTGGCCTAGATCCGGAAATTGCATCACACGCCTGTACAATTGGAGATATCATCGACGTCATCTCAATTTCATCATGATGGGCACCGATTGCATTGCACACTTCAGCATGTTCATTATATTTTTTAGCCAGATCCATGCCCAATAGTGCATGAGGCATTTCCGGCTCTTCCGGCCATACTTTTCCTATATCATGTAACAATCCAGCTCGTTTGGCATGTTTGGCATTCAAGCCAAGTTCTGCAGCCATGGTCGCACAGAGTTTAGCAACCTCTCTTGAATGTTGTAATAAATTCTGACCATAAGAGGACCGAAATCGCATTCTGCCAATAAGCTTAATTAATTCAGGATGTAACCCATGGATTCCGAGGTCGATGATCGTTTTCTCACCAATTTCTACTATTTCTTCTTCAATATTCTTTTTGGTTTTACCAACAATTTCCTCAATCCTCGCCGGGTGGATTCTTCCGTCCGTTACAAGACGGTGAAGCGAAAGTCTGGCTATTTCACGTCTTACTGGATCAAATCCGGATATAATGATAGCTTCGGGAGTATCATCTACTATAATCTCGACACCTGTTGCAGCCTCGATCGCCCTGATATTTCTACCTTCCCTTCCGATAATTTTGCCCTTGATATCATCACTTTCGATATTAAAAACAGATACGCAATTCTCAATGGCATTCTCAGTTGCTGTTCGTTGAATTGTTTCAATAACCACTTTCTTGGATTGTTTTGTAGCGGTCATTTTAGCCTCTTCCATTATCTCCTTAATATAGGAAGATGCTTTGGTCCGGGCTTCGTCTTTCAATGCCTCCACCAATTGGTCTTTTGCGTCATCGGCGGATAAATTGGCTATCTTTTCAAGGGCGGTAACCTGTTCCAGTTTTATCTTATCCAAATCGGATTTTCGCTTATTGAGTATTTCCATTTGTGCAGTAAGGTTTTCTTTCATACTCTCAAGTTCTGCCTCCTTACGCTTATTTTGCTCAATTTGTTTTGACAGATTTTGCTCCTTTTGTTTTAATCTGTTTTCATTTCCAATAATCTGACTTTTTCTTCGATTTGCTTCTTCTTCAAATTCTGTTTTCAGCTTTAGAAGTTGTTCCTTTGCTTCGATTATTTTATCCTTCTTAATTGTCTCAGCCTGTAATTCTGCTTCTTTCAAAAGCATATTAGCTTGCTCTTTGGCTTTAATTTCTTCTTTGGAAAAAACTTTCTTCAGAAGTAAGCGCCCAAGAATCACACCAACTATTAGTCCACCTAGGGCACCAATAATTAGTAAGGTTATGGTATCCATATTTATCTATATTTAGAAATTAATAATGGGTGGGCTCTGAAGCGAATAAGTAAATTTGATCGACTTTGACTCTGAATTAGTCAGTAACCTCAGATATAAGTCTGCTGAGGTAACTTATTTTATCTACCGCGGATTCACCGGTTACAGTGGAATTGGCTTCAGCCTGAAGTTTTTCGTAGAGACTATCAAAGGCCACCATGGCCAATAAATCTTGTTTGTCATCTATGCCAAACTGATCTCTATAAAGCTTTATTTTTTCATTTATTTTTTTACCGGCAAGCCTGATCCTCTCTTCATCTTCTGCGTCAACTTTCATAGGGTACTCCCTATCTGCTATTTTTATCTTTATTGAAAGTTCTTCCATTAGCGATAAGATATATCTATTACTTACTCAATTGATTGATACACTTATCAATTTCTTTGATATAGTCGTCGATTTTATTTTTAACTTCTGTAGCTTCAGAATCTCCCACAGAAATACTATCTACAATAGTACTAATTTTAATTTTATTTTGAAAGTCTAATATTTGCTGTTCTTTGGAATTGAGCAGGCTCTTCAATTCCATATTTTGATTCTTTAAATCCTCATTATTCTTTTTCTC
>Ga0209536_100017863_pt1 | contig 10025 bp, 5 predicted proteins | sample DeeMarSeWOR28_12_FD_187461 | JGI IMG/M metagenome (GOLD analysis project Ga0209536, IMG submission 187461) | Marine sediment microbial communities from White Oak River estuary, North Carolina - WOR-2-8_12 (SPAdes) (version 2) | ecosystem: Environmental > Aquatic > Marine > Intertidal zone >...
GGGGGGTTATTTCTTCACCATTGCAATGGCCCTCTTTACAGCCTCTTCTGCAGAAGAAACACTGATAACCCCATCTATATTTTCCCAGGTATTGATACCCAGAACCGGTTTGCCGATTTTCAGGGCCAAAGCGATTTCTGAAAGCGTCCCATACTCGCCTGCAACTGCTATGACAGCATCACCAGTCCGGACCACGATTATGTTTCTGGCATGGCTGAGTCCTGTTACGACAGGGATATCGACATAGGGATTTGCTTCCCCTCTGTCGCTTCCCGGCAGTATGCCCACAGTAAGTCCACCTGCTTCTTTTGCTCCCTTTGATGCCGCTTCCATGACACCGCCAAGCCCTCCGGTTACCAGTGTTGCGCCATTTTCAGCAATGCATTTCCCCACCTCTTCAGCAACAGAGGAAACTTCTTTTGTACAGGTTCCAGCACCAATAACCGAAATTATCATGGGAATAATGTTAACCTATCTCGCTGCTTAAGATAAACAGGAAAAAGCATATGATAAAATATAAAGTCAATGATTCATACAGGGGAGGAACGATGTCAGAGAACTTTAAAGACGCTGCTTCATGCTGGAAAGTAATTTTATCTGATGCAGGAAAAGGCCGTGAACTTCTTCCACAGATTGAAAGATTTGCCCGTGAAAACACTGATCCTGCCACCGTTGTGTTCGGTACGTCAGGCTGGCGGGGTGAGATTGGTACAGACTACACATTTCATAATGTCAGAATTGTAACGACAGCGATTATCCTGATGTTCAAAGAGAATGACCCTGAGGTAATGCAGTCTATGGGGGTTGCAGATATGAAAGACATTCAGGAACGGGGTGTTATTGTCGGACATGACAACAGACTGCTGGGAGCTGAATTTGCCAATGAAGTTATTGGTCTGCTCCAGAGTGAAGGGATAAAGACATGGTATGCCGGTGAGGCAACAACGCCTGAATTTGCATCAGGAATTGAGATGCTGAATGCTGCCTGTTCAATTAATCTGACCCCGTCCCATAATCCTTCCAATTATGGAGGCTTTAAATTTAATCCATCTGACGGGGGGCCCGCAGGTCCTGAGATTACATCAAGGATTGAGGGAATCGCAAATCAGCTCATGGACAGTGTGCATGAGTTTCAGCACGTGGCTGAGAATAATATTGAAAAAATAGATCTTACGGATCTCTACATTCAATATATTATTTCGAGAAAGACAATTGATATTGATCGGATCCGAAACTTTATAAACAATGAGGACTGCCTGATCTGTATTGATAACGTGCACGGAGCCTCACGGGGTCGTATCCAGAGAATAATCGGAAGCAGTGAAAAAATACGCTATCTCAGGACAGAAGACGACCCTCTCTTTGGGGGTGTTGCTCCTGAGCCTTCTGACAGTAACATGGAGACGCTCACAAAGGTGCTGAAACAGGATAGATCACATTTTAAACTTGGAGTGATCATGGATCCCGACGGAGACCGCATTCGCCATGCTGATGACACCATGCTGATCCCAATGAATTATTTTGGTGCAATGGCACTCCATTTCCTTCATGTACACAAAGGATTTTCCGGTATTGTAGCCAAGTCAGTGGGTACAAGCAATCTGGTGAACGCAGTGGCTGAAAAGCTCGGCATCCCGGTCATGGAAACACAGGTTGGTTTCAAGAACTTCAGGCCCTACATGAACAAAAATGCTGTTGAAAGGGCAATTGTATGTTTTGAAGAGTCAGACGGTATATCAGGTTATCGCCACACGCTGGAAAAAGATGCCCTCTTTGGTGTCCTCCTTGCCATTGAAATGATGGCTGTTACAGGTAAGAATCTGAGCAGCTATCTCAAAGACATCATGGACGAGTTTGGCTACTATTATCCTGACCGTTCCGGGATCTCTGTTGACAGGTCGCTTATTGGCGAGACACTGAAGAAAAAGCTTGCAGTTATCAGAGAAAACCACAGGAAGGGCTCGTCTATAGAGATCGGGGCTGAGAGACGGACTGTAAAAGATGTTATTACCGTTGACGGGACCAAACTTGTCTTTGATGACGGTTCCTGGCTTATGATACGCCCCTCCGGTACAGAGCCCAAGGTGCGTTTTTATATTGAATCGAGGACAGAAGAGGGCAAAAAGGCTGTCTTTGAGACAGCAGAGCAGATGACGCGTGACGCATTGGGTGCCTGACCAACGGTGACAGTGATGTTTATCACCGGGAAGTATCTCTAATCCCCTGTTCCTGTTCCTGATATAATAACAATCAGGAGTAAATGAAATGAGTTCAAAGAAGCATATCCCCGATACCTTTTCTCACCTGCCTTTTAAGGACCTGAAACGACTGATGAAGAAAAAGAAATCCGTGGCTACCCGTCCCCGTCCCCTCCCTGTGCACAGGGAGACAGTTCCTGATGACGACGAGATTTTCCATAATGCCATGAAGGAAGTTGACGAGATCAGGGAATACCGGGAAATCCCTGTGAAGGAGAAAAAAGTGAGCCTTTCACTGAGAAAGATTTCTGCTTCAGACGAGAAAGTTCTCAAAGTACTTGAGGAGATTGGCGCTGGAAGGGGACCTTTCCCCCTCTCTGACACTCAGGAATATATTGAATGGGTGAATGAAGGCTACCGGGCGGGGATAGCTCACAAGCTCCACAGGGGACACTATGCGGTGCGGGACTATATAGATCTCCATGGATTAACGCTTGACGATGCAGATAAAGAAGTGGAGCGTTTTATAAAAGAGGCCTTAGTCAAGAGGCATCAATGCATAAAAATCATTCATGGCAGGGGACTCAGGTCTCCCGATGGCCCGGTTCTGAAAAAAGCAGTGATTCAATGGCTTCTGACCCGTTACCGCAAATACATTGTAGCCTTTGCGAGCGCACGGCAATGTGACGGTGGATTGGGTGCAATCTACGTACTTTTTCGATGAAAAGCAAAATGACCTTGAAATATAGAGGGAATTTAGTACAATAGGAGTAATTGGATCCCTTTTACAGAGCATGACTTGCCAGATTGGTGTAACATCAGCACTTCAACGGTAATTTTAGGCAGCAGGATATATGAATCATATATTTGAACGGATAGACAACAAGAAGGAGAACTACACCACCTACGATTTCACCCAGAAGGAGAATAATGCCCTCAAGACTTTTTTTGACCTGGCGCAGGAGTTTGACAGGATAAAGGATTTTTATAGTCTTTGTGTGGCCATCCCAAAGAGTTTCTTTAATCTGGAAGCCTGTCTTTACATTCTGAATCCCAAAAAGCAAACCATGGCACTTATTTCCAAGACTGAGGACTGCCAATGCAGGATGCACGACCCGCCTCCTGAAGATGTCAGTCCTTCTGACAGGCCGTACTTAACTGGCAGGGACACTCTGGTCATGACGATCCGTGGGAAGGGAACACTTATGGAAGAACTCCCCTTTCAGGTAAAGGATGATGTTCTTGGTCTTCTGGAAGTATATCCGGTGAACAAACCGAACGAGCACAGAGATCTTTTTTTCCAGAAATATGCAAACCGGATAGGTTTTAACATTCACAACAGGCTGCTCATGGAGAAAAACATTGAACATCTCAGGTTTATCCGCAACCTGGTCGCCGATATAGAACATAACATCATCGTCCCGAATATGGTTTACAAACTCTTTCTCAGGGGGCTCAGACGCAAGGTTGATAAAAACAAGGAGCTTGAAAAATTATTCGTCGAGAAACTGTCAGCCGGACAATGTGATGAAAGATGCATGAAAGACTATCTTGAAGAGCTTTCTGATATCAATGAAGGCTTGACTGACGAGGTCGAAAACATAGAAAAGCATTATAAGAACATGAGTCTCTTTATCGAGACACTTTTCCGGAAGAGCCATTTTGACCAGGGAAGGCTCTCACTGAGGACAAAGGAATGCAACATAAAGAAGGACGTTGTTGAACCCCAGCTGGAACGGTATATTGAGCAGTTCAAGCGAATGGACATAGAGGTAGACGATAAGTTCAGCGGCCTCCCTGATGCAGAGGTAATCACTGTTGTGGATGTCGGGTTGATAGCACAGGTGTACGCGAATCTTTTTTCAAATGCCGTGAAATATACCCAGGAGATTGTGAATGGAGATGGAAATAAAAGAAAATTTATTTCCTATGGCCATGAAATTGTGAAAGATTATTTTGGAGAAGGGAAAGACGGGGTCAAGTTTAATGTCTTCAGTTCAGGCCCTCATATTGCCCCTGACGAGCATGAGCGGATATTTGAAGAGTCCTACAGGGGAAGCAATGTACTGCATCAGCCCGGCACCGGTCACGGGTTGTCTTTCATCAAGAACACCGTTGAAATACATGGCGGCGTTGCAGGATATGAGGCAACCAAAGACGGTAATAATTTTTATTTCATCCTTCCCCGGTAGTTCATATACCGGAATTCCATTTGAAATTGTATGGTAAGTAAATCAAAAATGAAACATAAAAATGTAAAATTAAGGAGTTATTGATTAATTACATCATCTTCAACAATTTTGATTTTTGATTTTTGAATTTTTTACCCCATCAGTGTGGCTTCCAATTGCCTACTGATACCTATTCATCTCTTTCATGTCCTCAGTCGTGATACAATAAAGCTATGAAACCATCTTCATCAAAGGCCCTTGAGGTCAATATTGCTGAATACCGCGTTGATGTAGAAATTGATCCCAAATACCATGTTCTTCAGGAGGTACTGTCCAAATACGGGGGCCTTCAGAACATGGTCCATACATTTCTGCAGGAGCTCTGTCATCCCCGTAAAAACTGGCAGTTCATTGTAGCAGAAGCCCGGAAGTATTCACTTGGTTATTTCTTTGATCTTAAAAGCCATTCAAAAGGTCCTGAAGCTGTCAGGCTCTACGTGGATATCGCAGTTGAGGGGATAGAAAAAGCAGGAGAGGAGGCTGTCAGTACGGATGCCTATCATAATCTGTACCTGCTGATTCAAAAATGTATTAAAGATAGCGGGGAAGAACTCCCCAGATTTCTGGCAGTTATTGATTACGGCTTTGAAAGGATCAGTCAGCTTCCGCCGGAACTCTTTACGACTGTTGCAAAAAGTTATTATCAGGTCAGCAGGCTTGGCCGGGCATTTCTGGAGCATGCGCCCTCTGATAAAGATTTTCATGCCGCTAATGCTCTGCAGACTGCCTTTCTTCAATTTACTTTTTCCTACTGGCTGAAAGAGAATGATCCGCTGCAGTGGTTTGAAGAGGATGTCTCGGGACCCGTGCCTCCAGAGATTGCCCGGCTGTTCAGCCCTGTATCACAGGCACATCTTATTGAATCCCGGGCGAAGCTTCTGGATATTATCGGCAGCCGTGAGAGCAGGTCGTCTGAAACGATGAGGGCCCTTCTGGAGTTTCAGGGATTCGGCGATATTGTAAATTTTTACAAATCCCTGCCGGGGCAGATATTTGAAGCCATTGATGACGAAAAAATCAAACATCAGTACAAACTGATCTTCCTCTTTCATTCAATGGCCATAACAGGGCTCTCTAATATATATGAGGATACATTACGGGAAATCAATCGTGATATAGCCTGGCTTATTGAACATGAAGACTACGATCATGTTCAGTTCCTAATTCAGCAGACATTCAGGATTCTTGAGAGAAATGCAGACCGGTATCCTGATACTGTCCTCAAGTCAATCATGAACATGGGGAAGGGTGTGTACCAGACTGATGAAAGCGATCTGGTGAACTATTTTAACGAGTGTGTTGTCCGCCTCGGGTTTCAGACTCCCGACTTCAGGGGAATCAGTGACGAATGGCAGGTGCAGAGTAACCTTTCCCATATTCAGAATATCCGAACGTGGATGAAGCTGATATCCCTGAATCCCAAATGGTCGAAAAAACTGCTCTCATCACTCATAATCAATCTGTCACTGAGCGGGGTTCTTATCAGGGACACGGACCTCTTCCCCAGAGATATTACAGGATTTCTTAACAGTGACATTGATAGCGTGTATAACCTTTCAAAGCAGCTCATGCGTCTGTTCCCGGCCTACTTTAATGAAATAGGTGCTGAGGGTCAATTGAGAGACATCTCAACGAGGGTTGACGAAATTTCCCAGCGCAAAGACAAACTGATCCATTTTATGAGAAAGCAGAGCCACGTTGAGAGTTCGAACAGGACCATTTCCCTTATTGAATCCATCCTTGAGTATTGGCGGTCAAAATCTAAAGAGGAATTCAGGCCCTTTCTCCCTCAGCAGGTGTATGATCAGGTAGCGTCAGAGGGGATATATATTGACGGTGTTCATGAAGTAATGATGCACCTCTGTAATGAGAAGGGGGTAGAGCGCATCCCCGACCTCCTTCCCCTTGAAGAGAAGGAAATTCATGCAGCCATTCAGGATTGCGCCGATGGAGACAGTATCGATAAAGAAAGGGTCGTTCTCCTCATCACTTTTTACAGACTGCTCTATCAGAAGTACAATGTAACTTCACTCGATATCGATGATTATATTATGCAGGTGCAGTCAAGCATTCCTCTCAGGCTGAATGAATTGAGGGATATTGTATCCCATAATGACACGTACAATAAAATCGCCGGATTGCTCGACTATCTTCAGAAACTGAAAGATATTATTCAGTCCCCAACGTTATACAAGGCCCATGAAGATATTTATCATAAACGCCACATAGCTGCAGACATTCCCTCAATGTACGGCAGTTATCGTGAAGCCAAGTTCGATGCTCTGGGCCTTACCTTCCGGCTGGAGTCGCTTGTCAATACGCTCTTTGAAGACCTGGTAGAGGACTTTGATCTCAGTTTTCTTACACAGGCGACATTTCACAGGATCTATGACTACCTGGAGCTTTTCCACCGGGCCCTGAATATTGACGGGATTCCTGCACGAGAACTGAAAAACCAGCTCGATCTGCTGAAAAGATCTATGAGCATCAAACTGGTGACATTCACTCAGTATCTTGATATCTTCCGGGGTTTCACAGATGTTATTCGTAATCTGGTAAGCGAGTATTTTCATAATGTCCACACACACAACCTTGAGAACATTGTCGGGCAGCTGCCCCATGAAAAGCTGCTGCCAAAATATCGTTTTGATTCAGACAACCCTGTGGAGTCGATTCATAAAATATCAGAGACATTCCTGAGAGACTCTATCTCAGCATCACTCGGCATGCAGCGGCTTGATCTCTTTCTGACACGCATTGTGAACACACTTCACGAGCAGGCGGAAAAACTCTCTCATGATAAACATCATCTTCTGGTTACCTATAATCCCAGACAGATTGTTACTCCTGTTTCCAGGCCCTACCCGGATCTCAATAATATTATCCATCTGGGAAATAAGAGTCTGAACCTGATCAGGATGAAGGAACTGGGGATGCCTGTCCCGCCTGCATTTATTATTACCACGGAAGTCTTCAGGTGTATGGAGCTGATCAAGAGTTATGAACCTGCCAGAAAGAATTTCAGGCAGCACATCGAGCATGAACTAAAAGGACTGGAAGGTGAAACGGGGAGGACATTCGGATCCCCTGAGAATGCTTTGCTCGTATCTGTGAGAAGCGGTTCTGCCATTTCGCAGCCGGGCATGATGGACTCCTATCTCAATGTTGGAATGAATGAAGAAATTGTGCAGGGCATTATCAGGGAAACAGGGGAGGAATGGTTTGCCTGGGACTCATACAGGAGGTTCCTGCAGTCCTATGGTATGTCCTTCGGAATTGCACGTGATGAATTTGATGCCATTATCAACGGATTCAAAGCGACCTATGGCGTTCCTTTGAAGAAGGAACTTTCTCCAGACCAGATGAAAGCAGTCTGCATGGCCTACAGGGAACACATCCTTGCAAAAGATATTAGGCTGGAAGAAGATCCGCTGGAGCAGCTATATATAGCTATTTCAAGGGTTATAGATTCGTGGAGTTCGGAAAAGGCAAAGACCTATCGAAGAATTATGGAGATCTCCGATGACTGGGGTACTGCTGTAACGGTGCAGGCAATGGTATTCGGCAATATCTCGCAGCAGTCCGGGTCCGGCGTTCTCTTCACCCATAGTCCCAAATACTCTGCTGACAGAATTTTGCCCTGGGGCGATTATACAATCGGGAACCAGGGAGAAGACGTTGTTTCAGGGCTGGTAACAACCTATCCTCTCTCCATATATCAGGCAATGATGGAAAACCGGCCGGTGGACTATGCCCTCGAAATCAAATTCCCCGGTATTTATACTGCTCTCAGGGACTATGCCAAGGTTATGGTCTATGAAAATCACTGGGCTCCCCAGGACATTGAATTTACTTTTGAGAGTCCTGAAGAAAAGGACCTCTATATTCTTCAGACACGGAATATGGATATGAGGGAGCGAAAGGCATTACCCACCTTTCAAAGCAGTGATGAAATGGCGGAAAAACTCCTTGGCCATGGCATCGGGGTCGGAGGAGGTGCGCTATCCGGTCTTGCCGTCTTTAACCTTAACGATATATCTCAATGGAAAAAAGCCGAGCCGGGAGTGCCTTTGATTCTCATTCGTAATGATACGGTAGCTGATGATATAAAAGAGATATCTGCTGCAGACGGGCTTCTTACCGCACGCGGGGGAGCTACGTCTCACGCTGCCATTGTAGCAAACAGGCTTGAGAAGACCTGTGTTGTCGGCTGCAGGGATCTAGTCTGCATGGAGCAGCAAGGGCAGTTTGTTCTCAATAAAAAGACCGTTCACACAGGAGAGTTCATAAGCATCGACGGTTCATCAGGATCGATTTATCTTGGAACAATGCAAATACGTGAAGGAGGTGACTGAAATGGGCGTCAACGATGAAGGCAGGCTCGGCATTAATGGCATGGGAAGAATAGGGAAGCTGACTCTCTGGCATCACATATCAAAAAAGAATTTCAAAGAAATTGTCATTAATATAGGACGGGAAGTAGGTAATTCCCTCAATGACATAGCCCACTCTATCAGACATGATTCTACCTATGGCTCCCTTCCCATGTATCTCAGGGGATGCACCTGCGGCGATGTTATCAGTGATGTGAATGACTCAGAGGGTACGATGATAATAGATGGGATAAAAGTTACAATTCTCAGGAAATCCCGAAATCCGAGAGATTTAAACTGGCGCGAGCACGGCATTCGTCTCGTTGTGGATACAACGGGCCAGTTTAACGACCCGACTATTCCCGCTGATGATTCCAGGGGGGCCCTCAGGGGGCACCTTGAGGCAGGCGCGGAAAGAGTAATACTGTCAGCGCCATTTAAAATCAGGGACAAGACCAGGGCAACGCCCGATGACGCAGTCACCTGTGTTCAGGGGATTAATGAGCATGATTACGATCCGGCGCGGCACAGAATAATTTCAGCTGCTTCATGCACAACCACCTGTCTTTCACATATGATGAAGCCTCTGCTGGACGGCATCGGGGCCAGGAGAATCCTCACTGCGTCGATGGCAACAATTCATGCTGCTACCGGTTCCCAGCAGGTCCTTGACAGGCTGCCCGCTCCCGGAGCCGCTGATCTCAGAAAGAACAGGGGGATTCTGAATAATATTATTCTCACAACAACGGGCGCTGCCAAGGCCCTGGCCCTTGTTCTCCCCGAGATGAAGCAGATAGGGTTTATAGCAGAATCGGTCCGGGTGCCTGTCACCACAGGTTCGCTCATCATTCTTGTCGTCAATATTCAGGAGGAAGCAGGGAATGTCTCCATTAACAGAGAGGTAATAAACGGGATATACAGAAAGGCTGCTGCAGCTCCCCGGGCATATCTTGTCTATACTGACGAGCAGAATGTATCCGGAGATATTATCGCCCTGCCCAAGGCCCCTGCCATCATTGAGGGACATGAGACCCATACACGAACAGCAGAGGTGACCGTTGATGTGAGCAGGCTGAGCGGCATCAAAAAAGAACTGCTGAAGGACATGGAAGATACTGAGGTGAAAATTCCATTGACACAGGCAGTGATATACGGCTGGTATGACAATGAAATGGGAAATTACGTGAACATGCTCGGTGAGCTTACCTTAACGATAGCAGAGG
>Ga0209536_100017864_pt1 | contig 10025 bp, 15 predicted proteins | sample DeeMarSeWOR28_12_FD_187461 | JGI IMG/M metagenome (GOLD analysis project Ga0209536, IMG submission 187461) | Marine sediment microbial communities from White Oak River estuary, North Carolina - WOR-2-8_12 (SPAdes) (version 2) | ecosystem: Environmental > Aquatic > Marine > Intertidal zone >...
TTTACGAGCAGGCAGGAACCTCGGCATGCCACTTAAGTTTCATGATCCCCGTCGAACCCGTTTCGCCCCCATTCGGTAGGTTGGTTGAGCGGAGAAAGTAGTGACAACAATATTCTACGTATCTTAGCGCCAGATGTCAATGAAGCTGGTGAGGCGGGCCTCAAACTGTCAGATAGAATTCATTGTTCCGCCACATTACCTTTCTCATCCACAACTGGATAATCCAAGACTTGACCCAAGCTTTATTCTATTGCCGCCTTTCCCAATATTCCCAGTACTTCATTGAGTTCCTTGAGCTCTGCCTTCTCCAGTTCCCCTTTTTGTATCGCCCTCCTGGCTTGGCTCATCACCTTGTAGTAGAGATCCTTGGCATAATCGGACCCGAGAAAACGCAGTGTGCGAACGAGGGCTTCTTCTGCTCGACTCAGTTCCATGGAGGAAGCGGCTTGTTTCCAGTCTGGACCGGACTCGGCGATACCAGCCGAGTACGAAAATTCAGCCTCTGGTTTTCTACTGTAAACTGCAACCAAATCCCCCAAACACTCCTGGATGATACCCTCGAAAATCTTCCTTCCCGGCTTCCGTTTATTGGATTCAATCGCGCTTAAATAACCCTTTGTAATACCGATTTTATCTGCGAATTCTTTTTGACTCAGCCCCAAACGCTCTCTTATCTGCTTGATCTTATTCTGCGTTTCACTTGCCATGACTAGTTTGCACCTGTGGTATATTTTACTTGACATAGTTTGCTGTTGTTTATATATTGACACAATAGCAAACCCATAGCCCTAAATCCAAAAATGACTGGATATTTCATTTTAGTCAATAGAAAAGGTTTATCGCCAGGGGAGTCCAAGGGTGTTCGAATGATAAAAAGAGATATCCTCTGCGATGGCATGGTTAATGTCTGCCTGAAGCTTCAAACTCTAAGAGATTCTTGCTCGTCCATTTTTGGAACCCAGACTTATCCCCCCAACCTTACATGGTTCAATGGTGCAGCAGGAATCTGCCAGGAAGCAATTGAGTGGATCGAAGAAGTTGTCCTTATCCTCTCAAGGTCAGAAGAGCTACAGGGAGCTGACCATTGCAACGATGATTGAATCGCAGGCCGCAAAGCACCCGCTCAGTGACAACTTAAACAAGTCCGGTCTCCGGTGGTGGGGTCAGGGCATAGATTTCCAACTCACTGATCGTCAGTAGGCGGAGCGGCTTCTAGCTTTCTCGAGCCGGATCTCCACCTCACTGCTGAGTGGACTTGGCAAGGGGCACCTAAGTACCTGACCCCATCACCGAAGACCGTCCCCTAACCTTCCTAAGACGGACACCACGTTATCCTGCAAACATCCAAGTAAAAGGAACAAATCAATGAAGTTCGTTACTTTACTACTGGGTTTCCTTGTGACATTATTGTTAAGTGTAAGAATCTTACACCATTTTTCTTATGGGAGGTAGAATTCGCTCAGGAGAGAGGGGAGATGAAAAAATTACTCTGTTGGTCCCTGCAAACATTCATAGTATGCGGGGTGCTTCTAGCCTGTATTGGTAGCCTGCAGCTAACTGTCATGTATGACAATGGGGAGGGACTCGAGCCGGATGACCAGGTACTATGGAAAGAACAAACTATTGGCAGAGTGCAATCCGTAGAGGCGGATGCCACTGGTCGCATCGCAGCAAAACTGCAAATTAAGGGAGATTTCCGTGAGAAGATTACAGACGAAAGCCGCTTCCTCATCCAATCTGATTTTAAGGATTACTGGCAAAAACATGTAGAGATGGTCAATCTGGCAGAAGGGGGAAATCCTCTTCCTAATGACGCTGAAGTAGAGGGTAGCACCTATCTTTCCCTCCAACTAGAAAGAGGAAGCCGGGGACTCGCGGCTTGGCCGAAACTGCTGCTGCAAGAACTGGATCGTTGGGAAAAAGAGCTGAACCAGCTTCCTGAGGAGGAATGGTACAAAGAACTTGAGCGCCAGATGGATTATTGGCTGAGTGAAATGGGGCAGGCTGGGGTTGAAACGCGCCTATATTTCAAGGAGGATGTGCTACCCCGCCTGGAAGAGGCAGTGCGGGAGTTGAAAAGACGATTGCGAGAGTTGAATAAGGAAGAAGAGGCGGATATCTTAGAGATAAAGTTGGAAGAGCTAAAACGTATTTGATCTTGGCTAGCAGTCTTCTTATAACTTTAACCGAGATTTTCTACGTTATGCCCCCAGAGTAATCGAGGTGTAAACTTGTGAGCGTAGAAGACATACTGACAAAGCATGGATTCCGTATTTCTGCAAGTTGTGCCGGGCAAGCGTGGTACACGAAGTTCATCAAATACAAGGGAAGACGCGCCTACATAACTGTCATGGATGAGGCTGGAGAGGGGTTACCACAAAAAATGGATGAGCCGGTTCAGGTGGGAATTTATGACCTGCGATCTGGAGACGAACTTGATTACACCCGCACTTTAAGCTCACTAAAAGATTATCTTGAATCATTGGAGGAGTAGCGAGGTCAAAATCATAGCCTTCTTCTGCAGATAGAAAAGCCCACCTCTCGGCAGGCTTCATCTCTTATCCATCTTTGCCTTGAGCCAGATATCTTCTGATGGCTAGTTCAAGCCTTTTTCTTTTTCCTACCAGCTTTTCTCTTGGGCTTAGCCTTGGCCCTTTTCTTGGGCTTGGCCTTGGCTTTAACCTTGGCCTTTTTCTTGGGCTTGGCCTTGGCTTTGGCCTCGGCGGAAGCTGCTGCTTTCGCCTTTCTCGCTTGCTGTAATTTCTCACCCAGCCCAAGGGCTTTGGCAGTCTTTCTTCTCTTGGCACTAAGCGCCTTTGCGGCTAAAGGTTGTCGCGCTGTAAAACCCCACTTTTTACGATACTCAGCGGGCGTAAGCCCGAATTTTGCCAGAGTCCGTGCAGTAAGCTGCTTGTACCTCTTACCATCTTCCAGGTTAACGATGTAGTTTCTCTGAATAGATTTTTTGGGCTCTACTGGAGGAGCGTCAGCATCCGGACCACCCTCTTCAATTGTTTTGATGTTTTTAAGAGCATCAAACGTCTTATTAAGTGCTCCGACCATATCGTCAGCTGCCATTACCGCATGTGAAGCCTGGGCAGCTACAATTTCAGCTGCCATTTCCGTCAAACTTTTCGCCATATCATTGTCCTCCTTTCGTCAGTCTGCACATATTGTCAAGGAAATTATTGATTCATAAAAAATAATGTAAATTAAATTAGTTGTCAACAACTATTTGACATATCAATATTAAGTGATCTTCAACAAGTTTGCATATCACAACTCTTTATAATTATTAATTTATTACTGCACATAACACATCCCTTTAACTGGGGAATGTAATGATATCGATCTCTGAAAGGCAGCTGCAAAGCCCGTAAGAACCTGAGAGCAAATGACGAAATCTGAACTGTAAGTTCGATATTATCAATTGTATTCAAAAATCAGAGATCCGAAATTCGAAATCCAAGATCGAAGCCGAGGCGTACCTGAACAGTACGTTGCAGAACCCAACTCCCCGAGGACGACCCTATCCGCGGTCGCAGCAGGCAATTGGGGAAATATCCTGGCTCAAGTTTCTTGGTACGCAAAGTGCATGTAGTCCCGTTGATTCTCCTGCCCAACTTAAGTTGGTTTCGAAAAGATATATATGATAGAAACCCCAGCTGAGTGCGAAATGTCGGTAAGTCCAGTTTTTGTGGGTGGAGAAATGAGGTATCCTCCAATTAAGAAGGCTACAATGATAAAGAGGATAGTAATTGTTGCCGTTGTCAGCTTTTTGCTAGTTTTGATCTACAGTTGTGGCCAAAAAGAACAAGGGCAAAAAAAAGAGTTCATTCTAAAAGAAATGCAGCTATTAATTGACAGGGGAGACTTTGAAGCGGCTAGACTCGCCGCTATCGATGCTCTTGATCCAGAAATAAGATTGCTCTACCATGATGCTGATAAGCGATTGGGGCACGCATCACATCTTGATGTAAGGTGTAATGAGAGAATTGAAGAACTACTCTATGAGATTGTCAGAAAGGTCCCAGCGAAAAACATTAAAATGAATAGAGACATCTATTCAGAATTAGCAGCTCTTTCTCCAGAGAATAAACTCTACCGAGAGAAATTCATATACTATGACAGAAAAGCGAGGGGAATGATAAATTAGTAATTGGACCAACTAGTACTTAAATTTTCTTCGCTTCGAAAACCACCAACATGCAACAGCGAAAGTAATTGCCCAGCCCAAGAAAACCACATCATCTACTTTCCCTAGTATAAAGTCAGGCATAAAGAAATAAACCAGAGCGCCTGCTAAAAAGCTGATACCGAGAGCCACAACATAGCCTATCCAGGTAAAGATTCTAAGAAATATGAGAAATAGGAATGTCCAAAAAACGTAGAGGACCATTGTCCCCAAGAAACGATATTTCAAGGGGATGCTTTCTGAAATCCTTTGAATGAAAAGGTTAAATCTTCCCGTGGGTTCTGCAAAGCGCATCCGGACCACTTGCCCTATGGTCATTTTCTCGTCAATATGTATTCCGCCAGGTATTAGAGAGTCGAGCGTTATTGGGGCTCCTTCCTTATGCAAAGCGTCATTGGTTGATCGAAATGGCATCGAGAAAATCTTTTGACCGGTGAAGTAGACTGTTCCTAAAATGATAAGAAAACATAATAACGAAACCACAGACAACAGGACCTTATCTCTAAATGTCATGGGGAACTCCGTCATTAGTTAATAGGCAAGTATGTAAGGTGTCATCTTAAACTGTTATTGCTGATAATACTACGAAAAATTGAGACTACAATGGAAGTATCGAGGAGTGGAGTATATGGTTCCTTAAAGAAAACTAGTTGCAACCAACTTAATATGAATTAAGTTACTCATCCACCCACCTGAACATAATAAGGCCCTTCGAGAGGTCCATGTTGTCTACTGGCTTGAAGGAACAGCGAGATGCATTAACATACAAACACAGGTCATAGTTATGAATCTCCGCTTGCCGGTTTTTATGATATACTTTCTTCGACCCCCAATGCACAATGTTGAACATGAGAGTCCTGTCAACCCCTAGCCCGGATGTTTCACCTGACAACATGATGAATCTCAGAACTGTAATACGAGCCCAAAGCAATTAGGGGAGGAAGCTGATGGAAATCAAACAGCGGGGTTCACATCTAGACCACTTGGTCCGGCAAACCCGTATGCATCACACTCATCTTAGCTCAATGGCCGACATGAAAGCCAACATGCTGCTGACTATCACATCAGTGGTTATAACTCTTTCCGTCGGTTACATCACAGAACCACATCTCAAGTGGGCTATAAGTGTTTTGATTGCCTTTTGCCTGCTGACCATTGGCCTGGCCACTTATGCAGTAATGCCTAAAGTGCCATTCTCCTACAAAAACAGGCAGGCCACCGACATTAGAGCACCTAGTTTTAACCTCCTTTTCTTTGGCGACTTTGTCCGTTTACCCTACCAAGAATTTGAACTGGCCATGGAAGAGGTTATGAATGACCCCAGCCTCACTTACCAAGTGCAGGTGCGTGAACTTTACACTCTTGGAACGTTTCTGGCCAAAAAGAAGTATCGCTTCTTGCGACTGGCTCACATTACCTTTATCACCAGTGCCTTCGCCAGTGCTATAATCGGTCTCTTCTCAGGTGTTCTAAACTAAAGATAATGCACGGTCTGAAGCGCCAAGCAGTCTATTTTTCCGCTTGCAACTTTTTACCCTTTTCCGTACCCTACCCTTAGCCCGAATGCTTCATGAATCACCTACTGCGACCGCGGATATGGGCGTCCTTCTCTCCGAGCTGTAGGCTCTACGAGCGGGAAGCCGGACGTCCTTGGTTGCCCAGTGGCAAGCCCATCTTCTTCGCGGCCGCTGGGCTCCGCTCAGTCCTGCAAGCGGGTTCCCAGTTTCACGGTCTCATGACTGCAATTCATGGAACATTCGGACTAGATCGCAGTAAGATGCCGAGTATCCTCCTTGATCGAGCCAACAGTCAACCGTCCGCCTTGGCACTGCTGATTCGTGCTGGTCCAATAGTTGGTAGAAATTTTGCTTGGCCCCTGGTGCAAGTGGTGCAGAGAAATGAAAAGATGCGACTGTCTTAGCTTTAAGTGTTTATCCCCCAAAAAAATGGGATAAGAGATGGAAGGAAAAGAAAGAAGGCTGCAACCCAGACTAGAGGTCAGATGGCCGGTTACATTGTTGACCTCTGAAGGGGCGATCTCGGGAGAGACGCGAGATATAAGTATGCAAGGGGCTTTCATCTATTGCGAAAAGTCTATTCCCCTGTCTGAAAGACTTGTATTAAGCGTGAAAGCTCCCGCTGCCTCCATGCAGGTTATGGCTCAAGTAGTCTGGGCCGACAACTCCAAAGATGACAATAAAGATGAACCGGCTGGAATCGGCGTCCGTTTCATCTGGTCTTGATAACTCTTCTTTAACCTCCAGCAACATATTCCCCTTGGTATCTTAGCCTGGATATTTCATGAAACATCCAGGCTAGCCCGCAATATTGTAGGCTAAACTTGTCAATCTAGATCGTCCGGAAGCAGACTTGCGCTGATGGTCTCTCCCTCGGGAATCACATCTTTCGGTTGAGACAAAGCCTTCCAGGCTACACCGTACTTGTTTCCAGCACTCCACAGTAGCCAGCCTCGGGCCTCTGACTCCTTCAGGGCTCGGAGCTGCTCGAGAACGTAGTCCTCGCTGAAGTTTTCGGCACCCAAGGGAAAAGCCTGAATCCAGGGCCGGAGAGTTGCCTCTGAGTCGGCTAATAGGCCAGAGAATCTCCGACACGTTTCCGAAACCAACAAGTGAGGTTGCTCGTTTGGATTGGCAATGTTTTGAAAAGGGCTATCAAAATGAGAAGGATAGATCATGGGTGAGATCACATCGCAGTACTGAGCCAACTCCTGTGTCTTTTGGCCGGTCATCTGGATATCCTCGGAACGATCCCAAGCGATAATTCCAAAGACATCAACGGATAACAGGACCTTGTAAGGAGCCAGTTCTTTGCGGGCTCGGGCCAGGAAGTTTGTAATAATTTCGTATCTAGGAGTCATGTGCTCATCAAGGCTTGAGCTGGTATACTCGATTTTATCCGTGGTAGGAAATCGGATGTAATCGAACTGAATTTCATCCACTCCCATTTCCGCCAACTCTTTGGCTATGCGTAGATTGTACTCTTGCACGACTGGATGTGCCGGGTCTACCCAAGCGATCTTGCCGTTATCCTCAAACAAGTCTCCTGTTGCCATGCTGCGCAGGGTAAGCTCGGGTCTACTCGTTGCCAGGAGTTGATCATAGAAAAGCACCAACCGCATCCCAACATGTATTCCCCTCTTGTGCAGGTAATGAATCAATTTTGCCAGATCTCCAATAACCGGACTCTCATTTGCACCTATCTCGCTGGCCAGATTCACTTTCGACCTGTAAGAGAGCATTCCGGACATGTCTTTGCCATCCAGAATCACAGTGTTGCCGCCGGCAGCAACTAGTTCATCCACCAGCCTCTTCATTTTGTGGGTAGCCATGGAATAGCGGTTCACATAAATGCCCTTGGCCTCGAAGTCTACCTGTTTGGGAACTGTCTTGGCTGCTACTGGAGAAGATCGAACCAGAGGTATGAGGAGGCGCTGATTTGGACGGATCAAAGACCCCTGTATCCCGTTCAGCACCATTATCTTTTCGATTAAGTCGCTGACGTTTAATTCCTCTGAGAGGGGTAAATATCGGCGGGCAATTTTATGCAGTGACTCCCCAGCCGAAACCCAATGCACCACATCAGTATCTTTTTTAATACTTTTTCCTAGGGCTGCATCTGCAAAGAGGATTAAGTGAGCCATAAAGAGCACTAAAAGATATATATGAATCTGCCTAAATAGTTTACATATAAGCATGTTTACACTCAACATTCTTTGCCCGTTCACGCTCGAGATGACGACTTTAGTTGAAAAAGAGCAATGATCATGCCGAAATGTCTGCGTAGGTGTCTGTTTTTATAAATTTTTGTCGCTTACAGGGGAAAGTTCTGAGTGAGATGGAAAGATAGAGGAATAGAAATTCCAAATAGCAAATCACAAATTCCAAACAAATAATCCGCTGAAGGCGAAACCAAAATTTTGGGTTTCAGATTTCAGTGTTCAGGATACAGTTTTTTTTCTCTTCGCTGACACCTGAAACCTGACACCTGATACCTGAATGACTCCCGTGCGAAGGAAAGACTCCTAAAGCCAGGAGCCTGGATTCTTTAATGAAGCTGCCTACAGCCTCGCTTAAACGGGACGGGGGATGCGCTCTCCCTGATGAATCCCGCCTTCGGCGGGTTCGCGTAGCGGAATTGAATCTCCCTGCAGCAAGACCTGTCGACGAGCTCAGGTCGAGTCGCTGCAGGGAATCTTCGACTGTAAGGAATTGGCCTATTTCATAAGGTTCGCTCGCCAACCCCTCAGCAAGACTTGTCGACGAGCTCAAGTCGAGTCACTGTGGGGAATGCGCTCGCTGGTTCAGTTCAACGGGGCGAGCTAGAACATTTTCACTTGAACAGAAGGGCCTAAAATAATAATGTAGGCGCTTCCGGAAAATTTCTGCAACGGTAGGTGTGAATATGGTCGATAGTTCTACTTCTGCCAAAGAAAACCAAGATACCCACATTATTGTTAAGGAAGGCCTAAAGGCAGCTTGGCCAATCTGCCTCGGCTATTTCCCCATAGGATTGGCATTTGGGGTGCTGGCACAGAAAGCCGGGCTCAGTCCCTTGGAAATTGGCCTGATGTCTCTGCTGGTTTTTGCTGGAAGTTCTCAGTTCATAGCCGTTTCAATGCTCAGTAGTGGCGCCACAGAGCTGTCGATCGTGGCTACCACCTTTGTCGTCAACCTGAGACATTTGCTGATGAGTTCGTCCCTTGCAGTCTACCTTCGTCCAGTAAGCAGGGCCTGGGCTGCACTTTTTTCCTACGGCGTTACCGACGAAAGCTTCGCAGTTAATCTAACGAGGTTTAGGAATGGTAATTGGGATTGGCGTCAAGCCATGGTGGTTAATCACACTGCTAATGCAGCGTGGATTGCCAGCAGCATCTTAGGAGCTTTTAGCGGCCAGTTCATTCCCGCCGGTACCTTTGGTATCGATTACGCCCTCATTGCCATGTTTCTTTGCCTCTTGGTATTTCAACTCAGAGGGCGACTGTACGCAATTACCGCGGTCATTGCTGGCGTTCTGGCGGTAGCCCTGGCGGTGATTGTTCCCGGCAATGGTTACATCGTTATCGCTTCAATCCTGGCTGCCACCATTGGTGTCGTCTTCCACCGTTTACAGCGTAAGACCTAGCCCGGATGTTTCATGAATTGCCGTCGCGAGACCGTGGAGAAGGGTGTGCCACCGGGCAACCGCAGGGAGTTGGATTCCGTACTTGAGCAGTACGTCGCAGGATCCGACGCCGAGGACGCCCAGAAGGACGCCCATATCCGCGGTCGCAGCAGGAGATTAATGAAACATCCGGGCTAGAAATTGCCCAACTTTTTACTGACGCTCCTGGTTTTCAGAACACCGAACCTTGACATTGGATATTACCTATGATTGACACCAAATACCTCCTGCTGGTGCTGGGCATGGGGTTAGTAACCTACACCCCTCGCTGGTTTCCAATTTTTCTGCTGTCACGGCGCAAGCTGCCACCTTGGTTTTCCGAGTGGTTGGATCTGATACCGGTTGCCATTCTGAGTGCCTTGGTCATCCCAGAACTGGTGACCAGCGGTAATCCGCGCCACTTGGATTTTTTTCGGCCACAGTTGCTGGTGGCTTTACCCACCTTCCTTTTCGGACTGAAAACTAGATCCTTAGGGGGAACAGTAGTTGTCGGTATGTTGTTGTTCTGGCTGGTGGGGAAATGGTTTTAATCTGAAACTCTGGAAGGCCGCCAGCTCGGATATTTCATGAATTGCTGTCGCGAGACCGTGGAGAGGGCTGTGCCACCGGGCAACCGCAGGGAGTTGGACCCGAGGCGTACTTTAACAGT
>Ga0209536_100017866_pt1 | contig 10023 bp, 9 predicted proteins | sample DeeMarSeWOR28_12_FD_187461 | JGI IMG/M metagenome (GOLD analysis project Ga0209536, IMG submission 187461) | Marine sediment microbial communities from White Oak River estuary, North Carolina - WOR-2-8_12 (SPAdes) (version 2) | ecosystem: Environmental > Aquatic > Marine > Intertidal zone >...
AAGACAGAAAGGCATTTGTGCAAAATGTGGTAAACATTTTGAATTGAGCCAAATGGAAGCTGACCATATTAAGCCTTGGCATGAAGGTGGCAAAACAACACCAGAAAATTGTCAAATGCTATGCAAAGACGACAACCGAAGAAAATCTGGAAAATGAAAAATTGACTCAATGGATAACAATTCCCGGAATCCTGGTTGAAGGCTACCGCGTTGCATCCGGCCCATCCAAAGATTACCCTTACGGCGCATTGGACCGCCAGCGCCCCATCTTCAAATCTCGCGGGTTGGATTTGAACAGCTACTTCAACGGCACGCTCAACATCGACATCAGCCCGCATACCTTCGAACTGCTCAAGCCGGAATTCACCTTCCAGCACGTCGAATGGACGGATCTGCACCCGCCCGAACATTTCTCCTTTTCGCGCTGCAAGGTGATTTTCAAAGATGTGGAATATGATGGCTGGGTCTATTATCCACACCCGGAGACCAAGCTGCGGCACTTCCAGAATCCATCGCAGTTAGAAGTAATCGCCAAACTGATTCCAGGAATTAACTATGGGGATGAATTGCATGTGCTGGTAAACCCGGGAGAAATAATAATGTTAGGGTTTACGTAGTTCGCGAAAAGATACCGAAAATAAGGGGTGCGTGCGGAGCACGCACCCCTTATTTTCGCCCACCCTCCATTCAACTGTGTAATTCCTAAACATATTCCCCGGTTCCAACACCATTTGAAGTAAAATTCAGAAACACACATATATTAGAGAACGACAAGGTTACCATGACGAATAAGAAACGAATCGCAGTATTTACCAGCGGCGGCGACGCCCAGGGCATGAACTCAGCAGTCCGTGCTGTGGTGCGCACCGCATTGGATAAAGGGGTCGAGGTTTACGCCATCTATGAGGGCTACCAGGGCATGGTGGATGGCGGAGAGCGCATCTGCAAAATGGATTGGGATTCCGTTGGCGGGATCCTGCAGCTTGGCGGAACCGTCATCGGCTCGGCGCGCTGTCAGGCCTTCCGGGAACGCGAGGGACGCCTGATAGCCGCTCACAACCTGATCCAGAACGGCATCGACGGGTTGATCGTGATAGGCGGCGATGGTTCGCTCACAGGCGCAAACGTCTTTCGGGAGGAGTGGTCTTCGTTAGTGGACGAATTGCTCGAAACCGGAAAAATCGACAAAGAGACCGCTTCTCACTACCCCAATCTTGCTATCGTTGGTCTGGTTGGTTCCATCGATAACGACTTCCACGGCACCGACATGACCATCGGAGCTGATACCGCGCTGCATCGCATCACCGAGGCAATTGACGCTATCACCAGCACAGCCGCCAGTCACATGCGCACCTTTGTGGTCAAGGTGATGGGACGCAATTGCGGTTACCTGGCGTTGATGAGCGCGCTGGCCACCGGCGCAGACTGGGTGCTGATTCCCGAATCCCCGCCGGATGTGGATAACTGGGAAGATGTGATGGCCGAGCGCCTGCGCGCCGGTCGTGAATCCGGTCGTCGCGATAGCATCGTCATCCTGGCCGAGGGAGCGCATGATCGCGACGGGAAATACATCGGCAGTTCCGATGTCCAAAGAGCGCTCGAGGAACGCCTGGGTGAAGAGGTACGCGTGACCGTGCTAGGACACGTCCAACGCGGGGGCAGCCCTAGCGCATTCGACCGCACCCTGGGAACATTGATGGGGCATGAAGCCGTCCAGACGATCCTGAATGCAAAACCGGAAGATGCCCCGGTTGTTATCGGGATGAAAAACAACCGCATGACCCGTATCCCGCTCATGGAAAGCGTCCAGCAAACACAGGAAGTGGCCAAAGCCATTGCAGAAAAGGATTACGAACGGGCAATGGACTTGCGCAGCTCATCCTTTGAGAATGCCTTCCGTACGCTAAAGACCATGATTCGTGCGCTACCACATCCCCCTGCCCTGGACCAGAGACGGTTCCGCATCGGTGTCATGCATGTGGGCGCGCCCGCGCCGGGTATGAACACCGCTGCCCGTACAGCCATCCGCCTGGGGCTGGACCAGGGTCATATCATGCTGGGAATCCGCAACGGCTTTCATGGCCTGGCAAAAGGGCATATCGAGGAGTTGGAATGGATGAGCGCCAGCGGTTGGGCTTCGCAAGGCGGTTCCTTGCTCGGAACCAACCGCCGGGTTCCGAAAGGAAGCGATCTGTACGCCATTGCGAAAGTCATCGAGGATCAAAAGATCGACGCTATATTGATCATCGGCGGCTGGACCGCTTACGAATCTGCACATATCTTGTTGACCCAACGGCCGAATTATCCGGCCTTCAATCTTCCGATAGTCTGTTTGCCAGCTTCGATCAACAACAACCTGCCCGGTTCGGAGTTGAGCCTGGGCGCGGATACGGCCCTGAACAACATCGTGGAAGCGGTCGATAAGATCAAGCAATCGGCTGTGGCAACCCGCCGCTGTTTCGTGGTCGAGGTAATGGGGCATTACTGCGGCTACCTGGCCTTGATGAGCGGGCTGGCGACCGGCGCCGAGCGCGTGTACATGCATGAAGAGGGCATCACATTGCGGGATCTGCAGGCTGATGTGGAAAAATTGACCGTGGGATTTAAGTCCGGGAAGCGGCTGGGGCTGACCATCCGCAATGAATATGCCAATTCGATCTACAGTACTAATTTCATTTGCTCCTTGTTCGAAGAAGAGGGAAAAGATGTCTTCGATGTGCGCCCGGCTATCCTGGGTCACATGCAGCAGGGCGGCAACCCCTCGCCCTTCGATCGTATCCAGGCCAACCGGTTGGCTACCTTGAGTTTAGACTTCTTAACCGCAGAGTGTGCCAAGGGCGGTGATAGAAGCGTGTTCATCGGTCTGCAAAATGGCAAGGTCCAGTTCAACGACATGCGTGACTTTGAACGCATGGTCGAGCTGGAATACCAGCGTCCGCGCGAACAGTGGTGGCTGGAACTAAGGCCGATTGCCCGCCTGCTGGCCCAACACGGGCCGAACGAAGGGGTAGATTAGCCTTGTTGTTGCAAAGATAAAAGTAGGTCAGGCTTGAAGCCTGACCTACTTCGCTTTTTATCAAACAAGTATTTCCACTCTTTCTGAATCACCATACCCTCGGAATCAAAGCTCTTCTCTCTTGCGGATACGCACTGAATTCCTCGTAATACCATTTATGATTGGCTTGCGCACGCGGGGCCAGGTTGGCAAAGGTCCATACAGCGAAAGCCAACCCGGGCAAGGACCAGGTAGCAATCGCCCAACCAAACCATTCCAAGATCTCGCCAAAATAATTTGGGCAGGAAATGTATCGATATAATCCGCCATAGGGAATCTTGTAGCCAGTCTCACCGGGTTGGCGCAGGTTACGGAGCGCATCGTCAGCCCAGCGGTTGATCACGTAGCCAACCACGAACAAAATTGCCCCGATGATAAAACGCGGATCCAGCAGCCAATCGACGCTGTAACGGTCTTCCGCAAAATGGAACAGGTAGCGGCCGTTGATGTAAGCATTGCCCAGGTTGAACCCCACCGCCATCAGCGGGATGGCCAGCGGCATCTTTTTCCTTCCATCGCGCAGCATAAAAGGATATATGAACGAACGATGGATATAGTGCGCTTCCCACATCAACAGAAAAACGATCGTTGCAGCGGTTTTGGGCGCATCGCCGATGAAGAACAGGATCAGCATCCCGATTGGTGAGGCGGCTTCCATCAGCAGCCAGCCCAGCCAGTTGGGCAGGGGCGGACCCCAGCCTCGGCGCGCATGACGTCCATATGGAGCCGAGACAAAGAACAGCGCCACGAAGGCTCCCACGGCAACCACGAAACTGATGGCCAAAATGATCTGGAAAAATGTATATTCACTCATGTGAAGTTTCCTCCCTGTTTGGCAAACCAATCGAGCGTATCGCGTACCGTTTCCTCGAACGGACGCGGCGCATAGCCCAAATCCTTCGAAGCCCGCGTGTGGCTGATGATTCGATTGGAGCGCATGGCGTTGAGCATGGCCTTAGTGTAAATTGGCTGCGCGCCGTTGATCTGCGCCAGCTTCGCCATCACAGGCTGGAAAGCTTCCGCCAGCCAGATGGGGACGCTGAACTTGGGCGCGGACCGACTGCTAACTTGCGCCGTGACCTGCGCCACATCCCGCAGCGAACGCCATTGGCCGGACAAAATATAGCGCGCCCCGCTTCTTCCCAGGCGTTCGGCCTGCATCGCCCCATTGACCACATCCCGCACGTCAACCCAGTCGTAGCCACCCCGCACCAGCGCCGGGATGCGTCCGCTGGCAAGCAGTTTCAGCGCCTGACCCAGATACGAGGGGCGGAAGTCGTAGGGGCCGAGGATGGCGGTCGGGATGATGATAACGGTAGCCAGCCCACGCTCCGGAGCCTGACGCGCGATGAGTTCGGCCGCAGCCTTGGATCGCTCGTAAGGCGGAGCACTCTTATCAGTCAGGAGCAGTCCGTCTTCATCCAAGGGTTGATCGAAAGGTTCCTGCTGGTAGGCGTGGATGGAGCTGAAATAGACCAGCTTTTCAACGCCGTGTTGGAGGCAGGCATCGACCACATTGCGTGTACCTTCCACATTGACACCTTGTAACTCATCCCAGTTGTCCATGCGGATGGAAATGGAACTGGCCAGGTGATAGACGGTTTTAGCGCCCGCGAAGGCTTTTTGTAACGAAGTCGGGTCGGTTAGATCGGCAGAGACGGTTTCTACATCCAAACCATCAAGTGCGCGGCGGTCGTGATGCACCAGCGCGCGGATGGGATGTCTATTTGCCAGCAGCGCTCGCACGAGAACCCCGCCGACCAGCCCTGATGCTCCTGTGATAATGACCATGGGATGAAGTTCCTCCTGTTGGATAAGGGAACACCCCGGTAACCGATGAGTTGCTGAAAGTGGGGAGCTATTGACAGGGTTTTGTTTTTGATATAAAATGAGTGAGTAGTCAGTCATTTTAAAAAATGGAGCACTCAATCCTATGATGGTCCGAAAATTAAGCCCGGAAAAAAGAACGCAGTTCCTGAATTCTGCCCTGAAGTTATTTGTCGTGAACGGTGTGCAGAGCACCTCGACCAATGCGATTGCCAAAGATGCCGGAACCGCAGCCGGCACGCTGTTCCTGTACTTCCCTACCAAGCAGGATCTGGTGCACGAACTGATATTGGATATCGTCAAAGAGCAATCGGAGTACATCAGAACGTTGCTCGATCCTGCCTTTTCAGCGCGGGATACGTTTTACGCGATCTGGGAAGGTATGATCCGCTGGTTTAGCGAGCATGCCAATGCATATCGATATGTCCAGCAGGTGCGTGATTCGGGCATGATCAGCGATGAGGTTGTGCAGGAGACCAACCGGCATTTTGGGTATTTCCATGATGCCATTCAAAAAGGATTTGAGCTTGGGGAAATTAAGCCCTACCCTGTTGAGTTGATTGGGGAGTTCTTATATCGTGATTTTGTTGCCGTTATGAATTTGTGTAATCTGCAACCAGACATCGCAAAGAAAGAGGAATATATTCAAAGTGGGTTTGAGATATTTTGGGATGGGATAAAAGCCGAATGAAATATAAAAGCGTTATTGTCACCGCGCACGGCGGGCCGGAAGTGCTGCAGGTCGTTGAGAATGAACTGCGCGAACCGGAAACCGGGGAGGCCAGAATCAGAATCCTGGCAGCGCCGGTGTGTTTACCCGATGTACAGTCTCGTTACGGGCAATCTCCATTTCCGCCGAAGATGCCCTTCACGCCGGGATACGCCTTCATTGGGGAGGTGGATGCCCTCGGAAGCCATGTCAGCGAAGTGAAGGTTGGGGACCGGGTAGCAGCCTTGACGGCGTATGGAAGCTATGCGGAATACATCCATTGGGATGCAGATAAACTCATCCCCGTCCCTAAGATCGTGGACCCAGCGGAGGCCGTCACGTTGATCCTGAACTACATCGTGGCTTACCAAACCATGCACCGCTCGGCAAAAGTGAAGATCGGGGATACGGCCCTGATCATCGGCGCGAGCGGCGGGATCGGGACGGCGCTCATGCAGCTTGGCCAACTGATGGGGCTAAAAATGTACGGGCTGGCCTCTCCCGAAAAGCATCATGTTCTAAGCGAATATGGGGTCATCTCAATTGATTATCACACGCAGAATTTCGTAGAGGTCGTGCGGGAGGCCGAACCGGACGGGCTGGATGCCGTCTTCGATGGGATGGGCGGGGATTCCTTCACACGCGGGTTTTCACTGCTGCGGCGCGGCGGTGTGCTGGTGGGATATGGAAATCCCTTAAGTGTATCGGGCATGTTGAAGCTGTTCGGGCAAATGGTTCTATTCAACCTGCTGCCGAATGGAAAGACTGCCAAGCTCTATGGTACGGGCGCATCGTACCTGAATCGAAAGCCTTTTATGGAAGATTGGGCCACGCTTTTCGAACTGCTGGAAGGGGGAAGCATCAAGCCAGTGATTGCAGAGAAGTTCCCTATTCTGGAAGCGGCTAGAGCCAATGAGTTGCTGGAAAGCGGGGATGTGATTGGCAACGTGGTTTTGTTGGCACCGGAGTTGTTGTAAATAGACTCGAGGCGGCGTACCCCATCCGGAGCACAATCTCGCCGCGGGGACGGCGGCGGGAGCAATCTAAATGGTGATAATATGGACACAACTTATTCAAAAATGCTTTACACAGGAGCTTTCTTCTTGTTCATCTTGTTATCGGGGTTTTGGGTAAGCCGTTCGGGAAAGCTCTAAAATAGGCTGATCTTCAACATCCATAAGTTGATTGGTTTGGCGGCGGGGGTATACCTGATTCGCACCGTCTACCTGACCCATCAGGCCGCGCCCCTCAACGTGCTCACCGTGACCGTCACCACCCATATTGAAATTCACATAAAAAGTGCTATGATGGTATCAGAAAATTGAAGATTTGAACCAAGTTCGAGCATCCCTGGAGAATCACACTAAAGACTTTGAATCAATGTAGCGAATCCATATGGGTATGGATTCGCTTACTGCTTATTAGGGAAGATGAAGAAAAATGGAGATTGCTGTAACGCAAGAGAAGGGTAAAGTTCCTGTGAGTGTGATACACATCAAAGGGGAATTGGATGCTTGGAGTTATCCTCGATTGGTGAATACCGCGCAGGCGCTCTACAGTGCAGGCGCACGCAGTTTGCTGCTGAATTTGACAGACCTGTCTTTCATCAGCAGCGCGGGGTTAGCTTCGCTGCATATTATCACCAAGATGTTCCGTGATGAAAAAGTCGCCCCGGAAGATGTCTGGGAAACATTCAAGAAATTCGACCGTGACCGCGAGCGTAGCCTCCAGAACCTGCCAAGGAGTTACTATTTTTCAATGATGGCACATTTCTCGCTACTGAGATTCCAGATTTATGGAGTTACACTAACATTTCTGAGCTCAATCATGTAGATTATATTTCTGGTTCAGGTACTAGGTATTTAGGCCAAGAAGAAGGTACTGAACGCCTCGAATGGGTGCTATTCACTGAATTCATTGAGAATAGTCACGAAGATACACGCACTATGAGATATTATTTTGAAGGCCATCTACCCCCGTACATACTTGTAACCATTAACAGTGGTTATCGAATATTCCGCTTTCATAAATAATGACGAATGCCAAAAACCTCCTGCTTCATTATCGGCCACCGATTGCTGTAAATGCTAAAAGTAGGATGCTGATCTCCTTCATGATGTTCGTCTCTTCACAGATTATCGCGCCTATCCCGGTTTAGTAGTTGTATTTCTGGGGGAACATTCTATACTTGGTATATAAGCACTTATGTGGACGGGTTCTGTACAAGACTGCCAGGTGAAGACCCTAGCTGAACTTGACACCGTTTGCAGCCTGGCTCGCACCTTTCACACCCGTCTCATGGAGAGGCTAAGATGACAACTTCCACCTTGAACCGTATTGAGCAATTACGAGAAATGGCCCTCCCACTGGAGCCGGATGCAGAGCAACGCATTCAATGGCGGGAACAAGTGATCCAATACACCGATGCGTTTATGGACAGCCTCCCAGACCGGCCAGCTGTTGTGGCGACAGAAGACCAAGGCGCTGGCATCCTGGATTCGCCCATATCCGAAGGACCCATTCCTATCGAGCAGGCGCTGGACTTGCTAAAGAATCACGTAGACCGACCGGGAGAAAATGAGGGCACGTCATCTGGGTATCTCGCATATATTCCAAGCGGTGGCCTGTATGCTGCAGCGTTGGGGGATTACATCGCAGCGGTGACGAATCGCTATGTGGGCCTCTCGTATTGTTCTCCGGGCGCAGCACATATTGAACCAATACTTTGGCGTTGGATGGCCGACTTCATTGGCTACCCAGCCACAGCTGCCGGTGATTTCACTTCCGGTGGAAGTATTGCCAATCTTTCCGCAATTGTGACGGCCCGCGAGGCTCACCAGTTGAAAGCGGCGGACTATCCCAGGGCTGTAGCCTATCTATCCGATCAAACGCATCATTCAGTGGTCAAAGGATTAAAGATTGCAGGAATGAAAGAGTGCATCGTGCGCCATATACAACTGGATCAAAACCACCGGATGCGGGCAGATGCGCTCGAAGCGGCCATTCACGATGACCAGCGGGCAGGTCTTCTTCCTTGGCTCATCGTCGCCTCCGCTGGGACAGTCGACACTGGCGCGGTTGATCCGCTGGCATCAATAGCCGACATTGCCCGCAATAACCAGTTATGGCTACATGTTGATGGCGCGTATGGGGCGATGTTCGCCCTATGCGAGATGGGAAAAGCGATCCTGCGTGGTCTCGAGCGGGCGGACTCGGTCACATTGGATCCGCATAAAGGGTTGTTCATGACCCTGGGCACGGGCGCTGTCCTCGTACGGAATGGAGATGATCTTCTGAAATCCTACCGATCCCATGCAAATTACCTTGAGGGTGTTGAGACAGATTCAGCCACAGGCGAAGTCTCGCAGGCCGATCTCTCGCCCGAGTTAACCCGCCCATTCCGGGGCCTGCGTCTCTGGCTGGCTCTGAAACTTACGGGAGTTGCCCCATTCCGGGCTGTTCTAGAGGAAAAACTGCTGCTTGCTCGGCACTTCTACGAAGGGCTTCAACAACTTGATGGTTTTGTGGCTGGCCCTCCACCTGATTTGTCCGTAGTCATGTTTCGCTACAAGCCCAGGCGCGGCAACGCAAATGAGTTCAATCAAAAACTGATAAAGGCCATCCAGCACGATGGCCGCATCTTCCTGTCCTCCACGAAAATTAATGGCGAGGTTTTCCTGCGACTGGCCGTGTTGGGGTTTCGCACTCACCTGGAGACGATTGAACTCGCTCTGGAAATCCTGAAGCAAAAGGCAAAGGAAATCGAATCAGATGTAAACTTTTAGTTGCGGCTGTTTTATTATTTACATCCGCCGCTATCCCCTAAAGGGGACTTACGCCAACCGTTAGGCTTCACGATCAGAAAGTAGGTAGTCATGTCTCAAAAACGAGTCATGGTAATTGCAAATAAGTGGTGGGAGGCCGACCCGCTTTGCTGGGTCCTATTTCACGACAAGGCACGCCCCAGTGTGTTCGAAGATTACAAAACCAAAAACTATCCCTCCCAACGCGTGCCTAATCAGCCAACCGAACCACGACCACAGGATCCAATCGCAATCCCAAGGTTCACTTTCACTTGTCTGGATGCGACAGTTGAGGTGTGGTGTCTCGAGGAGTTGATGAATCCTGCGGAAAACTCATCAAGTGCCGCTGAAAAATCCCGCGTACTACCGGCTGCCATCGCATCTGGCCCCACCCCCGACCTGGTCATCGCATTCGGCACTGCCGGTTCAAGACAAGGTCTACGCATCAATGGATGCGCAGTTGTAGGCCGCCGGGTATACATTCATGACGCATACAAAGCGACAGCTGACCGGACAGGGATGTGGACGCCACCCAAGGAGGACGTGGTGATAGAGTCGGACCTTCCGGTTGGTGTCATTCAAGGTATTTCTCCAGAGAGTAAGCACTCTGCGGAAGCAAGACTTCTTCC
>Ga0209536_100017867_pt1 | contig 10023 bp, 5 predicted proteins | sample DeeMarSeWOR28_12_FD_187461 | JGI IMG/M metagenome (GOLD analysis project Ga0209536, IMG submission 187461) | Marine sediment microbial communities from White Oak River estuary, North Carolina - WOR-2-8_12 (SPAdes) (version 2) | ecosystem: Environmental > Aquatic > Marine > Intertidal zone >...
GCCTGTCCAGCTGGCGATATTACACTGTCCGTGGTAGTTGTATCCCACGGCAACTGCGGTGCCGTCAGACTCAAGCCCTAGCGTGTGCTGCGAACCTGCGGAGACCTGGATAATGTTTGTCCAGCTACCGACATTGCACTGCCCTTTGGTGTTGTCTCCCGTGGCGATCACCGTGCCATCGGCCCTGAGCCCCACCGTGTAGTAGGCCCCTGCCGAGACCTGTACGATGTTTGCCCAGCTACCGACATTGCACTGCCCTTTGCTGTTGTCTCCCACGGCGATCACGGTGCCGTCGGACCTCAGCCCTGCGGTGTGCAAGTCACCTGCGGCCACCCAGATGATGTTTGTCCAGCTACCCACATTGCACTGCCCGTTGCCATTGTATCCCACGGCCACCGCGGTACCGGCGGCTCTGAGTCCAACCGTGTGATAGCCGCCTGCGGCTGTCATGAACCTCGGCGCAAACACAGCGGTTATTTCGTAGTTGCCGTTCATAGTGATGGCGGTCGAGGCGGCCCTCAAGTCAGCAATCGTGCCTACGTGGCCGATCCAGTTCGCAAACCGGTGGCCGGTACCCGGGCTTGCCACCAGGCTGACCGCCGTCCCCGCGTTGCGAGTAAACGTGCCTTCACCCGGCGTAGTGACCGAACCTCCGGCGGTGCTGGAGATAGCCAGGCTGTACTGGCTCGGCGGGATCAGCCCGAAGTGGGCAGTCACAGTTGCAGCCTGAGCAGGCATGGTGAACGTAGTGGTTGCGGAATCGGCGTTGGTGAATGAGCCAGCTGTTGCTGTCCAGTTGATGAACTGGTAGCCGCCAGCCGCTGTACCGACGATGGGAACCGATGTGCCTGCGGCGTAGGTATGCTGTCCCACCGTGGGGCTTGTTGAGCCGCTGCCGACTACTGCCATGGTCAGGGTGTGCTGGTCAGGCGGGATAGGCGGACCCTCCACGAAGTTGGCGGTGACGGTTACATCCTGACCAGGCATGGTGAAGGTCGTGGTTGCGGAACTGGCGTTGTCGAATGACCCCGCTGATGCCGCCCAGTGAGAGAAGGAATAGCTACCAGTTGGCGTGGCAGTGATTGGAACCGATGTGCCTGCGGTGTACGTATGCTGTCCCACCGCCGGGCTTGTTGAGCCAGCGCCGGCTACTGCCATGGTCAGAGTATAGGGCGCAGCTACTTCGAAGTTGGCAGTGATAGAGTAGTTCCCGGCCATCGTGATGGTGGTTGAAGCTGCGTTGACGTTGGCGATAGTGCCCACGTTGCCGGTCCAGTTCACAAAGTATTGTCCAGCAGCCGGAGTGGCAATGATCGGGACCACCGTTCCTGCCGCGTATGTATGTTGCCCCATGGCCGGGCTTGTTGAACCGCTGCCGATTACCGCTAGCGTCAGCGTGTAATACGTGCCTTCCGTCTCCTCGAAGTTGGCGATGATGGAGTAGTCGTCATTCATAGTGATGGTAGTTGAAGCAGCATTTACGTTGGCAATGGTGCCCACGTTTCCCGTCCAGTTGACAAAGTGATAACCACTCGCCGGGGTGGCGCTGATGGAGATCACTGCCCCCGCACCATAAGTGTGCTGTCCCGCAGCGGGGCTCGTCGACCCGCCGCCAGTTACGCCCACCGTCAGTGCGTAGTACGCTCCATCTGTCTCCTCAAAGGTAGCGGTGATCGAATAGTTGCCGTTCATGGTGATAGTGGTCGAGGCGGCATTGACATTGGCAATCGTGCCGACATCTCCACTCCACCTGTCAAACTGGTAACCGCTGGTCGGGACCGCCACCAGGTCAACAACCCTGCCAGAGTCACACTCGAACGTCCCCTCGCCAGGGACGGTTACAGACCCACCTTCGCCGCTGGCAATCGTAAGATCATACTTAGCAGTTTGGCTGGCCTCGCCGACACAACCCATTGTTCCCACAACCAGGGCCAATACAAGCAAAAACAGGCCAGTTCTTATGTGATGGCGTCTTATCAAACTCAGCATGGCGCTCATGTCCTAGATGATATTGGCTTCCCGAACAGACGTGTCAACTACATCTCCATGCCGCCCTGTGCGTCGGGAGCGATGACAGGTTTCACTGCGTCAGAAAGCAAAGCCCGCCTCGAGTAGTCATATACACCGGGCAGACCATATTCCTGACTGTGACACCCCTTGATGCACACACCGGCCGCCAAACCTGTATTCCGCCTATAGCACATTCTAGCATTATCGGGGCGATTGTCAATAGTCTGGCGACTCTATCCTGTTAGCTCGCGCAGCGTCTTGCCACCACTGTCTGACGGGTAGGTTGGGTAGTACTCTAGTCCTGCCTTGTGGACCGGGTCCGGGCCTATGGCCGACATGGTGCTGTCCACTGCTTCCCTGATGGTCCGATTTCCAGAGCACAACTGTTTGATCAGATAAGGGGTAGCTTCATCCACATAATACAACTCAACGCTGCCATTCCAACCAACGTAGACTGAGGCGCCTTTGTCAACAAACGCTTCCGCCAGGTCCCTCACAAAGAGGCCGGAACAACCCATCATTATCACAACCGCATCATCGAATCTCCCTTCCATGCTTTCCGCAATGAATCTCGGGGGTATGCCGAACACCATAGGATAACGGTCGCTAACCCTGGCCATAACCAGTTGGTCATTCAGTTGTTCGGCACTGTATTTCAGCTGGTTGTATTGCTCGTTCGTAAACAGCACTGTTCGGTCTTGTGTCACCTCATTCTCTGCCAGCAGGCCGGAATGAGCTCGAAAGATGATGAGCTTGTAGCCGCGAGTGGCCAACTGCCCATAAAGACGAACATTAACCTCATCCCGTTGGTAGAGGTCAACTTCAAAGCCGTACTTTTCAAGCTGCTTCGTAACGTTTGCCACAAACGCATCGTTTTCCCGAATGCTGGAGAGTTGATCAACGATGACCGCCTTGAGTCCCCCTCCGTTATCTGAGGAGGCCTGGCCCATAGGGTAGACACGGACGAAGACAACGACGCCGGCGATGCCTAATGCTATGAGCAGCCAGGCAAACCAGGGCACGCGCCTCATTCTAGGCTTGCCTTTGCTCTGTTTCTTAGCCTTCGCTCTGCTCAAGGCTCTGTCTCAGAGTCCTCCTCCGCGATGGGCCTCATCTTGAGCGGCGGTCAAGCTGGCCCTGCGCACTCGCCTGACGATTTCCTCTCACCGGCGACCAGGAGAGTCTGTGCACTCCATTACTGCAACATGTTTTTGCAGCGAGACCAAGCTCGGGTAGTATCTTCCCCATATCTATTGCTCTCGGCTACCCTATTAACTCCTTCAAAGTCTTGTCACCGTTGTGAGATCCGGGGTCGTAGTAGAATTGGAGCTCCGCGCCATGATTCGGGTCCGGACCTGCAGCATTCATGGTGTTATCGGCTGCCTCTCTGAAGGTGAGTTCTTCGGAGCATAGCTGGCTCATCAGATAAGGGGTAGCTTCATCTACATAGTACAGCTCCACGCTGCGGTCCCAGGCCAGGTAGATCGAAGCACCTTTGTCAATAAATGCTTCCGCCAGATCCGGCAAGGCGATGCCGGAACATCCCATCATTATGATCACAGTGTCGTCAAATCTCCCTTCCATGTCAGTGGCCTGGCCCACCACGTTCCGGGCCCTGACGAACTCAGGAGTTATCCCGAACATCATGGGACAACCCTGGCAGGCGCCGCCCATAGTAAGCTGGCCATATACTTGCTCGAGAGCGTATCTGGCTTCGCTGTATGTCTCATTGGTGAACAGCACTGTCCTCGGCACTACTTCCCCGTCCTGCTCCAATATCCCGGAATGGGCTCGAAAGATGATGAGTTTGTAGCCATACGTTGGCAGCCGACGGTAGAAATCAACCGTGATGTTACCGCCCTGGTAGACATGAACCTCAAAGCCGTAGTCCTCAAGCTCCTTGGTAACATTCGAAGTAAACTGCTCATTCTCCTGGAAGCTGGCGGATAGCTGGTCAATTATCGCGGCTGTGGCATTCCCCGCGTGATCTGGCGGCGATTGCCCCATAGGGACCGTACGGATGAAGATGACGACGCCAGCAACACCTATCGCTATGAAGAGCCAGGCGAACCATGGCGAGCCTCCCTTCAGGGATCTCCCCTGGGTTTGCTTCTTAGCCTTCGCTTTCCTCAAAGTTCCACCGAGGGACTCATCCCTGCGCTCTAGCCCCATTCACCCCGAGCAACCGAAGCTACCAGCCGCGAGGAAGACTCGCGTCCGCAATAAACCCACGCTGCAAGTTTTCGGGGAAGTCGCGCTAGTGGCAACGAGAAGAAGCGCGACCCGTCGATTGTCCCCGTGGCACACGACAACATGGCTACCTGCTTGATTGTCCATTGTCAATATATTAGCGAGCCCTGCAAAAGACTTCAAATAACCTGGCTGTATTTAGTAACGCGCAGTCCCACGGCGGCTCTTCTACTTGTGCCCGTGCCTCCGCCTTCACTTCCATTCTAGCGATAGCAGGCACAACAGACTCCAGGCGCAAAGGTAGAAGGGAGTCAGTCTTACGGTGACAAAGAGGAGTCTTACCAGAGTAACACTTGATGCTAGCTCAAGGAGGATTTTGCGTACTGCCTTTTTCTTTTGTCGCGCTAGCCTCCTCCGGAGACTTCCTGGCAAAGATCGGGATACCTACAGCTGAAATTATGACAGTAGTCACGATAACCACTATCGCTATCTCGGGATAGAGGCGCGCATTGGGAATGCCCGAGGCAACGACTATCTCAGCTACCACGGCGTTTGATAGACCTCGCGGCAGCATGGTGACCAGTATTCCAGTCTTCGAAAGCAGGTTCCGCTTCCCTACAGAAATAGCGGGCACGACTATGCATCTTGCTGCCACTAGCACCAGGGACAGGATGATGCTCGGTACAACTACGTCGAGGTCATTGAAGACTAGCATCAGTCCCAAGTAAGCGAAGAACAGTGTCTTCACTATGAAGTATATCTGGTTGTGGAAGGTCATCATCGTGTTGTGGATCTCCATAGTCCTCTTGGTGCGCAGAAATCTGGCGAAATCCATGCCGTTTCCCAGGATCAAGCCGAATACGAGAGCGAAAATCGCTCCACTGCCCTGCAGAGTCTCGACGGCCAGATAGAGTAAGAAAAGGACAGCCAGTGTCAGGATGTCATCGTAGAGCTCGCCTTCTATGAAAGTTAGCACCCAGAGCCAGGCAAATCCGGCGGCGGCGCCAATTCCCAGTCCTATAAGAAAGCGCATGCCGATAGCTTTGGCAATTGCGGGACCTATGTTTCCGGTTGCCCCAACGGTCATGACTTCCAGGATAACCAGGGCGATCACAATCACCAAGGCACCGTTCATGGCAGATTCGATATTCAATATGCATGAGATCTCACGAGTGACTTTGGCTCTCGCGACAAGAGGCATTACAACTGAAGGACTGGAGCCGCCCACGATGGCTCCAAGTAGCAGGCTATTCATCAGCTCCCAATTCAGAACGTAGTGCATGAAGGCGGTCGCCGCGGCCATGCTGGCCCCGATGCCCAGCAAAGCGAGTGCTATTGCCCTGGGCGCCACGGCCCGAGCTTGGGAGAATTCTAGACCCAAACCACCATTGAACAGAATCACGATCAAGGATAGGCTGGCTATTATTGGCGAGGCTTGGGATATCCAGGCCGGATCTACAAGATTCAGAACAGGGCCTGCCACATAACCCAGTCCGAGCAGCACTATTATGTCGGGGAGACTTGTCTTCTTGAAGAGGTAATCCCCGATGAACCCGATGACGAATAGAATTCCCAGAAACCCTAGCAGCTGTGTAGCTGTCATGCCTTGCCTGCCTTATTTGTCAGAATCGAACCGTACCATACTCGGCCATTTCCCTAGCTGCCGGAGTCCACTCTACTATATCGTCAGACAGCTGCTCCCGGCAACTGCGCAGCTCTGCTAAGGTTCGGGTAATAGTGTGCCAAAACAGCTCCTTCTATGACAAATATGGAGAGATCCCCTACCCATTGCAGGCTCTGAAAGCGGCAGACTACATCTGCTCCGGAGCCGACATTCCCATCAAGCGAAGCACTTTGGCTAGCACCGTCTGACTCGCCCCGACCAGCTTGAGGCGCGCCTTGGTCAAACCTTCGTCCTCAGAGACAACCCGACACTGCTTATAGAAGCTGTGAAACGCGGTGGCTAGATCCTGGGCGTAGTAAGGCAGGTGGTGAGGCTCCAGTGTAACCGCGACGCGTTCCACTATTTCAGGGAGGATTACCAGGCGCCGAATCAGTGTCAACTCCGGTTCGGTGGTCAGCAGAGAAACGTCGCCCTGACTGTGGTCTATCTCGCGCTGCTTGGCAAGACGCAAAATGCTGGCAATCCGAGCGTGAGCATATTGGACATAATACACGGGATTGTCTGCTGATTGCTTCTTGGCCAGTTCCATATCGAAATCCATCTGACTATCAGCAGAGCGGGACAGGAATATAAACCGGCACGGATCCGGTCCAACCTCTTCTATCACCTCCCGCAAGGTGATGATATCGCCGCTACGCTTCGATACCTTGACTATTTCTTCGCCACGGCGCAGGGTCACTAGCTGGCAGATCATTACCTTGAGTTGCTCTGGGTCAGACCCTAGGGCTTTGAGCACCGCCTTCATGCGGGGGACATGTCCCTGATGATCGGCCCCCCAGATATCAATCACCGTATCAAACTTGCGCTCTAAGAACTTGCTGTAGTGATAAGCGACATCCGAGGCGAAATAAGTGGGAGAACCATCGCCGCGTACTAAGACATTATCCTTATCCTCACCCAGGGAGCTCGATTCAAACCAAGTAGCGTTTTCCTTTTCAACCACGTAGCCTCGGCCTCTTAGCAGTTCCATAGCCTTGCCATACTGCTCACCCTGGTAAAGACTTCTTTCCGAGAACCAATTGTCAAAGACAACATCCAGTAGCTCGAGATCGTGCTTGATTGTCTGCAGCATCTTGGCCACTCCGACCTCTCCCAGTCGAGAAACCGCCTCGCCGTCGGGCAGCGACAAGAACCTATCACCCTGCTCCTGGACTACCTCTTTGGCCAGGTCGATCATGTAATTGCCGTGGTAGCCGTCTGGAGGCATGTCCGCCTCCTTGTTCAGGCATTGCTGGTAACGAGCATAGAGTGACCGCCCGAAGTTGGTGATCTGGGTACCCATGTCGTTTATGTAGTATTCTCTTTCCACATCATAGCCAGCGGCATTGAGAACGTTAGCCAAAGTGCTTCCCAAGACAGCGCCGCGGCCATGACCTACGTGAAGGGGCCCCGTGGGGTTAACACTGACAAATTCCAGCTGGACGTTCGTGCCCTTGCCCAGCTCGAGATCCCCATAGGATTCACCGGCAGCTAGGATTGACTCGACCTCGGTACTCAGCCAGTCCTCCCGCAAGGCAAAGTTGATGAAGCCCGGAGGGGCAATCCAGACCTTGTCAACCTGGGGCGGCGGCACTATGTGCTTAGAGACCTGTTCGGCTAGAGCCAAGGGAGACATCTTCATGGCCCGAGCCATTCTCAAGGGGAAGCCCGACGCAAAGTCCCCATGTTCGGGATTCTGAGGATGTTCTATGAGTACGTCGGGAAGGGCAGCCGCAGGCAGGGCACCTTCCTGCTGCGCTTTCAATACGGCGTCCCGCAAACACTTGACCAGTTCTTGCCTGAGCACGATTGAATCAGCCTCAAGAAACTTGCTGGTAAATTTAGCGGGTTCTCGCGAAAATCGCAAGGTTCGCCTGGACCTAGCTCCATTCAGCGTCTTCGGGCCATGCCTTGATCAGTTGTTGGCGTAGTGGCTGATGTTCGGCCTTCCTTAGATCGGGATCTTCCTGGAAAAGGGTCATAGCCTCTCGACGCGCCAACTCCAGATTGTGTAAATCAGTTAGCTTAGCAAGTTTGAGGTTGGGCAGCCCGCTCTGATGGGTGCCGAAGAATTCCCCGGGACCTCGCAGTTCCAGGTCTTTCTCAGCCAGTGTGAAACCGTTTTGGATCCTCTCCATCAAACGGAGGCGCTCCCTGGCCTCCGGCGAGAGCTTCTCCGGGATAAGCAGGCAGTAACCTTGTTCCTTGTCTCGTCCCACGCGTCCCCTGAACTGGTGGAGCTGGGATAGACCAAAGCGCTCAGCACCCTCTACTATCATGACTGAGGCTCTGGGTACATCTATGCCCACCTCTACCACCGAGGTTGACACTAGTATATCCAGGTCCCCGCCTCGGAAATGGCGCATTACCTCTTCTTTCTCGGGACCAGGCATTTGACCATGCAGCAATCCCAATCTCAAGTCAGGGAATGCCTCGCGGGACAGCCGCTCATACTCAGTTTTGGCAGCCTTTGCCTCCAGCATCTCGGATTCCTCGATCAGAGGACAGATGATGAAAGCTTGCCTCCCATTGCTGACCTGGCGATGGACAAAAGTGTAGGCCTTTTCCCTATCTTGTGGCTCGAGGCACTTTGTCTTCACGACCTGCCGACCCGGGGGTAGTTCATCAATAACCGAAATATCCAGGTCTCCATATAGTGTGAGTGCCATCGTTCGAGGAATCGGCGTGGCCGTCATGACCAGGACATGGGGGTTGAACCCCTTTTGTCTCAGGGCCGAGCGCTGCAATACGCCAAAGCGGTGCTGCTCGTCTACCACCCCTAGTCCCAACTTCTTGAATCTTACGTCCTTCTGAATGATGGCATGTGTGCCGACAACAATATCCACCTTGCCTTTCCTGATGTTGTTGTGCAGGTCTTCTTTGTCGGAGGGACTGAGGCCTCCAATGAGCAAAGCGATGGTCAAAGGCCTGGACCAGAATCCCGTGAAGTGCCTGATGGTCCCTGCGACCGACTCAGGAGAGAGTCTCTGGTTACCAGCCTGTGACAGGTGATTGCATATATTGGTGTAGTGCTGCTCAGCTAGAATCTCGGTAGGCGCCATCAATGCCCCTTGATAGCCGTTGGCTCCCGCCATGAGGAGAGCTATGGTGGCGATCACGGTCTTGCCACTGCCTACCTCTCCTTGAAGAAGACGCGACATGGCCTTTGGTTTCTTAAGGTCTTCCAGGATTTCCAGCAACACCTTCTCTTGTCCCCGAGTTAAATTAAAAGGCAGACACTGCGAGAATCTACTGACAACCTCTCGGTCTGTATGAAATGCATTGCCTGGCTGACCTTCTTGCCAGTCTCGCTTCTTGGCCAGCACGCCCAGTTGGAGCAGAAGCAGCTCATCGAATGACAGCCGCCGTCTTGCCCTTGCGGCCATCGCCTGGTTCTCCGGATAGTGGATTTGAGCGATGGCGGTGGAGAGGTCCAGCAACTGGCAGCGGGTTTTGATCTTTGAAGGCAGGAAATCGCTCAGTTGCCAAACATGGCCATCAACAGTTACCTTGGTCCATTTCCTCACTTGCCGGGGATACAACCCCCGGGTAAGGGGATAGACAGGGACCAGCCGCCCGGTGTGTATCAGTTCCTTGTCGCCCAGCAATTCCCATTCCGGTGACTCGAAGACTTTGTGGCCCCTGAATAGGCTGACCGGGCCGCTAATTACTATCCGGGCATTGGTACGAAAGCTTCTCGCAAGGTAAGGTTGATTGAACCAGACCGCTCTGATGTTTCCCGTCTCGTCCCCGATGATTGCCTCCGTGCCTTGCCTGTTGCCCAGAGTAGCTATTCTGGCTTGCCAGATTGTGCCCATGATGGTCTGCTCTTCACCCTCCATAAGTCCCGAGATTGGTGTCTTCTGGCTGTAGTCGATATAGCGTCTGGGGAAGAAGTAGAGTAGATCGCGCACCGTGTGGACATTGAATTTGGCAAATTTCTTTTCTGCGCTGGTCGAGATGCCCTTGATGACGGTTATGGGCGAGCCCAGATCCTCTGTCCGCATTTGGCCTGTCCCAGGCGCGGTCCCTGTCTCGCTCCCCTCCCTTGGCAAAGTCGGTACGGCGGGGGCGCTTTTCGATGCTCTTTCCGCCTTCTGCAACCAGGCGAAGATACCTTCTGTCCATCTCTTGCGCTCATCGAGACTGCGAGAGGCATA
>Ga0209536_100017869_pt1 | contig 10022 bp, 9 predicted proteins | sample DeeMarSeWOR28_12_FD_187461 | JGI IMG/M metagenome (GOLD analysis project Ga0209536, IMG submission 187461) | Marine sediment microbial communities from White Oak River estuary, North Carolina - WOR-2-8_12 (SPAdes) (version 2) | ecosystem: Environmental > Aquatic > Marine > Intertidal zone >...
TTGCGGCAGGTTGGACTCATTGTATTTATGGCCCAGATCGGATCTTTTATCCCCGCGGATCAGGCAGAGATCGGAATCGTGGATCGTATTTTTACGCGTGTAGGGGCTTCTGATAACCTGGCCAGCGGGGAAAGTACCTTTCTGGTCGAGATGAATGAAACCGCCAACATCCTGCATAATGCCAGTGACCGCAGTCTTGTGTTACTCGATGAGATAGGCCGTGGAACCAGTACTTTTGACGGACTTGCGATTGCCTGGGCCGTTACGGAATATATCAATAAAGATGATAAGATCCGGGCTAAAACACTTTTTGCCACCCATTATCACGAGTTAACGGAATTGTCCGTGCTCTATCCGCGGATCAGGAATTATAATATCGCGGTGGAGGAGCTCGACCGGGAAATCATATTTTTACGGAAAATTATAGCCGGTGGGACGGACAATTCCTACGGCATCCATGTGGCCCAGATGGCCGGATTGCCCGTGGAGGTCATTGAACGGGCACGGGAGATCCTGGGAAATCTTGAAGCAAATGAACTGACACCGAACCGGCTGCCAAAACTGGCACAGAGAAGAGCGGGCCGGCAGACCGACCAGAGTCAGTTATCGCTCTTTACCTCATCCAAACCGTCAAAAGTAGAACAGCATTTGAAGGAAATTGACATCGATTCGATTACACCACTGGATGCCCTCGTAAAATTGAGCGAATTAAAAAAAATGCTTAAGGATACAGGGGATAAGTGACGATCATATTAACTGAATATGGTGACAGCACCATTAAAAATCAGGCTAACTCCAATAAATTAATGAAGATAAAGTAATATTTTTTCTTGCATTGCTGTTTTTTATGAATTAGATTTATGAAAATTATAAAGTTAAGCCCGATTTTGCGGATCGGATCATAAAGGAGCCCAAATGAAAACCGTTACAAAGAAAGACGTCGCAAAGCGTACCGCGAAGGTTCTGAATGAAAAGATTTATACGACCGAGAAATTCGTCGATGCGATATTCACAGTTCTCAGGGAGATTCTTTGCGAAGCAAATCCGGAGGTCCGCATTGAGATCCGCGATTTCGGCGTGTTTGAAGTAAAAAAGACCAAACCGAAACCAAAAGCCCGGAATCCGCGTTCGGGTGAGATCATTTATGTACCTGCCCGCCGGAAAACCCACTTCAAAGCGGGTAAATTACTCAAAGATGTGCTCAAAGTGCCGCTAAAAGAGAAAAATCCGGTGAAATAAGTATCAGGTTAAGTCCCGGTAATCATTTGATTTAATCCCTCAAAATAAATATATTCCTGTCCAAAGAACGTCCCTGACATTGGTCGATCCAGTGTCATTATTTCATATAACTCAAAAGGCACACCCATGGAAAAAGTACGTGTTGCTCTTGTCGGCGTCGGCGGCATCTCTCAGGTTGTACGGATCCCGGCAATATTGAAAATGGAAGATGTCGAACTCGCCGCCTTATGCGAGATAGATGAAGCCAAACTGGGTGTTGTAGCGGAAAAATTTGGCATAAACAACGTGTATTTTGACATGCAGAATCTGCTCAAAAGTGAGAAACTGGATGGTATCTTTATTTGTACACCAAATAATTTCCATTATCCCATGGCCCTTCTTGCCCTTGAGTATGGTATACCCGTTCTGGTTGAAAAACCGATGGCCCTGAACACCGAACAGGCCAGTCGTCTGACCGAAATGTCAGAAGAGACCGGGGTAAAACTGGTCGTCGGGATGAATAACCGGTTCCGTGACGATGCCATCATTTTGAAAGATTTTTTAGAGAAAAATGAACTGGGCAAGCCCTTTTATGTTAAATGCGGCTGGTTGCGACGATGGGGACGTCAACCTCACCAGCTCTGGATGAATGACCGTCGTATTTCAGGTGGCGGTGTGATGATGGACATGGGGATCCAGCTGATCGACCTCGCGTTGTGGCTGATGGGAAAACCGGCAGTCAAATATGTTCGCTCATTTCTTTATAATATATTCGAAAATTCCGATGTGGAAGATTCCGGCCTGGCGGTCATCGAGACAGTGGATGATGCTGTTATCACTGTGGAAGTTTCATGGCGAATGCATCTTGAAAAGGATATGAATTATACCCATGTTTTTGGCAAGCAGGGCGGGGCTTTTATGAATCCGCTCCGTCTTTTTAAAGAAATGCACGGCAATCTGGTCAATGTCACGCCTGTCCATACAGAATCAAATGTTGATGTGTTTAAAAGTTCCTTCGAACTGGAGATCCGGAATTTCATTGAAGTGATCAAAGGAAAAACCGAACCGGTTACACCTGCAAAAGACGGCGAATATATCATGCGCATCATGGATGCCGTATATGAATCGGCCCGCACCGGAAAACAGATCGATCTTGAAGGATAATCTGCTTTCAAAGGATTTCCGGGATCTTTTCGTATCCTCTGTGCTCTTTATTTTATCATTTCCACCGAGTCCTTTCGGTTTTCTGATCTATTTCGCCTTCATCCCGCTCTTCAGCCTTTCCACGCGAAAAAATGCTGCAGCGATGACGGGGCTGACCTATCTGACCGGACTGACCGTGAACTGGGTGCTGCTGAGCTGGATCATCCCTTATTCCTTTCCGAAATTTACCCTGCTGGCAACACTGAATGCCGCGCAATTTGCACTCCTGGGGTGGTGGCTTGGATGTGGATTCAAGTACCTGAAATACAAGAATGTGTTGTTCTTTCCGTTTATCTGGACCGGTCTTGAACATCTGCGGGGTATGGGCGACCTCGCTTACAACTGGCTCGATATTTCCAACACACAGACGAACTTCCTGTACGTTATCCAGATGGCTGATACCGGAGGATCTGATCTGTTGGTATTCTGGATCTGCGTACTGAATGTGCTGATATGGTTTGCCTGGCGTTCCCGTGAAGGTCTTTTACCTTCAAAAAGATATATATCTGCGATCACGATTCTGGTAATGATACCGCTGTTTTACGGATCATTCACAATCGGCAAAATCGAAACACTTCCGGGATTCAGGGTGCATATTTTTCAACCCGATACCGATCCGGTAGTGAAATGGGACCCTGAACAGCAGAAGAAGATCTATCATGACCTCCTGATCTGGACCCGCGGAAAACAGAATACTGATCCGGCTGATTTGCTGGTCTGGCCGGAAACAGCCATTCCCTTCGAACTCAGAAATTTTCCGGAATACCTCGATCAACTGGGAAGATTTGATGTCCCTTTACTGACCGGAGTGATGGACTTTTCCTATCGCAGCGGACACAAGCACCGGCATAATGCGGTTTTTGCCTTTGGACAGGACAGCCTGCAGGTCTATCATAAACTGAGGCCGGTACCGGTAGAAGAAGTCATACCTTATCAGCGTCTTTTTCCAGCGCTACAGCGCCAGGCGGTCTATGACCGGTATCTGTCCCCCGGTATTTCCGTTCGTCCGTTGCAGTTAACCATTTCGTCAATGATAAATCTGCGAACAAAGGGAGACTGGTGGCAACCGGAGGGGTTTGCCGGCCGGGCACAGCCCGTCATGATCGGACCCTCAATTTGTTTTGAGGTGGCTTTTCATGATCCAGCCAGAGAGCAGGTGATGGCCGGTGCAGATGTGCATCTGGTGGTTACAAATGATGCATGGTTCGGATACTCTCACCAGCCATTTCAGCATCTGAATATCGCCAGGCTGAGAGCGGTTGAGACCCGCCGGTCCGTGATCTTTTGCGCCAACAGCGGTTTTTCAGCCTTTATTGACCATCGCGGTAGGATTGCCGGCCGGACAAATCTCTTCGAGCGAATGGTCAGCAGCCGGATGATCCCGGTAAACAGATCCGAATCTTTTTATTTGAGGACCGGTAACTGGGTGGCGGTAGTTTCACTGTTGGGGATCATTTTTTGGGGCGCGATGGTTTTAAAAAGGATTTTTGTGTGATAAATTGCTAATTTAGTGCCGGACCGACATGAATTGACTATGAAATACCATTTACGTAATTTAATATTCTTTTTGATTTTATTTAGTCTCCGGGTTTATGGGGGTGATCAGACGAATCTCGCGGTGATCGATAGCCTGACGCAAACGATCGTTGAAGAGAATCTAAGTGGGGTGGAATTTTACAGCGGGGATACGGTTGCCTTGCAGATCGAACTTGAAGACCGTCAGAAAGTTATTTATTGTCAGCAGTTGATCAGCCAGATCTTAGAGAAAAAATCTTTAACGGTGTTTCGAAACTATAATCAGTTATCGTCGTTTCATGGAATGGTAATCGAAATTTCACGATACAACGCGACGGTCCTGTACTCGGAACCCCGTACGGACGGCTTTCTTGGTGAAAATCATGCAAACCGAACGATCCAGGTACACCTGATCGGTCAACTTTTTGAGGCCGGGGACAGCCGGGTGCGACGATCCATTGAAAATGAAAAACTATTTCAGGATGAAATAGTATATGGGCAAATAGAAGAATTGGAAGCATCGGAATACGGATTCACCCGCGGAAGGCGGCAGGGCTACAGCGGTTGGGAAACCTATGTGGAGCCTTTTCTGGTCGTTTCGTCGGTGGTTGTGGTTGTGCTGCTCTTTTTTACACAAAGAAACTGAGACAACAGGGAGTGATGGTGCTAAAGTATCTAGTCATTATTTTATCCACGTTATTTTTGATTGCGGGATGTTCAGGCCGGAAGCCTGAGGTCACCTGGACAGCGGAAGAATATTTCCAGTATGCTCTGGAAATGTATCAGGATGAGGATTATTTTGAGGCGATCAATGAGTTCACCATCGTTATTTTGCGGTATCCGGGCAGCACCGTCGCAGATAGTGCACAATTTTATCTCGCTTCCTGCCACTATAGTCTGGAGGAATTTATTATTTCTGCCGCTGAATTCAGTAAACTCATTAACAACATGCCTCAGAGCCCGCTGGTTCCGGAAGCGCAATTTATGCTGGCGGAAAGTTATTACGCCATGTCGCCACGTCCGGCACTTGATCAGGAGTATAGTGTAAAAGCACTGCGTGAGTATCAGATTTTTCTGGAAGATTTTCCGCGCGATCCAAGACGGGAAGATGCCGAGCGCAAGATCTATTTACTGCGCGAAAAACTGGCCGAAAAACAACTGCAGAACGCAGATTTGTACCGCAAAATGATGGAATTTAATTCCAGTATTATCTACTATGATATTGTGCTGGAGCGTTACTATGATACGGAATTTGCCGATGATGCCCTGCTGGGAAAAGCCCTTTCATATATGGAAATGGAGGATTACGAAGCAGCTAAGGAGATACTCCTGTCATTCAAAGATAAATTTCCCAAAAGTGAATTAATAGATACGGTTGACTGGTATCTTAAACGGGCAATAGCCAGAGTTGATGATGATACGGAGAACTGAATCCGGTGTCACGTCACTTAAAAGTCGGAATATATGGCGGTACCTTTGACCCGCCCCATAATGCACATCTCAGCTTAGCACGTTTTGCAGTTCATGAACTGGCGCTTGATTATCTTTATATCGTGCCCGCAAAGGGACACGCCCTGAAAAAGAATGATACGATCACACCTGCCGGGATCAGATTTGAAATGGTCGAAGCGGCGTTCCGGAACGAGCGAAAGATCCGGATCAGCAGGATTGAACTTGACGGACCTGATACATCCTATACCGTAGAAACAATCGATCGTTTCCAGCAGTATGAACAACTCCGGGATCCGGAATATTACTATCTGATCGGTGCTGATAATTTGCAGGAAATACATCTCTGGAAGGAACCGGAAAGAATATTCAGGGTTGCCAGGGTTGTCGTACTTCGCCGACCGGGATATCAGAAAACACCGGGATCGTTCAAATTCGGGGACCATGTCCGGTTTCTGGATTCGCCGCATGTAGATATCTCATCGACCGGAATCCGGGAACGGGTGCGACAGGGAAAATCTGTCGGGGATCTGGTTCCTGCGGAAGTTGCCGTTCTCATTAAGAAATATCAGCTGTACCGTGCGGACTGAGATCAGATTGAATTTATATGGCTAAATCTTTAAATTCATCCCTCCGTTTAAAACACGAAACTGTTCAATGACCAAGAAAAAACTGAAAATAGCGCTGGCACAGATCAGCAATAATCTGGCGGGAGTCAATGAAAACCTGGACAAGCATCTGTCCTATATCGCAGATGCCCGGAAAGCCGGAGCGGATATCATCATATTTCCTGAACTTTCATTGACCGGTTATTCCCTGAAAGATGCCGTGTTTGACGTAGCGATGCCGGTCAATGACCCTCGACTCAAACCGTTGTATGAAGCCAGCGAGCACATTACGATCATTATTGGTATGGTTGAACTCACCGACAGTTTCGAAGCTAAAAATGCCAATCTCTTTCTTGAAAAAGGAAAACTCGTATTCAAGCACCGCAAGGTCTATCTGCCCACCTATGGTGTCTTTGAGGAAAAACGCTATTTTACGCCCGGTAACCGGTTCAGGGCTTTTGATTCGCGGTATGGCCGGTTCGGGATGCTGATCTGCGAGGATATGTGGCATCCCTCCTCAACGATGGTGCTTGCTCTCGATGGCGCGCTGGTGGTATTTGTAAATTCAGCCGGTTTGCTGCGCGGGGTGGCCGGTGAATCAAAACCGGAAAACATACAGGTATGGGAAAATCTGAACCGTACCTCCGCCCATATTTTTACCAGCTATTTTGTTTTTTGTAACCGGGTTGGGGTGGAAGACGGCCTCATGTTCTGGGGTGGGTCTGAAATCATTGATCCGATGGGGAATACCGTGCTAAAGGCACCCTACTATGATGAAGCGCTTGTCGTGGCCGAGATTGATTTTCTCAAACTGAAACACGCCCGCCTGCACACGACCCTTTTAAGTGACGAACGTATGGATATCGTAACTGAAGAATTGAAGCGAATTGCCGATAGTACGAAGGATTATTAGTGAGTCGTGAGTAATTAGAAATTTGTCATTGGTAATTTAGATTTTTGATTTCTTGACAGCAAGTTTATTCAAAAGCTGCTTTTTGTCTTGTTCCTTGTACCTTGCTGTCGGATGTGTTAAATAGAGTCTATTCCCGGAGTGAAGAATGATTGCGATAATCAGTGTGTCGGACAAACAGATCTCGGCACTTGCCGATCAACTGAAAGCCCGAAATTTTTCAATCAGCAATTTTGACAATCTGTTTGAATTTAAAAAAAAGGTTGAAAAAGAAGTTCCGGAGCTGATCCTTGTTGCCGATAATCTTCGTGAAAAAAACACCGTTGATCTTTTAAATGCCATACAGGGGGTCACTGCGGTGCGTGATGTGCCTGTCCTGGGTCTTGCCACCAGCACCGATAAGCAGAATCTGATCGCATTTCTTCAGAATGGTGCGGCAGATGCAGTCGCGGCCCCGTTCAATATGGAAGAAATGATCATACGTATTCACCTGCGCATTCAGGAATCCCGGATGCGCCAGCATTTTACATCCAATACTTTCTTCTGGAACGAGGCGCAGGAAAAAGAACAGGGAAAACGCACCGGTGTGTTCAGATTTTACGATGAGCAAAATACGGAAGTCGGCAATGTTTCGGTCAAGAGCGGACGGTTGGTTCACGCGACATATGGATCGCTGATCAAGGATGATGCATTTTTACAGCTTGCCTGTAACGATAATCTTAAGTTTGTGTTTGAGGATCTGGATGATGTCCCGGGATCAACACTTAATGAGGGAATCACCAACCTGCTGATGGAGGCGGCCAAACTGAAGGATGAGATCAAGAAGCAGGAAGGTGAACGGTCCGATGAAGTCAAAATCCTGGTGATCGATGAGAACCGGATTGCACGTATCATGGCCAGCCGGGTGATCAAAAAAGTAGGATATGAGTGCAAGGTTACCGGACCAGGGGAGATGACCGTAAGGTTCATGGCCAATTATGCCCCGCAACTGATTGTACTCGACCAGCAGGATGCCCTTGAAGTGATGAATAAATTATGGCCGACCCCGCGGACCGATGCAGATATTCCGGTAATTATTTATTGCGATGAGGATGTGAAAGATATAAATTTCAATACTATCAACAATCATAAAATTTCAGGGACAGTCTACAAAAGTAAATTTCACGAGGAATTTTCGTCACTGCTGCAGAAGGCAAAGATTGTCTAGAGGAGGGGTAATGGAGTTAAAAGAAATTCGCCAGCTGATCAAAGTTGTTGAGAATGCGGATATCAGTGAGCTGGAGATCGTTGAGGACGGGAAAAAACTACGTATATCAAAAAACAGCAGGCATCACATGGCCACACAACCAGCTCCCGTGCATTCCTATCAGCCCCCCCCGCCGGCAGGTTCTTCCCTGCCGACTGAAATCGTACCCGTACGGATCGAAGAAAAAGCCGTTACACCTGCGGAAGCGCCGTCCAGCAATTTGCTCGAGATCAGATCCCCCATGGTCGGTACGTTCTATCGTGCACCTTCTCCTGACGCAGATCCCTACATAGAGATCGGCCAAAGGGTGGAAGTTGGTCAAACACTCTGTATCATTGAAGCCATGAAACTTATGAATGAAATAGAATCTGAATTTAACGGTAAGATCTCTCAAATTCTTATCGAAAATGCCCAACCTGTTGAATATAACCAGGTCTTATTCCTGATCGAAAAAAGCTAGGATGTGAAATTAAAAGTTAAACTTTTTTTAAGTTATCTCACACTTATCGCCTTAATTTCTGTAGTACTATTCATTCAATCTTCCCAGATAAGTTTTGTAGATCACACGGTACGAACCCGCATCGGCAAGAACACCCAGGCCGTGATCGACCTGTCTATTCAGCAACAAATTCTTGAAAAAATATACGATCGGTATCTGCTTTTCCATTCAAGTTCGGGCAGTCGTGAAAGATACAAACGTAATCTTCTGACATCCATCGATGAGTACAAATCCAACTGGAACCGTTACACATCATATGCAGAAACTGATTCATTTGTTATTTTCAGACCGATGAGGACATTTATTGAGCAATATAATCCGCCGGTAAATCCTGACCGTGCCGCCATTGAAGAGCAGGTCACAAATTTATGGTATCAGGCGGAAAAAGAGATAAAACAGGAAATGCTCCGATCAGTGTCTCGTATTGCCGCCGTAAAGTCGGCCATCTTTCGGTTGCGGGCAGAGATGAACAAACTCAGTACCGTCATTGGGGAAGAGGCCCGTTCCAGTAGTACTGCCATGCGTGGTGCGGTGGTCTCCCTGCAAAGACTGACCTGGGCCGTTTTTGGATTTGTATTCGTCATTAGTCTTGGTATTGCCTTTTTTGTCACCCGCAAACTGACGCGTCCTATCGAAGCGCTGCAGTCCGCCGTTGAACAGGTTGCCATACAGGATTTCGACGTGTATATCGAAGACAAACCAAATGATGAGATTGGTGATCTGGCGGACGCCTTTGAACAAATGGCCTATCGCCTGAAAAAAAATGAAATATTCAAATCAGAGATGCTGTCACAGTTCACGCATGAAATGAAAAGCCCGCTTGGCGCGATAAAACAGGCAACCAATCTCCTGGAACCATCGGATGGTTCCGTTTCCGATAAAGACCGGAAACGTCTGATCTCGATCATCAAGGGTAATAATGACAATCTCTTTCGGTTGATCAACAATATCCTGAACAGTGCCCGGCTTGAAAAATCCGAAATTACCCTGGAGATCAGAAAAGAAAATCTCACACGTATCCTGACCAATTCGCTGATGATGCTGTCACCGCTGATCAAAGAAAAAAATATCCGGGTCAATTTAGATTATGCCTCAGAAAAAGTCGAATGTGAAATCGATGCTGAAAAGATGGCCGAAGTCTTTCATAATCTGGTGAACAATGCGATCAAGTTTTCCCCACCGAATTCCCAGTTTTTTGTTTCGGTCCTCGAGAAATATCCAACTATAATTATCAATTTCCGCGACCAGGGCATCGGTATACCTGCCAAGGAAATTCCCTATATCTTTGAGAAATTATACCGGGCATCCAACTCCAAACACATATCGGTAAAAGGCACCGGACTCGGACTGTATATTGCTTCCCATGTTATCAAA
>Ga0209536_100017872_pt1 | contig 10021 bp, 6 predicted proteins | sample DeeMarSeWOR28_12_FD_187461 | JGI IMG/M metagenome (GOLD analysis project Ga0209536, IMG submission 187461) | Marine sediment microbial communities from White Oak River estuary, North Carolina - WOR-2-8_12 (SPAdes) (version 2) | ecosystem: Environmental > Aquatic > Marine > Intertidal zone >...
CGGGGATGGATCCGGGCGCCCTGGCGCAGGGGCCGGCGGCCGTCGACGCCGAGCTGGCCCGCAGGATCCCGGTGGCCCTCCAGGGGGGCTACATCCCCCACGTGGACCACGGGGTGCCGCCCGACATCCCCCTGCGCAACTTCCTGTATTTCGTCGAGCTGGCCCGGGGCTTCTGCGACCGGGAGGACCTGAGCACGTACGAGCCGCCCTGCGAGCTCGAGAAGCAGCTCGGGCCCCGATTCTCGCCGGCCCCGGTGCTCGAACAGATCGCCAGGAGCGGCCAAACCTTCCACGGTCCGGACCCGATTCAGCCGGGTCAGTCACGGGGAAATCACGCGCAGAGCAATCCTAGGGCGACGATGTAGCCGTCCGATGTGTAAGGATAATTGGCCGATTCCCGAATAAGTCAGAACCTCGATTGCATGCCGCTCCCGACCTATCTATGATGGGGCTCGACCGGAGAAATGGGAACAACCGAGCGAGGGTGGGTGTTCGTCCGTCGTATGGGGCAACCGGCAAGCAAGTACCGAAGATGACGAGCGAAGCAAGCGCGCAGAAGTTGGAAAGCGCAGCCAAGACAATCGCCGAGAACCGGCCGCAGCATCGGAGCGTGCTGCTCGTCGAAAGCGACCCGGATCTACAGTGGAGCCTTGCGCGGATGCTGACGGTCGATGGCAACCGCGTCGTGGGCACCAGCTCCGGCGATGGCGCGCTGACGGTGATCGAGCAGTGGGACCCCGACTTGGCGTTGGTGGCGAGCAGCTTGCCAGGCGCGAGCGGTGTCGAGGTCGCACGGCAGCTCCGCGAGAGGAACCCCGACCTAGTGGTCATTTTGATGGGTGAAGAGCCTCTCGAGCGCGTCGTCAAGGAGCGCTCGACCGACGTCACTGCTTATCTGGCCAAGCCTTTCCGCTTCGAAGCGTTACGCGCGCTCATCGAGTCGCTCCAACTTGCAGCGGCCCCCGCGGAGTAGCCCTGCTAGGCTTCCAAGGTGTGAGGCGACTGCTCTCCGGGTTGTGTTTCGTGTTGAGCGCGTCGCTCTTGTTCGGCTCGGTGCGCTGGGGTGGTGCGATCGCCCAATCGATGCCGGGCTTCATCCACGTCGATGAAATCCGTCCTGGAATGAAGGGCTACGGCCTTTCGGTCTTTCGAGGCACCGAGCCGGAGCGCTTTGATGTCGAGGTCATCGACGTTCTTCACGAGTTCCGACCCAATCAGGACATGATCCTCATCCGGACTCCCCACCCGCTTCTCGACCGGGCGCGCGGAGTGGCCGGCATGAGCGGAAGCCCCATTTACCTCGAGGGCCGCCTGGCGGGCGCCTACGCCTATGGCTGGAGCTACGGGACCGACCCTGTGGTGGGCGTGACACCCATCGCGAACATGCTCGCCGAGCTCAAGCGCCCGGTTCGTCTCGACATGTTCCCGGGAGCCCGTCCGCTCTCGAGTCGGCCGAGCGCCACATCGACCCGACGCCTGTCCAAGGAACGGCTCGCTGGCTTGCCTCCGTTCCGCGGGGAGCACGAGGTGACCGCCCTTTCCGCCATTCGTGCGCTACAGCAAAAAAGAGCCCGCACCGAAGCACCGCTCGGCCTCAGCCGCGCCAGCACGCCGATCATGCTCGGCGGCTTGGATGAATCGGTGGCGCAGTTGATCGCCAAGGAGCTCGAGCCGCTCGGTTTGGTGGCGACGCAGTCGAGCGCAGCTGGAAGCGCGAAAGGAGTCCCAAAACAGTTCGAGGCGGGAGGCGCCATTGCCGTCGAGCTCGCTCGTGGCGACATCGCCATCACTGGCGTGGGCACCGTCACCTATGTCGACAAGGGGGGCCGAACCCTCGCATTCGGGCACCCGATGATGGATGCAGGCGCCACCGGCCTTCCGACTGCGACCGCGCGTGTCGTGCACGTTCTGGTCAGCGAAATGCGGTCTTTCAAGATCGCCGAAGCGGCACAGTCGCTTGGCGCCTTGGTGCAGGATCGACAGCCAGCCATCGTCGTCGACCCAGATATCGAACCGGCGCGCGTCCCCGTGCGCGTGAAAGTCAACGGTGTCGAAGGCGCCCCGAAGACCGAGTGGCGTGTCGAGGTAGCGAGCCACCGTATGCTCACCCCGATGATCGTATTCACGGTCATCCAGAACGCGATCAAATCCACGGCCAATGACGCAACCGACGTGATCTTCAGGGCCAGGAGCAAGATCGGCATCGAAGGCCACGGCATCATCTCGCTCGACGAGCAGGGCTTCTCCCCGATGGGCGCCGCCAGCCCGGCCGTCTTTTCGCAACTTCGGATGTTTGGTTTGATGGAGGCCGCGTTTGCCAACCCCTTCGAGATCTCTCGAGTCACCTCGATCGACCTCGAGCTCGATGTCGAAATGAGTCGCGAGGTGTTCCAGATCTCCGATGCCTCGGTCGCCTATGACGAAGTGGATCCAGGCGAAGACCTGGCGATCTACGTAAGACTGCGCCGCGTAAACCAGCCCGATACGATTCGCGCGGTGAAAGTTCGCATTCCCTCGGCTGCAGCCGGACAAACCGTTCGTGTCTCGATCGTTCCAGGGAACTCCGTAGCAGTCGAACAGCCGCGCGCCGGCTCGCTCGGCGACCTGATTGAGGCGGCAAACCGACGCTATCCAGCGACCTCCTTGGTCGTCGCCCTTCAAATGCCTACGAGCGGCCTTAGTTTCGAGGGTCACGTCGTCGATTCACTGCCGGCTTCGGCGCTCAACTCGCTCCAATTCGTCAGCGGAACGGAGAACAGCAAGCCTTTCGTCACGCAGTCGCGCACGGAAATCAAGATGCAGCAGGTGGTGGTCGGCGGCGCAAACCTCGCGCTTCGCGTCCGCGAAGTCGCGCGCGACCAATCGCTCGGTGAGTAACGAAACGATGAATAACCCGAAGACCATTTGGAAAATCGCCCTGCTGGGTCTGATGCTCGCCACGAGCGCGACGGTTCGCGCGGTGGGCACCGAGAGCTTCGTGCTCGACAGTGCCGAGGCGTTCTTCAAAGGAGAGCTCGACGGCGCTGCGGTTCACTCCGACGGCTCCGTGCGGCCCGGCGCAACAACGGAGCGAACCGCGCTCGAAAACGTGCCGCTGGCCTACAGCCTGGCTCAGAGCGGCGGCAGGACCTTCGTCGGAACCGGCACCGCGGGCACCGTTTACCGGTTCGATGGCAAGCGCGCGGAGGCGTTCGCCAAGACCGGCGAGCTGCTCGTCGCGTCGCTCGCATTTGGCAACGACGGCGCGCTCTATGCCGGCACGCTGCCCAACGGCCGGATCTACCGAATCGATCCCAAGTCGGGCAAGACGAAGCTCTTCTCGACTCCCGACGGTGCAAAGCACATTTGGGCACTTCGCTACGACAAGAAGCGTGGCCGTCTGATCGCGGGAACGGGACCCGAAGGCAAGCTGTTTGACATCGACGCGATCGGTCGTGCACGCGTCCTCCACAAGGTCCAGGCGTCGCACATCATGGCGCTCTCCGGGGACGAGAAGGGCAACATCTACGCCGGCACCAGCGACAGTGCCGTGGTTCTGCGAATCCGCCCGAACGACCGAGTAGAGGTCGTGTACGATTTCCCTGGAAACGAAGTCACCGCCATCGACTTCTACGATGGCCAACTGGCCGTGGTTTCCAACCAATTCAAGACCGCCCCCGGGACCCAGTTCAAGGCCTCGGGCGCGAACGCTGGCAACGCGGCACGCCCTCCGACCCGCCCGCGTCCGGGAAGCGGACAAGTTTGGCGCGTCGATGCCGAAGGGCACGCCGAGATGTTGGCGAGCCGGAAAGATACCCATTTTGCCTCGGTCCAATGGGGAACCGACGGTGCGATCTATGCCGGTGGCGGACACGAGGGCCGAATCCTGCGTGTCGAGCCCGATGCGAGCTACTCGATCTGGGTCGACGTGGAGGAGCGACAGGTCCTTGCGCTGGACCTACGCGCCAAAGACCCTTCGTTCGCCACGGGCGACGGCGCGGCGCTCTATCGAGTGAAGTCCGCAAAGCGTCGCGATGCGATTTGGACGAGCGAGCCATTAGACGCGAGCTTCGCATCCAAGTGGGGGCGGCTCACTTGGCGGGGCCGAGGTCGCTTCGTTTTCCAAACCCGCTCGGGCAATACCAAAGAGCCTGGGGAAACCTGGAGCGGCTGGTCGAAGGGCCTCAAAGAGCCGGGCATCGTCTCGAGCCCGGCCGGGCGCTTCATTCAAGTTCGCGCCAAGCTCCCGAATGACGACGACGCGGTCCTTCGCGCCGTGCAGCTCTTCTACCTGCCACAGAACCAGCGCGCGCGGGTCTCGAACGTCCAAGGCAGCCGACCTCCGCTCAAGCATGCTGAGGCGCAACGGCGGCCAAATCCGCCCACGACTCTGCTCAGCCTGAGTTGGAATGTCGACAATCCCGACAAGGATTCACTGCGCTACCGCATCGCGTATCGCGAAGAAAGGCAGGTGGCTTGGCGCGACATGTTCGCTGAGGACAGCGTGCTGACCGACCCGAAGTACACTTGGGACACCGACAGCATTCCGGATGGATATTACATCGTGCGGGTCGACGCCTCCGACGAGCAGTCGAATCCGCCGGGGCTCACTTTGCACTCTAGCGCGATCTCGGAGCCCATCCTCGTCGACAACCATCCACCTCGCATCGAGGAGCTCAAGGTTCGCAACGGGCGCGTGCGCGGCCGCGTCGTGGACGAGCTCGGACCCATCGCGCGCATTCAAATGTCTATCGACGCGGGTGACTGGCGCGACGTTTTCCCAATCGACTCGCTTCTCGATGACGCCAGTGAACGCTTCGACGTCCCCCTCGGCGATCTCCTGAGCAAGGGCCACATCATCGCAATTCGGGCTTTCGATGCCTCGGGGAACCAGGCCAACCGCGAAATCACTGCAAGAACCGGCAAGTAGGAGCTAGGCCGCGCTCGCTAGGACCGCGTGAAGCGGCCAACCTTGAGCCGATGCATGACGGCTAGCTTCTGACGCTCCTTGTAGGCCTGGTGGCTAGCCTCGCCCGCTTCGTTCCTTTCATCGGTCGCGCGATCGAGAACTTGCAGCTCGGTCTGCACGAAGATGGTATGCCCAAGCTCCGAAATCCCGTGCGGACCGGCGCGCAGCACCTCGTTTGGGACACGAACCGGAACGTCGGCAACGAAGTGCACGATGCGATAGCTTGGCGCCGTGAAACGGTTGTCGATCATCGAAAGCCCGTCCTCCAAGTCGAGTGGTAGCTGCAGGTTGGGAATGTGCCTTGCGAGCGCCGGCTCTGACCGGCAGTACTGGTGGAATCGCGCCAGCGTATTGGTCGACTGACCGGGAATGACGAAGTTGAAGGGTACGATGCTTCGTTGGACGTAGTTCAGAATCGGAAAGATGTCCCTGTAACTGCGGGTCACGATGCGGAACCGGACTTTGTCGTAGATTTGCGATGCGCTGACGTCGGGCTTCGAAAGAAGCTTGGTGTAGAGCGAATCCTTGTTCTTGCGCCCGCCAATGAATTCGAGGATCGGAAAGTCGCTGGCCAAGGCTGCTGCCATGACGCGGTAGACCTTCTGCTCCACCCATTGGAACACCTCTTCGTCCGCGGTCGGCAACAAGAACAAGAGCTCGCGCGCCTCCAGGTGATGGATGATGTGCATCACCTTCAGGATCGCGCAGGCGCAGATTTGCCGGTGCCCTTTTGCCGAGGCGAGCATCAAGAGGCCCACCAGATCCTTTTTGGCCACCGGTTTCGGAACCGGGAAGTCGAAGTGGCGGCGGAGATAGTCGATCGCCGCCTCCTTCACATGCAAGACACGCGCCGTATCACTGGGGTCGTTCGGGTCGATCTCCTGCGCCCGGACAAAGGCGTAGGCCTCGTCCTCATCGGCAAAGTTGAGCCGATGCCAGTCGACCACTGACCCTCCGCGCAGAAGGACCCGGATCCCCTCGAGGTCGGCCAAGGTCAAATCGTCGAGAGTACGGAGCTCCGGAATAGGCACGGCTAGGGCGCCCGCTCCAAGAGAATGGTGCCGACGAAGATGCCCACGCTGACCAGCAAGACGATCGCGTTGAGCGTAAGCCCGCCATGACAGCCACCCATGGCCGTCAGTCCGAGCAGCCCCAGTCCCCCTATCGATCTCCGTCCCAGCATCTCGGGCGCCGCTTTGATACCAGCCGACTGCCACTGGCGCTAGTGGATTGAGAAGGGTGATTGCTGGGAGTGTAGATCTCGAATATCATTGGCAAAACCAATGACGGATTCGATCTTTCCCGCTGGCGCCGAGCCGATTTTGCCGATTTTGCCTCTGCGCAATTCGGTGCTCTTTCCGGCGACGGTCGTGCCGGTGAACGTGGGCAGGCCTCGATCGGTGCGGCTGATCGAAGAGGCCTGCGGCCGCGAGCGCCCGGCGATCGGGGTGGTGACTCAGCGCAGAGCCGAGGTCGAGGACCCCAGCTTTGACCAGGTCTATCAGACCGGCACCATCGCCCGCGTCTTGAAGGTGATTCGCCTCAACTCGGGTCAGTACAGCGTCGTGCTCCAAGGCGTGAGCCGGATGCGCATCGAGGAGACCCTCGGCCGCCACCCAACGATGCGCGCCCGGGTACATCGCTACCACGAGCGGCCGAGCGTAGACGTCGAGATCGAAGCCCTGGCCGCACATCTCAGGGAATCCGCACGCCGACTGCTTCACGACCTGCCGACGGCGTCACGCGAGTCCTTGCACATTCTCGACAATGTTCGCGAGCCAGGCGCCTTGGCCGACCTCATCGAGTCGAACCTGCCAGTCCCGAACGAGCTCAAACAAGAGGTGCTCGAAACCCTCGACATCCGCGAACGGGTTCGCAAAGTCCTGGATCAGGTCAATCGGCAGAACGAAGTGCTCAGGGTCAAGCAAGAGATCTCCAACATGGTCGAAGAGGAGATGTCGAGCTCGCAGCGCGAGTACTTGTTACGCCAGCAGGTCAAGGCAATCCGCCGAGAGCTGGGCGAAACCGATGTCGACGAAGACGAAATCGAGAACCTGCGCGAGCGGATTGCACTCGGCCGACTCCCCAGCGAGGCGGAGGCCGCAGCCAAGCGTGAGCTGCGACGCATGGGCAACATGAACACGGCGAGCAGCGAATATCAGGTCGCACGAACATACGTGGAATGGCTCGCTGACCTGCCATGGGCAAAGAAGAGCCCCGACCGGCTCGACGTCTTGCACGCGAGGCAGGTCCTCGATGAAGACCATTATGGGCTCGAAAAACCGAAACGACGGATCATCGAGTACGTCGCCGTCCGCAAGCTGCGACGCAATGGGCGTGCACCCATTCTCTGCTTCGTGGGGCCACCCGGCGTCGGCAAGACATCACTGGCGCGCTCGATCGCGCGCGCTTCGGGACGGGCCTACGTTCGCGTCTCGCTCGGAGGTGTGTCAGACGAATCCGAGGTTCGCGGACACCGCCGGACCTATGTCGGAGCATTCCCCGGCCGCATCATTTCCGGCCTGAAGAAGGCGGGCTTCAACAACCCAGTGATGATCCTAGACGAGATCGACAAGCTCGGCAGGGACCAACGCGGTGACCCCGCCAGCGCTCTGCTCGAAGTGCTCGACCCTGAACAGAACAAACAGTTCACCGATCACTACATCGACTCGCCGTTCGATCTGAGCAAGGTGATGTTCATCGCCACTGCCAATCAGAAGAGCACGATTCCTGGGCCGCTGCTCGATCGCATGGAAGTGATCGAGCTCCCCGGGTATACGGCGCGTGAGAAACGCTCGATCGCGCGTGATTTCTTGATTCCGCGCCAGCTCAGCGAGCACGGTCTTTCTCCGGAGCGCCTCGATTTCTCGGACGAGGCGATAGACCTGCTGATCGACTCGTACACCCACGAGGCTGGCGTTCGAAAGCTCGAGCAACAGGCCGTTGCGGTCTGCCGCGCAATCGCGGTTCGGCTCGCCCACGGCGAAGACCTGTCGATCCTGGCCGACCCGCCCTTCATCGAGAGCGTCCTCGGCGCCGGACATGCCAAGCGGCAGGAGCCCGAGCGTAGCCCTAGGGCAGGCGTTGCGACGGGCCTGACCTGGACCGCCGCTGGTGGCGACCTGCTCTTCGTCGAGGCGACCCGCATGCCAGGAACGGGCAAGCTCCATCTCACCGGCAACATGGGCGATGTCTTGAAGGAGTCGGCCGCGGCGGCGTTCACCTTCGTGCGTGCACGTGCCGGGGAGCTCGGCCTCGCGGAGGATTTCGTGAGTCACACCGACGTCCACGTTCATCTCCCGGCGGGGGGCGTACCCAAAGACGGGGCCGCGGCGGGTGTCCCGCTCTTCGTGGCGCTCGCCTCCGCGCTCACGCAGGTCAAGGTACGACCAGACGTTGCGATGAGCGGCGAGATCACCCTTCGTGGGAATGTGCTCAAGGTCGGTGGCATCAAAGAGAAGTGCCTGGCCGCGCACCGTGCCGGCGTCGCGCGAATCCTTCTTCCGAAGCGAAACGAGCCAGACCTCGAAGATGTGCCGGACGAGGTCCGCGGCGACCTCGAGATCTGCCTGGTGTCCCGGGTTGAAGAGGTGCTGAATCTGGTCGCCGCCTTCGAGCCGGCCGGGACGCCCGCAGCCGCCGAATAATCCGTGGCGAGCTCATTCATGTTTCGGCTGAGCGCAGCGTTTGCGGCCATCGTCGGTCTAGCGCTCGCCTTCGTCCCGCTGCTCGCGGTCCATGGAGTGGAAAGTGCCCTCGCACTCGGCCTCCTCCTTCCCCCTTGGGTGGCCGCGACGGCAGCAAGCTACACCGAGCGACACCGCAGGACCCGAGGCATCGACCTCATGTTTGGTTCGATGGGCATGGGCCTGCTGATTTGGTCGATCCCCGTCCTGCTCCTCGCCCTGAGCTCGCTGCGTGTTCGGCAATGCGCGCCGGGCGAAGGTCTGGCCTTCATGGTGCTCGGCCCGGCCCTCGGCTGCACGCTCGCAGCCGGCATCGGCGTCTGGGTCGGCGCGACGATAGCTCAGCCCCGGCTCAGTCCGTGGCTTGCAGCCGCAATCCCAATCGGCTCGGCGCTGTTTGGACTTTGGGCATTCTACTCGACTCCAACCGTCTACCTGTTTGGGGCTTTCGCAGGGTACTTCCCCGGTGCGATCTACGACGATCTCGTCCAGATCCCAAACCGTTACCTCAGCTACCGAGCGACGATTCTCGTCGCTGTGCTCGCGCTTGGCGTCCTATTCGATGCGCTCTGGGACCCGTCCTCCGGCACACTCGAGCTTCGAGCTCGTGGCCGCGTGCGGCTTGGTGCGATTGCGATCTGCCTTGGAGCACTTGGCATCGTTGCCGCGTCGTATTGGCAGGGCGACCAGCTGGGACACTCGGTAAGCGAGAAGTATTTGGTCGAGCGCCTCGGTAAGACCGAGCAAGGGCGGCACTGCATCGTTCACATGCCGCGCGAAACCCTACCCGCGGACGCCAGCCGCTTGCTAGAAGACTGCGACTTCAACGTCGAGCGCATCACAACACTGGTCGGCCTCTCGTCGAGCGAACCAGTGACCGCCTACTTCTTCCGCAACCAGGGCGAGAAGAAGGAGCTCATCGGCGTTGGGCGCACGTTGATCGCCAAGCCCTGGCGACGCGAGGTCTATCTGCAGATGTCGGGCTGGCCGCATCCGGCGCTCGCACACGAGATTGTGCACGCTCTGCTCGAAGAGGCTGGACGCGGGCCTTTCGCCATCGCGGCAACACTGGGGGGTCTCGTTCCGAACCCTGGTATCATCGAGGGCGCTGCTGTCGCCCTCGCCTGGGACATTCGCGACGACCTCGACCCCGACCAATGGTCGAGGATCATGATGGATCGCAACGAGCTTCCGTCTGCGGACGACGTCATGAGCGTTCGGTTCAGCGCACTCCCGGCACGGCGCGCGTACATGGCTGCGGGATCGTTGATTCGCTTCCTGATAGTGACGCGCGGGATGGACCGATTTCTCGAAACCTATCGACGTGGCGAGGTCGACGACTTGCGGGAGCTCGAAGCGCAGTGGAAAGCGTACCTCGCGGAGGTTC
>Ga0209536_100017873_pt1 | contig 10021 bp, 9 predicted proteins | sample DeeMarSeWOR28_12_FD_187461 | JGI IMG/M metagenome (GOLD analysis project Ga0209536, IMG submission 187461) | Marine sediment microbial communities from White Oak River estuary, North Carolina - WOR-2-8_12 (SPAdes) (version 2) | ecosystem: Environmental > Aquatic > Marine > Intertidal zone >...
ACGTGATCGCTGGTGCGCAGCTGCGCACGGGAGGAAAGTCCGAGCTTCAGAGGACAGGATGCCAGGTAACGCCTGGTGGGGGCGACCCCGAGGAAAGTGCCACAGAAAGCAAACCGCCTCGCCGCCGCAAGGCCGCGCGGTAAGGGTGAAAGGGTGAGGTAAGAGCTCACCGGGCCGGCGGTAACGTCGGCCGCACGGCAAACCCCATCCGAAGCAAGACGAAATAGGGAGACGTTCGAGGGCGGTCCGCCCGAGTCTCCGGGTAGCGTCGCACGAGGCCGGTGGCGACATCGGTCCCAGAAGAATGATCACGACCCGCAGCGCGGCGACGCATGCGGGCACAAAACTCGGCTTACGAACCCTCTAACCACGGCGCCTCGCTCAGCGGGGCGCCGTGCTGTTTAAAGGCCAAGCTGCTCATCACAAATGACCCGGCGCCGTCCGTTGGGGTACTCGGCTCCCATGGGTGCCGTGCCGCGCTGGGCTATGCTTTCTTGGTTCCTCGTCCTGTTGGCCGCTGCTGGGTGCAGCAGCGGTGACAGTGAGCCCGCCGCTAGGACCTGCGCTGAGTAGGCTCTAGCACGAAGCCTCGGGCGCGAGCGGCTTGCAGGGCCGCTGCGCGAGGCTCTTGATAGTAGCGCGAACCGAGGTACGCGAAGAAGCGCTCGCTTGACGGCACAACCAAGTCTTCCGGGATCCACTCGACTCTCTCTCCGTCGGCCCAGCAGACCTCGCCGCGCTCCATCTTCCATGCCGCCTCGGCGAGATCGAGCGGCCCGAGGAATTCACGAATGGCCTCGAACCGCCCCTGGAGCTCGGGATCCAAGAAGAACGATTGGCCGCCGCCGATGAACGCGATGTGGTACCGGGACGGGTGATGCGCTAAGCCGTCGAGCTCGAGACGCTGGGCCGCCTGGAACAACATGTGCATCGCTGGCTCCCCAATTCCCAGCCCGGGGTGGTCTTGACCCGGCCATTGGGGATTGCGGAGCGAGAAATCCTCCGAAGGGTTTTGCAGCAGCATCCACTCGATGTAGAGAAATCGGAGCTCTTCCGGTGGCTCGAGCCCTTCCGGCGCCGGTCGCTTCACCTGTCGAAGAACCTGGTCGACGAGCAGGTGTTCCTGGCCGCCTTTCGTGGCCCGCACCGTGAGGTGCTGCCTTTCGGGATCGCCGGGGTCGATATCGAGCCGCAAATCCGTGAATCCGCGGGCGCGAATCACCTCCGCCAAGCCATACTTTTCGATGGCGAACTCGAGGCCGTGCCGTGAGTAGTAGTTCAGCATCCGTGTGGAGCGATGGCGTGGTCCAGTGAGATCGCCGTAGAGGTCCTCCTCGGTGATCATGAACTCGTCGCTCGAACGTTGGAGGTCGAACGGATCCAGCTCTTGCGCGATTTGTGTGTATTGCTCGAAGAGGCTCTTCTGCGGCTCCTCGGTGACGGACGCTTCGTCCGTGAGCAGCCAGCGGATGAAATCCCTCGAGGCGCGCCATGCGTCATCGCTGTAGCCGCCGCCGAGCGTCACGACTGCGGGGCAGCCGTGTTTTCGTGCAAGCTCGATGACGAACCGGTCACGTTCGAGCACGCCTTTGCGCGTGAGCATGAAATCACCCAGTCGGTCCCCTCGCAAGACGTCGTTCCCGGCGATGAAGAAGAGCAACTTTGGGCCGATCTCTTCGAGCGTCGCGGGGAGCGTGTCGCGTAGCGTTGTCAGATACGCTTCATCTTCGGCTCCGGTGGGCAGCAAGAGTTGTGAGTCCGCCGCGGCTTCGACGTGGCTCCAAACCGATCCGTGAACCGAGTAGGTGAACACGGTCTTGTCGTCTTCATACGTCACGATGTTGCCGTTGCCCTGATGGTAGTCGAGGTCGATGATCACGATTGGCCCGTCGAACTCCTCCTCCCGTAGTGTCGCGATCGCCACGGCGACGTCGTTGTAGACACAGAAGCCTGCTCCGGCTTCCGGCTCGGCATGGTGGAACCCGCCGCCGATGTTGAACGCGACCCGATCGGGACCACGCATTGCCCAAGCTGCGGCTTCGACCGTGCCGCCGACCTGTCGTCGTTGCGCAATCAAGACCGGGTCGACGTCGATGTCGTGCGCCTCCAGTCCGAAGATGCGACCGAGATACTCGGGTTGTGCCGTTCGCTCGAGGTAGAGGTCGGAGTGAACCTTGGCAAGGTCGGACAGCGCGATAAGCGGAGCAGGGCGAACTTGCTTTGGTCGCAACAAGCCTTCCGCGGCGAGCGAGCCGAGGATCTTCTCGCCGCGAGCCACCTCGACACCCGGCACGCGCGCGGTCTCACCGAGCTCCTCGACCCGGTACTGTGGGTGGTACCAAAGACCCACCCGATCCCTCAGGCGCCGGTGCGCTCTCCGCCGCTGCCGCCAGGTGGCCATGATGCCTACATCGAGATGGAGCCCTTGCGGAACTCGGTCTTGGCAATGTGAACGTTGATGACGACCGGCTTGCCAGATGCCGCCAGCGCTCTGGCTTCGTCTAGCACCGCATCGATGCGCGATGGGTCGTCCAAGAGGAGCCCTACGGCGCCGTAGCCTTGGGCAACGTCATGGTAGGCGGTCCTCCGGAGGACTGTCCCGACATCGGTGCCGAGCATGGGAACCTGCTCGCGCGCGATTTGTGCCCACGAGCCGTCCGTTCCGATGACCGCGATGGGTGCGAGACCGTGGCGAACGCAGGTATCCATCTCGGCGATGCTGTAGGCGCAGGAGCCGTCGCCATAAATCAGCCAGATCTCCTTCCCCGGTCTGACCAGCGATGCCCCGACTGCGAACCCGCCGCCGACGCCAAGCGTGCCGAAAACGCCGGGGTCGAGCCATGAAAGCGGTTTGCGCGGCCGCAAGATGTACGATGCAGTCGCGACGAAATCGCCGCCATCGACGACTAGCACGGCGTCGTCCGACATCTTCTCCTCGATGCGCCGAAAAAGTTGCAGGGGATTCACGAGCTCTGACGGTGCTCTTGCCTGCTCGGCGATCTCGGCATCGCGCTCCGCCTCGCGTGCGCGTAGCGTGTCAAACCAATCGCTCCACGACCTGAGGCGTCCGGCCGCTATGCTCGACAGCTCGCGCAAGAACTCGCCCGCGTGCATGTGGACTGAGATCTCCGGGCGGCGGTTCTTGCGCATCTCGCTCGCGCTGAGGTTCGCCGCGACCAGGGTCGCCCGGTTCGAGATCGCGCGCCCGTACCCGAGCCTGAAGTCGAAGGGGAAGCCAGCGACGATGACGAGGTCGGCTTCCTTCAATGCCGCGCTCCGTTTGTGCCGGAACTGAACGTCGCTGTGCCGGCCGAGCAGCCCGCGCGCCATCCCGCCAAGCCAAGTGGGAACTCCGAGCGCCTGTACCGCGTCGGCGATGGGGTATGGGTTGCTCGTGTTGACGAGTGCCTGGCTCCCGATCACGAGGGCCGGGCGCTCGGCTTTCTCGAGAAGCGAGGCGACCTTTTCCACGTGTGGACTTCGAGTGCCCGGCTTGGGAGGAAGCGACTCGCGAGTCGGCGGCACGATGCTGACATGGGGTTGATTGAACTGCCGGTAGAGGTGGCCGCGCATGTAAAGCTCGAGTGCCTTCGCGCCGAGGTTCTTGCCTCCCTGACCTCCAACCTCTTTCATGAACATCTCGCGCACCATCTCCTCGGAGTAGAGGAGGTCGATCGGAAGCTCGACGAACACCGGCCCTGGAACCCCTTCCTGGGCGATGTCGAGCGCTTTCTCGACCGTAGGGCCGATGCTGCGGACCTTCTTCACCGCAACAGCCCACTTGGTGATCGACTGCAATACGGAGATTTGGTCGATGTCTTGAAGAGAGCCGCGGCCTTTCAGCAGCGTCGCCGCTGCGCCACCGAAGAGGATGATTGGCGATTGCGCCATCTGCGCGTTCTTCAGCGCCGTGACCGTGTTGGTCACGCCCGGGCCCGCGGTGACCGCGGCTGCGCCTGGTACGCCGGTCATGCGCGCGACTGCGTCGGCTGCGAATACGGCGCTGACTTCATCGCGAACGTCGACAACCTGGATGCCGTTCTTTTGCGCGCCGACCAGGATCGGCGAGATGTGCCCGCCGCACAACGTGAATAGATGCCTGACGCCCCTCGATGCGAGGATCTCTCCGACGATCGCGCCACCATCGCTTGCCATTACTTGCTCCCAGCTGACTCGAGCACGTGTCGCTCGAGCACGATACAGGTAAACGTTCCTTCGAAGACGGTGTCAGCGCCGACTGTCGCTTCGACCTGAACTTCATGTTTCCGGCCCTGGGTCGACGTGGTTCGGGCCCGCGCCACGATGCGCGCCCCGCGCTGCACGGGCTTGAGGAAACGGGTTTGAGCGCCACCTAGCACCACGTACGGGTCGTTGACCGCGAGCATGGCTGCATAGTCGGCGAGCCCGAACACGAACCCGCCATGCACGAGGCCCTCGGTGTCGACGACCATCGCTTCGGTCGTTTCCAGGGCGACCTCCGCCGAACCTTCGCCAAGCTCGACCGCGCGTCCGCACAAGGTGGGATCCGCGGCTAGGTGGGTTCTGGGCTCCATGGACGGCCACGATTGCACGAGCCGGGGGTCCCGAAAAGCAGGTTCCGGCGCACTTACCGCCCTTTATCGCTTGCCGTTTCGGCAATCGGGTGTCTAATAGATGGCCAAATGACGACGAGACGGAGGGTCATGTGAACGAGCTTGCGCGTTACCTGATGGAAAACGCTTACATCGACTTCCAGGGGGGCATCACAATCGAAGAAGTCCGGAAGTTCCTGCGAGATGAAGACAGCCGCGAGTCCCGGGCCCTCTTGTCCCGGCTAATCGAAGGCAATGGAATGGATGACCTCATGGTGACGATTGCGGATTGCCTCAAGGAATACATCCGAACCGGGATCAACGAAGACATCGTCAAGGCCCAGCTCGTCACGTACAGCGAGTCGTAGCCCCCGGCATTGCACGGAATCTCTGCTAGGATCGTCATTCTCATGCGCTGCTTGGTACTCTGCGCCACCTTGGCTTTCGCGCTGTTCGGTTGCGAGCGTTCGACCGAAGCCGATAGCGGCCCGAAACAAGGGGGCGGTGCCGAGGTGAAGCCCGCGCCCAAGGCCTCGAAGGAGCCCATTCGAAGCCTGCCACAGGTCGACACCAGCTCCCTCGACGATTTCTCCGAGGCCATCTGGATCGACATGGTCAACGAGCTCCTGTCGCCCTGCGGTGAGCCGGTGAGTGTGGCCCGGTGCATCTCCGAGGCGCGTACGTGCAAGAAGTGTGTGCCGGCCGCTCGGTACGTCGCCCGGTTGGTGGATGAAGGCTACTCGCGGGACGAGATTCGCGACGTGTTCCGCGTCCGCTACGGGGACGATACCAAAGTCACCGGTATCACCGCCGGCGATTCGCCTTTACGGGGCTCGCCGATGGCGCCGGTCACGCTCTACGAATTCAGCGACTTCCAGTGCCCGCACTGCAAGATGGCGGCGCCGATGCTCAAGAAGGTCGTCGAGGAGTCGGACGGCAAGGTCAAGCTCGTGTTCAAGCAGTACCCGTTGCCGGGGCATCCGAGGGCTCGCGAAGCTGCCAAGGCCACGGTCGCCGCCCAGAAGCAGGGAAAGTTCTGGGAGATGCACGACCTGCTCTTCGAGAACCAGGACAGCCTGCAGACGGCGAATTTCGATGACTACGCGAAGAAGATCGGCCTCGACCTGAAGCGTTTTCAAGCGGACATGGCTTCAAAGGAGACGGAGAAGAAGATCGAAGCGGACATTGCGGAGGGGCACAAGGCGGGCGTCGACTCCACACCGTCCGTCTACGTCAACGACCGCCGCTTCATCTTCTCGCCTGACCAACTCGCCCCCTATGTTCGTGAAGAGCTCGATCAGTGAATCGCTTCGCGGTTCCACGGGTCGCGACATCGTGAGGGGCTCACTCCTGGTCGGGATCGCTGCGCTGCTCGTGGCCTCGACGGCCAGCGCGCTCTCGCCTGGCGATACTCCACCGCCGATCGACATGCCGGATCAGAACGGCAAGAAGGTCGATCTCAAAGCGCTCCAGGGCAATGTCGTGCTCGTGGACTTCTGGGCGTCGTGGTGCGGCCCCTGCAAGCAGGAGATGCCGGTGCTCGAGTCGCTCCACGAGAAATACGCTGATCAAGGCCTGGTCATCGTCGGCGTGAACATCGACACCAGCGCGAAGAAGATGAACAACTTCCTGAAGGGCGCTCCGGTCACCTTCCGCATCGTTCACGACCCGAAGATTTCGCTCGCTCAGCGATACGAGCCCGCGACGATGCCGACCTCGTATTTCATCGGCCGCGACGGCAAGCTCCGCTACGTGCACGAAGGCTTCCGAAAGAAGGATGCAGAGGGGATCGAGGCGCGTATTAAGCAGCTGTTGGCGGAGAAGAGGCCTGAGCCCGAGGCGCGAGACTGAGGCTCGCCAATCCTCAACGCTCGCTTGCCGCCGCGACTTTTGGCATCGATGCGCCCTTCGCGACGAAGATGCTCAGTTGTTGCGTGACGTAGTCGACGACTTCGCAATCGGCTTCGGTGAACATCTCGCCAGTGATTTCCCTCGCGAGCTGCAACAGGCCGAATAGTCGCCCCTTGTGGATCAACGGGCGATAGAGAAGCGCGCGGATGTCCACCCCGGGGACACCGTCGATGTTTTCGTCGTAACGCGGATCGGCCGCGGCGTCCGCGAGAACGAGGACCGCGTGCTCAGCAAGTCCACTTGCAGCGCCAAGCAGGCCGGCCGATGAGGGAAACGCTTTGCCTTGGCGTCCACGAGCACCGGTGCCTGTTGCGGCGACGACGCGGAATTCGTCGGTGTTCACGTCCAGCAAGAACGCAGTGCTCGCATCGCAGGGCACCAACTCCTGCAGGAGGTGCACTGCAAACTCCAAGGCCTCGGCGCGATTCTTGAGGAAGAGAAGATCGTGGCACGCCTCGAACGCGGCGCCAATCCGATCCTCGGTCGGGGGTGGCGGGACACTGCTGATTCTCGGGACGTCGGAGTGTCGGATTTCGTCTTCGAGCGGGAACTCGATCTCGATGCTCGTGTTCCAGTCTTTCCATTCGAGCCGAACCACTGCCGGATGTTCCGGCGCGGTCTTCCAGATGTGGTCGAAGAGCTCGATGCGCACGAACTTCGGGCCCTGCGCTTCTTTGATTTCGTCTTGAACCCGGCGAAGGAGCTTTGTCGCGAGCTTTTCCGCGGTGCCGGGCTCGAACGGGACTGGGACGGCATACATCCGTTCGCGGAAGTGGATTGGGCTCGACGCGTTTGGTGTTTCCTCACGCGCGGCCAAGAGGATCAACTTGTTCTCGACGGTCGCGGGAGGCGGGCTGCTCGGTTGCGGCATACGCGCTTTTGAGGAAGCCAGGGACGCGGGCGCGGGCACGGCCGCGGGCACCAACACGGGCGAAGGCGCGGCCGGCGCCGCAGGACTCGAGCCCTGTGGAAACGAAGTCTCTTTGCGGGGGGGCGCTGCCATCTCCGGGACGCTTGCGACCGGTCGCTTCGTGCCGGGTGGTGGAGCGGGTTCCTTGGCCGGCACGATCTGATATCGACGGCGTTCGCGCCCGTCTTGAATCATGACCGTTCCATTCGGTTTCACGTTGCAGCTCGCACCGGCCGGCACGCCGCCGGATTCACCGAGCTCCGCGCGGCCGGCTTGTAGCGCGGCTGGCCAGGTCGCCGCCTCGACGGTCCCGAGGTACAGCGGGTCCGATGCGCCGAGCCGACTGATTTCGACTTTCCAATACTTCGTTGCCACGAGTTCCCGTTGCTGCGTCGCTCATGATAACCGGGATCGTTCAGGAAGTCGCATCCGCGGCTGGCACCCATGCGGGCTGCGGGTTAGGAATCGCCGGTGTGGATCTTGGTCATAGGCCGTGAGGGTGTAGAGGAGCGCGAGGGTAGCGCGGTTTCCTGCCTCCACGAGCTCGGTTGTGACGTCCAGACCGCAAACCTTTGGGACCGGTTCAACACCGAAGAGCTCGTCAGCAATCCACCCGCCGCCGTCCTCATCGAGGCCGGAGACGAGGCGGACGCGGGCCGTGCTGCCCTGGTCCGCGTGCGTGCCGCGGAGGCTCTCCAAGACGTGCCGGTGATCATCGGTATTACCGTGAACGCCTTGTCCCGCCTCGATGTCGGCGACGGGTTCGATGATTTCGCCCTGATGCCCTACGTCCCGGCCGAGCTCTACATGCGTATTCGCGGGGTGGAGTGGAGCCGCAGCGACTTCGCCCAGCAAGAGCGGATCAAGATGGGGCCCCTCTGCATCGACCTCGCCGCCCACGAGGTCACGATCGACGGACGCCCACGCCAACTCACCCACCAGGAGTTCGCGCTGTTGAGCTTCCTTTGCCAGAACCGCGGGCGAGTCTTCTCGCGCCGGCAGCTCCTCGAGCGGGTTTGGGGCGTCGACTACTACGGCAGCAGCCGCACGGTCGATATCCACGTGCGTCGGTTGCGCATGAAGCTCGGACATACGGTGAACAACCTCGAGACCGTACGTGGCGTTGGCTACAAGATGAAGGAGCCGTGATGCTTCCCCCGCTCGCGATTTCGGCAGGTGATCCGGCAGGCGTCGGTCCTGTCGTCACCGCGGCGGCGCTGGCCCAGTGCTTGGGCTCGGACCGTGCGCTGGTGTACGGTGACGCGGGCTGGATGGAACGCGCGCTTCGTCGGTACGGCTTCCAGTCACTGAGGCGGATGGAGACGGCGGAGGCCGGCACCTTGACACCCGGCGAGGTCGGCCTCGTCCACGTTGCCGACTGGCCGATCACCATGGTGCAGAGCCGGGCCCCCACGATTGACGGCGGCGTCGTGCAGCGGGAGGCGCTCGAAGCCGCCTGTGATGCTGTACTCTCCGGCGCCGCCCGAGCGATTGTCACAGGGCCGGTCAGCAAAGAGGCGGTGAGCTTGTCCGGAGTTTCGTTCAAGGGGCAGACCGAGCACCTTGCGCGGCGCGCCGGAGTGCACGTCGAGAACGTCACGATGATGTTCCTCGGGCCTCGGCTCAAAGTTGCGCTGGTCGCGACCCACTGGCCGATCAAGCGCGTGCCGTCGACGGTCACGCGCGAGCACATCGGCCGAACCGTGCGCCACCTCACTGACGCGCTCAGCCGTTGGAAACCCGAAGCCAAGCCGCTTCGGATCGAGGTCAGCGGTCTGAATCCACATGCGGGAGAGGGCGGCCTTCTCGGAACCGAAGAAGAGACGATCATAGGTCCGACACTCGAAGACCTGCGCGCGGAGCCGCCGTACTCGACCGGAGAAGTCGAGTTGCTCGGGCCGACGCCGGCGGAAGCCGCGTTCCGGTACGCCGCGGATGGCCGGGCACACGGAGTCGTCGCGATGTTCCACGACCAGGCGACCATCCCCTCGAAGATCCTCGATTGGGGCGAGGCGGTGAACGTCACCTGGGGTTTGCCGTTTATCCGCACGAGCGTCGACCACGGAGTCGCGTACGACGCCGCGGCGTCCGGAAAAGCCTCGGAGAGCGGCATGGTCGCGGCAATTCGAGCGGCGCAGCGCCTCACCGGCGGGCCGGGAGAATGACGGCGGACATCGTCATCGTCGGCGCTCGCGAGCACAACCTGAAGAACCTGACGGTGACCCTCCCGAAGGGTCGTATCACGGTCGTAACCGGGCCGAGCGGCAGCGGGAAGTCGAGCTTCGTCTTCGACACGCTCTACGCGGAGGGCCAACGCCGATACGTCGAGTCCCTGAGCGGTCATGCGCGGCGCATTCTCACGAAGCTCCCCCGCCCCGACGTCGACCTCATCGAAGGCCTTTGCCCAGCCCTCGCGGTTCGCGAACGGGAGCCTTCTCGGAACCCGCGCTCGACGGTGGGCACCGCAACGGAGGTGTACGACTACCTGCGCGTCCTCTTCGCGACGCTCGGGGAAGTGCACTGCCCGACCTGCGGCAAGCGATTGCTAGCGCATTCTGTGGCGGAGGTCGCAGAAGCGGCGCTCGACCTCGGTGATGGGACCAAGTTCTCGGTGCTGGCGCCAGTCGTT
>Ga0209536_100017874_pt1 | contig 10021 bp, 10 predicted proteins | sample DeeMarSeWOR28_12_FD_187461 | JGI IMG/M metagenome (GOLD analysis project Ga0209536, IMG submission 187461) | Marine sediment microbial communities from White Oak River estuary, North Carolina - WOR-2-8_12 (SPAdes) (version 2) | ecosystem: Environmental > Aquatic > Marine > Intertidal zone >...
CAATGAGCGCGCCCACCGCATACACCCAGCCAACCACGCCCAGATAAATCGAAAAAACCATCCACAGCCGCTGGGCCACGCTGAAGGTATACGGCAATTCGCCGAAGCCGATGGTGGTGATCGTGTACGTGACAATGTAAAAGGCGTGAAAGAAATCCAGACTGTACGGCCGGCCTTCTACTTCGATGCCCGGCAACAACACCAGACCCAGCACCGAAATCGCATAAACGCTAATCAACACCAGCAGCGGCAGACGCATCTGCCGCAGGATGAGAAAGACGACGCGGTTGCGCGTGCGCGCTTCCATGGCCGGGTCTCAGCGACGCAACGTGGCGATATCGATGATCAGCAGGACGACCGAGATGATGTTGGCGAGCAGCGCACCGCCGGACAGCGCCACAATGCCGGCCATGGTAGACGGCGTGAGGCCGTCACCGGTGGTTTGCACGGCGATCGTCCAGAACAGCGCGGCGGCGATCAATTGCAGGTCGGCCACCAGACTGGTGGCCAGCAGTACCGCGCCAATCTGGGTGCGCTCCCCGAACTTGAGCACCGTGGCAATCAGGTTCACCACAATCGCGGCATACAGTTCGTAGACGTTGTGGTGGGCGGGATTGTCGATATCGCCCAGAAAGAAGCCGAAGTTGAGTGTCAGTGCCAGGACGATGAAGAAACTGAATATGACTTTTTCGATGTTCATGCAGGACTCCCCGGTGACCTGAATGTTATTTTGGTATCGGGCATTCTACCCAGTCGGCCCTGCTTTGCCAGCGGAGACCTACTACCAATCCGGCCGGACACGCTATGATGGAAACATTACCGTTGCAGGCGTGCCATGGCCACGATTCTGACTTTCAAAAAGCCTTCTCCGAAAGACAAGAACAAGGGCAAGACCCTGTGCCTGCATGATTTCCACAAGTGGGTGGTGGTGTCGGAACGAAAGTTCGATGTGCGCCAGGGCAAGTTGGTCACACTCTATCGCTGCCAGCGTTGCGGGAAAGACAAGACTGCACTGGTGTGAAACGCCGCAGGGTGCGCCCCGCACTTCTGGCCCATGGCTCTCAGGCAGAGCACTGCCACTAACCCAGCTGCGCACCCAGCGCACGCGCCTGCTGTATCCATTTCTCGCGTTTGTCGGCCGAGGAATTCTTCATTGGACCGACGTCGGTGATCTTCACCGGCGCGATGCCGCAGAACTCCAGAATCGAACGCTTCATGGTGATGTGGCCGGCACGCCGGAACAACAGGCGGTAGAGCAGTGGTGGCGTGTTGAGTGTAACGATCAGGCGCGCGCTGCGGCCCTTGAGCAGCTTGTCCCAGAGTGGCGAGTCTTTGCGGAAATTCACTGCGAAGCCGGGCGCAAACACGCGCTCGATGAACCCCTTGAGCAGCGCCGGGATCGTGCCCCACAGTATTGGATACGCAAACACAAGATGCTCGGCCCAGCGGATATCGGCTTGCGCCTGCTGCAGCGCGGGTTCGAGTGCCAATGGCTTGTCGAGGCTTCCCGAACCGAACGGATTGAAGGCAATCTCGGCCAGGTTCACCTGCCGCACTTCGGCGCCGGCATCGCGCGCGCCATCGGCATAGGCCTGCGCCAGGGCGCCGCAAAAACTTTTAACCTGGGGATGGGCCAGGACGATCAGAATCTTTTTCGTCATTACCTGTCTCGTGTGCGCGTTCCGAACGCTTTTGCGCGCGCACTATATCGTATCAAGTTCGTGTCCGGAACCGGGTTAATGATGGCAGGCTTGCACAAAAATATCTCTATTAATAATGACTATTTAAGGTCAACGCAGCGCAACGGTCGGCTATTCACCGACATTTATCAGCAACCCGCGTCGGCGCGCAGTGCGGAACACACCGAGGAACACGGTGATACCGAAGCCGAGATAAAACACGTTGAGCCCGACGGCGCGCACGAACAGATCAGTGCGGAACACGTGCTCGAACATCACCGCGCGCATGCCCTCGAACACGTAACTCGCCGGCAACAGGTCCGCGATTACGCGCAACCAGTCGGGCAACACCGAGATCGGGTAATAGATGCCACTCACCGGTGCGACGGCGAAAATCGCCACCCAGGCAAGATTCTCCGCGCCCAGACCGAAGCGCAACACCAACGCGCTCACCAGCAGGCCGATGGACCAGCCCATCACCAGCAGATTCACGAAAAACGCCAGCAGTGGCAGACCCATGCTGAAGATCGAATAGTGATACAGCGGGATGGCGAGCAGTGCCGCCCCGCCCACGCCAATGAGCGTGCGGATCAGGCTGATCACCAGCAACGCGCTTACCAGTTCGTACGGGCGCAGCGGTGAGACGAACAAATGCCCGAGGTTGCGTGAATACATTTCCTCGAAGAACACGGTCGACACGCCCAGCTGGCCGCGGAACATCACATCCCACAGCAACACGCCGGCCAGCAGCACGCCCGAGGCCTGCGCCAGCCACGAACTGGTGGATAGCATGAACTGGGTAATGAAGCCCCACAGGATCATCTGCATGGTCGGCCAATAGGCAAGCTCCAGCACGCGCGGCCAGGAGCGACGCAACAGGTAGATATAGCGCAGCACCATGGCGAAAATGCGCGCCGGTGAGAACGGACTCACGGCCGCGTTCATGACGTGTCGCCAACCGCTTTAGGCCGCCGGTCGCGCGCGATGTCGAGAAACACCTCCTCCAGGTTTTCCTGCCCGTAACGCGCCAGCAATTCTGCTGGCGTGCCGCGATCCACGAGTTTGCCGGTACGCATCATAATTACGTCGCTGCACAGGCGCTCGACTTCAAGCATATTGTGCGAGGCCAGCAGCATGGTGGCGCCGGTGCGCGTCTTGTAGGCGTTGAGGTAGCTGCGCATGCGGTCGGCAGTGTCCGGGTCGAGCGAGGCAGTCGGCTCGTCGAGCAGCAACAGATCAGGTTCATTGAGCAGCGCCTTGGCGAGACCCACGCGCGTCTTCTGCCCGGCCGAGAGATTGCCGTAGGCGCGCTTCAGGAATGCCGCGATATCAAGTTCTTCGGCCAGCTGCCGGATACGGCGCTTGCGCTCCTTCAAACCATACAGGCGCGCATACACGCTGAGGTTTTCCTGTACCGTGAGCCGGTGTGGCAAATCCACATACGGCGAGGAGAAATTCATGCGCGCCAGTACCCGGTAGCGGTGCGTCAGCATGTCCTCGCCAAGTACGCGTATCCTGCCGGACGTCGGCAGCAGCAGGCCGAGCAGCATGGAGAGCGTTGTGGTTTTGCCGGCGCCGTTGCCGCCGAGCAGTCCGCAGGTGGCGCCTTGCGCCACCTCGAAGCGTACGTTGTTCACGGCCGTCAGTTCGCCGTAGCGCTTGGTGAGATCTTCAACTTGTATTACAGGGGCCGTCATGAGGAACCAGGTGCGTTGGTGTACCTTTAATAAGGTTCCGCTATTCTATCCGCAACACGATCTTGCCAGTGGTGTGCCCGGCGCCAATGTGCCGATGTGCCTCGGCAGCCTCGACAAAAGGCAGCACCTCACTCACGTGCAGCGTGAGCTTGCCCTGCTCGATCAGGCTGGCGCCCTCTTCCAGAATATCGCGCTGGTGCACGCGCGCGGCGTGCATGCCGAAAAACTGCGGCGTGAGCATCACTTCATACTGGATGCCGATATTGCGCAGGCGTCCGACCTTGACGGCTTCCGCATCGAACGGCGACTGCACCAGCGTCACCACTTGCCCGTACACGCGCGTAGCGGTTAACGACTTCGAGAACGTCTCGCCGCCGATCGGATCCAGGATCATGTCCACGCCGTCGCCGCCGGTCCACTCGAGCGCCGCCTGCACGAAATCTTCCTTTTTGTATTCGATAATTCGCTCGGCGCCGAGGGCATGCACGATGGATGCCTTGTCGGCATTACCCACGGTCGCCGCCACACGCGCCAGCGTGTGGCGCGCCAGCTGCACGGCCACATGCCCGACGCCACCGGCGGCCGCGTGAATCAACACCCGATCGGCCGGCTGGGTGCGCGCCCTATCGTAGAGCGCCTCCCAGGCCGTGATCAGCACCAGCGGTACGGCCGCAGCCTGCACAAAATCCAGATTGGACGGCATGCGCGCAGCATGGTCTTCGTGCACCGTGTTGTATTCCGCGTAGCAGCCCTGCTCGCCGCCGATGCCGCCCTGAAAGTAGTACACCTTGTCGCCCGGTTTGAAACGCGACACCTTGTCGCCGACGGTCTCCACCACCCCGGCGCCATCGCAGCCGAGCACGGTTGGCAGCCGGTCCGGATAATAAGTACCATTGGCGCGCATCTTGGTGTCGAGCGGATTGATGCCTGCCGCATACTGGCGGACGCGCACATGATGCGCCGAAGGCAGTTCCGGAACCGGCAAGGTACGCAACTCGAGCACTTCCGGCCCACCGGGCCGGGTCATGACAACAGCTTGCATGCTGGACACAGGGAGCCCTCAATTCGTGATGAGGCACACGTTATCAGAACTTCACACCGGCATGAACCAGCCATGACAGATTCCGACCAACGTCTCGCCACAATCGAAGAACGCATCGCACGCCTGGAAGCCGCGCCGCCTCCACCGGCAACGCTTTCCCTGCCCCCCGCCTGGCCGCTGGCGCTGGGCCTGATCGCACTCGCCCTCGGCTACCTCGGCCTCGGCCTGCCGCAACATTATTACCAGCCGCTGTTCGCCGCACTGTTCCTGCTGCTCGCCTATCACCGCGGCTTCTTCCGGCTGTACCCGGGTGCATGGCGCTGGCCGCTGATCGGCCTCAACTTCCTGCTGCTGATGCTGGTCTTCAAACTGTTGCTCGGCGGAGGGTTGAGTTATCCGTTCGACTGGCTCAAGGTACCGACCATGCAACAGCTGCCACCAATGGACGAAAGCTGGACGCAGAAATTCCTGCCTCACTATCAAATGGTCTGGGAAGGCGTGCCCGGCATCAGCGACTGGTACGTGAACATCAGCAAGTTCCAGTCGATGCTGTTGATCGCGACGCTGGTCGGTTCCTTGTTCCGGTTTCAGCCGTTTGCCTCGCTCACCGCGCTCGCCCTGCTGGTGATTTCGTTTCCGAGTTATCTGGCCTTCAACTGGGACTTCGTATTGCTTTTTCTGGTAGTGGGTGGCGCGGCGATTTATTTGCAGTCGATGGTGCGGCGCTAGCGCCGGGATGTGATTTTTTCCGGGTCCGCTTTCCGGGAACTTGCAACGCATGCGCGTCGAGGACAATTTGAGTAAACTGACCGCAATTAGCGTGGAAATCAGGGCATCTTTTCCCTGATAACTAACCGATCCATATAGAGGGGAAACTGGTGGCCAACGGAGAACGTGTCGTCCAACCATTCACAGCGCGCGAAGATGTGCGTGAGCACCAGTTCAAACAGGTCTGGACCCAGGAATTAAACGATGTGTTTGCCGACGTCGCCAAGTATTACGACCGGGCGAACCACGTCGCGAGCCTCGGACTGTGGAACTGGTTTCGCGACAGCTACCTGTCGACAATCGAGGTCAAGAGCGGCCAGCGGGTACTGGATGTCTGTGCCGGCACCAACGCGGTCGGCATCGCCCTGCTGAACAAACAGCACGATCTGGAAGTCCACGCCATTGATCGCAGCGAGGCCATGCAGGAAGTCGGGCGGCAACGGGCAACGCAACGCGGCATGCACATCGAGAGCGTCATCGGCGATGTGCACAAGCTGCCGTTCCCGGATAACCATTTCGATGTGGTGACACTGCAGTACGCCTCGCGCCACCTACGCATCATGGATGTCGCGAAGGAAATCCAGCGGGTACTCAAGCCGGGTGGTTATTTCCACCACAGCGACATGCTACGCCCCGGCAACAAGACGGTGGAGCGCCTCTACTACGGCTATCTGCGCGCCTGCCTCACATTCACCGCCGCGATCTTTCGCAGCAACAACGCGGCACTGAACTGCCGGGATTACTTCATCAGCACCCTGCAAATGTTCTATTCCGCCGAGGAATTCTCGCAACTGCTGAAACAGCTCGGCTACCAGGAAGTCTCCAGTAAGACCCTGCTCGGTGGCATGATCGGATTTCACAAGGCCACCAAAGCGCCCGCAAGCTAGCACCGGCCACCCTCGTGGACAGGCTTGGCGTGCTGTGCGCGATGGACCGCCACATGATGCAGGCGTTCAGCCAGCGCACCGCCGCCGGACTCGCGCGCCACAGCCTGTTCGGGTTGCTGTTGTCAGCCTTCCAGTCGTTTCTCGACATCAACGTCCGCAAGGAAGTCGAAAAAGACCGGCGCGTGCTCGCCGCGGCCGCCGCAGCTCTCAAGGCCGGCAAAACACCCGACGCCACCGACGCCCAGCGCCTGCTCGTCGAGGCGCGCGAGATCGACCAGGCGTTTCTCCGCCAGGCCGCCATTTTCCCGGTCGCCATCAACATTCACTACGGCGACATCGAACCGACCCGCTTAAAACGAATCGAGCGCCTGCTCGACCTGAGCACCCGGTTGCTGTCTGCATGGCAAACCACCCCGCGCTTCCGTGCCGCGGCCGCCAAGACCTACACCCGCGAGCAATTCGAGCTAGCGTTGCGCGAGATGCTGCATCTCTACGCGCTGGAGACCAAAATGCTCAGCAACTCGGTGCGCATTCCCAATTTGTTCGCGCTGGCGCGCGACAAACTGACGGGTACGATTTATTCGGAGATGGAATCTATTGCGGTTGAATTGGCGCAGGAGCTGACTCGCAAGGTTTATAGACGGAGTTTGTGAATCGCCTGCGGCGCGAAAGCCGCTATTTGCCGTTCGGCCCGCGCAGCGGAGTCACCAACCCCTTCGCGTACCCCTCCCACAACCCCTCAAAGAAATGCCGCGCGTTCACGCCCAGCGTGCGCGTCCGGTAGCCGCCCTCCTGCACCACCAGCGTGGAATAACCAAGCGCGCCGATCATCGCGCCATTGCGCTTGAAATCATCCGCAACCAGCGGCCAGGAGCCAGTGGGATCACCCTTGGCGGTGTCGAGACCAAGACAAATAATGAGATAGGCCGGATCAAATTCGCGCACGCGCTTCAACGCCCTGGTCAGGGTCTGCGTGTACTGCGCCACAGTGATGTCTTCGGCCAGCGGGTAGTTCACGTTGAAACCAATTCCCGCACCGGTGCCGGTTTCGTCTTCGAAGCCGCTGAAGTGCGGGTAGGCGAAATTCGGATGTCCGTGGATCGAAATCGTCAGCACGTCGGCGCGCTCGTAAAAAATATTCTCGGTGCCGTTGCCGTGGTGAAAGTCGATGTCCAGTACCACCACCTTGCCGCGCTTGCTCAGGTACTCGGCGGCGATGGCGGCCGAGTTGAAGTAGCAGAACCCGCCGAACGCGCGGCGCTCGGCGTGGTGCCCGGGTGGCCGCACCAGCGCGTAGGCGAAGCGATAACCCTTGAGGATGGCGTCGGTGGCGGTCATGGTGCAATTGACCGCGCCGCGCGCCGCGAGATAGGAATTCTGGCTGAGTGGCGTAAACGGGTCGATGCAGTAATAGCCGGCACGCAGCACCAGGCTCTTGGGCGGGCGCGCGGCATTGCGCACCGGAAAGACCTCAGGATAGATGGTCTTGCTGGCCGGCAGGCTGGTGCAGGCGCGGCGCAGGTAGGACACATACTCCTTGTCATGCACGGCCGTGATGAACTTCTCCGGATACATCTTGGGCTGCATGCGTTCAAACAGCGTGGTGTGGTGCAATTCCTTCATGATCGAGGACAGGCGTACCGGCGATTCCAGATAACCGCGTTCACGCACGTGGTGAATCTCGTGACCGGTGTTCACCACCAGCGCGATCGGCCGTGACTTCGACTCGCGCAGGCGTTCGGGTGCGACTTCGCGCCGCTTGAAATAGCGTGGTGCCCGCAGCTGGGCCGGGTCGTCCTTGAAGGAGTTGGCGATGCGTGCGATGTGTTCGGACGTGAACAGCTCGCCGTATTTGCGTTCCAGGATTGCCGCCACGATTTTGCGCATGCGCTTGCGCGGCAGGCGCACGTCCCGCCCCAGCCCGTCCACCACCAGGTAATACAGATTCTCGTCGCCCTCGTGCACCGGTGTCGCATAGTCGTTGTTGATGATCGGACGCGCACCGTAACGCTCGTAGAAACGCATGCGCGCCATGTTTTCCTTCAGCTCGGCCGGATCACGCACCAGCGTGGCGATATCCACCTTGCATTCGTAAAACAGCCCGATCACCTTGAGCGCGATGGCCTCTTCACGCACCCAGTCGTACAGCGCGGTGCCCACGCCGCCGCCGGTGCGACCGTGCGCGGCCGACAACAGTTCGAGGTAGCAGATGTTGAGATCGGCCAGGTGCAGCAGCAGCGCAAAACCCTTGACGTTGGCCATGGCATCCTCGGCCACGAACAGGATGGTGCGGTACTTGAAGCTGTGCGCGTCCTGGAGCTGCTTCGGCAGCTTGTCGAGATCGGCCTGGGTAATATTCGGGAACTGCGCGCGCATGATCGCGACGACCTGCAGGATCGCCGCCTTGTTGGCCGGGCTGTTGTCGTCGTTGATTTTACGGATACGAAACATGTCGATATATCCTGAATGTAAAAAGTCTAGCCTTCGAGCAGCACTTTCTCCGCGTGTTCGAGCGCCTCCGGTGTGCCGAACAATACGAGCACATCGCCGCCGATCAACTTGGTATCCGGTTCCGGCTCCGGGCCGGTGATGCCGCCGCGCCGCACGGCGGTGACGCTGACCTTGGATTCGGCCAGCGGCAGTTCCGCGAGTATCTTGCCGACCGCGAATGCCTGTGGCGGCAGCGTGACCGAGTGCAGGCGCTCGCGGTACGACTCCTCGGTTTCGTCAACGCCGGCGGCGCCGTGGAAGAAGCCGCGCAGCATGCGGTAGCGGTCACGGCGCACGGTCTGCACCTGGCGCAGCACGCGCGACACTGGCACGCCGAGCAGCATCAGCAGGTGCGAACCCATCATCAGGCTGCCTTCCAGGCTCTCCGGCACGACTTCGGTAGCGCCGGCGTTCTTGAGCTGTTCGATGTCGCGATCGTCGATGGTGCGCACGATCACCGGCATGTCCGGGCGCAGGTCGCGGGTCGCATCCAGGATGCGCAGCGCGACGACCCGGTCGACGAAGCTGATAATGAGCGCACGCGCCTGCATAAGGCCGGAGGCCAGCAGCACGTCGCGGCGCGCCGAGTCGCCATACACCACCGGCTCGCCGGCATCGCGCGCATCGCGCACGCGCACCGGATCGAGATCCAGCCCGACATAGCGGATGCCTTCTTCCTTCAGCATCCACGCCAGGTTTTGCCCGCTGCGGCCGAAGCCGCACAGGATCACATGGCCATGCGCCTCTGCGGCGGCGGCACGAATGCTGTCGAGGTTGCTCTCGCGCCGCTCGCGATAGGCGGGCAACAGGCGCTTGGTGATGTGGCCATTGAAACGGATCAGCAGCGGCGCCAGCATCATGCTCACCACCATGGCCGCCAGCACGACCTGCGAATAGACGTCTTTCATCAGACTGTATTGCCCGGCCTGCACCAGCAGCGCAAAACCGAACTCGCCGGCCGGCGCCAGTACCAGGCCGGTGCGCAGCGCCACGCCGGTTTCCTGCCGGAACAGCCGACCCAGTCCGAGGATGATCGCGGTCTTAATCACCAGCAATGCCACCAGCGTCAGCAATACCCATTGCCACTGGTCGCGCATCACCTGCAAATTGAGCATCATGCCGACGGTGATGAAGAACAGGCCGAGCAGTACGTCGCGGAACGGCAGAATGTCGCTTTCCACCTGATGGCGGTATTCGGTTTCGCCGATCATCAGGCCGGCGAGGAAGGCGCCGAGCGCCAGCGACAACCCGGCGTGGTGCGTGAACCAGGCCGCGCCGAGCGTGATCAACAGCACCGTGAGCATGAAGAACTCGCGCGAGCGCGCCAGCGCCACTTCGTGAAACACCGGGCGCAGCCACATGCGGCCGACGAACAGGATTGCGGCCAGCACGAACACGCTCTTGGCCAATGCCCAGCCCAGTGTCACCAGCACCGATTGGTCGCTATCGCCGGCCAGC
>Ga0209536_100017875_pt1 | contig 10021 bp, 9 predicted proteins | sample DeeMarSeWOR28_12_FD_187461 | JGI IMG/M metagenome (GOLD analysis project Ga0209536, IMG submission 187461) | Marine sediment microbial communities from White Oak River estuary, North Carolina - WOR-2-8_12 (SPAdes) (version 2) | ecosystem: Environmental > Aquatic > Marine > Intertidal zone >...
AAATGCTTTTAATGAATACGTTTTTTTCTCAGATCTCAGTCTTCCTTAGCATTCTCTTTATTTTCCCTGATGAATAGCAACGCCTGTAAGGGAACCGTTCTATCCACCAGATTGAAGATTTCCTCTGCGTCCCTCCGCGTACTCCGCGGTAAATCAGCTTTCACCTCTTTAAAAAAAACCGCCTTTCCCTTTTGAAATTTGGAATGTGGAATCTGGAATTGTCAGCTTAGCCCTCGTATCTATTCCGAAAGCTGACCTCTTCCAGTTCCTTTTTATGCGGAGCCGGCATTTCATCTGCATGACCGCAGGCGATGAGGCTTATAAGAGTGTACTCTTTGGGCACGTGAAGCAGTTGTCTAACCGCCGGGCCGTATTCTTTCCTGTCGCCTGCCACCCAGCAGGTGGAAAGCCCGTGGGCGGAAGCCGCCAGGATAATGTTCATTGTAGCGGCGCAGCCGTCCTCCAGGTAGTATTTTTCGTCCGCCACAGTGAACACCGCGAAACATACCGGACTTTCCCTGATGAATTTGCCGTATTCGGTCAGGTCCGAGATCCGGTGCCTGAGTTCCTGGTCGGTGACAGCTCCCATGAGCCAGGGCTGGAGATTTCTGGCTGTGGGAGCCAGTCTTCCACAATCTAAAATATCCTGTATGACGGACTCGCTCACCGGATCACTGCTAAAGTTCCGGATACTGCGGCGCTGCTTGATGAATTTTGTCGACATATCTTTTACCTCCGGGGAAAGACTTAGAGTCTAAAGTGTAGAGTGTAGAATGGAGAGTGTAAAGTATGCGGGTTCCAGGAAAGCCTCATATATCAGACCTTCCTTTGGCAAGGGTTTTGGGTTTTTAATTTCAGGTTTTCAGTAAGCCTCTCAATTTTCAACCCTCAATTCTCAATTCTCGATTATTTTCCCCCCTGCACCCTGGACTCTGCACCCAACACTCCAGCGGGACGCTGGATGAGCGTTCCGTTCTTGCCTCCAATTCCCTTTCATGTCATTTTATATTGACCCTTTTTCCCAAAGGAGGTAGCAAGTGCCGGAGATCAAACCCTTTGCCGGAATCCGTTATAACCCCGAGGTTGTAAAGGATCTTTCCCTCGTTGTGGCCCCTCCCTACGATGTCATCGACAAAAATCAGCACGCTGAACTCCTGGCCAGGGACCCCCTGAACGTGGTCCGGCTTATTCTTGGCTCGGACCCCTCCGGCCCCGGAAATTACATCGAGGAAGCCGGGACCATGCGCCGGTGGATCAGGGATGGTGTCCTCATAAAGGATCCCGGACCACGCTATTACCTCATTGAGGACTCTTTTCATCTTCCCGGCGAGGATACGGCCTACAGAAGATGGGGGATCATATGCAGGGTCCGCCTTGAACCATTCGAAAGCGGACGCATCTTCCCCCACGAGAGAACGCACCAGGGGCCGAAGGAGGACCGTCTGCGGCTCATGAAAGCCTTCGGAGGGAATTTGAGTCAGGTTTTTACACTCTTTGACGGTGACGCGTCAGTCGTGCGATCGGCTCTTGATGCTGTCTTCAATTCAACCCCTGTCATGGACATCACGGACTGGGACGGGATCGGGCGGCGGCTCTGGATCATCCAGGACCCGGCTGTCATCAAAACCATCTCCGGGCTACTCGCTGACAGGAACCTTTACATAGCCGACGGTCACCACCGTTACGAGACGGCACTGACTTATGCAAAGGAAATGGCGGCAGCAGATCCTGATCCCGATCCGGAAAAGGGCTACAACTACATTATGATGGCCCTGGTCGGGATGAAAGATCCCGGCCTGGCTATTCTTCCGACCCACCGTCATCTTCACAGTTTCGAAGACTTCGATTTCAACAAGGTCCTGGACTGCCTTTCATCCTCCTTTACCGCCGATGGGCTGGCCGAGGATGATGAAAGACGCATCAGGTCGGGAACGGCGCCTTCTGACCTGGGCGGGCGCGGGTTCATACTCTACGATCCGGCTTCAGACCGTTTCGTGCGGCTGCTTCTGAGGGACGATGTGGACCTTGAAGCTCACATGCCGGAGATGTCTCCGCCGGTGCGGAGGCTGGAAGTCACCCTGGCCGAGCAGTTTCTGATGAAAGGATGCCTGAACATGACCTCCGAGCAGATCAGTCACCAGGAACACCTTGAATACTTCAAGGATCTCGGACAGGCCATGGAACGCGCCCGTAAAGGGGGTCAGATCCTGGCTGTTATGCCGCCGACAGGGATGGATGACCTGGTAGCGGTAACCAGCGAGAAGGAGCGAATGCCCCAGAAGTCCACATTTTTCTATCCGAAACTTCTCAGTGGACTTGTCTTCTACGATCACGGCACTGTGAGGTGATGACCAGCCTGAACTATGAAATGAAGTACAACACCCGACCCCGCATTTGGGCGGTGGGGGGAGGCAAGGGTGGTGTAGGAAAAACCGTCATCACAGCCAACACAGCCATATCCCTGGCCCAGCAGGGGAAGCTTTGCGTTGCCCTGGACCTTGATCTGGGCGGAGCCAATCTTCACACCATTCTCGGGATCCCCAACCCGGATCGTTCCCTCACGGATTTCCTCAGCCGGAAGGTCGGTTCACTGGCCGAGACCATGCTGCCGACTCCCTATCCGAACCTTCACTTTATAAGCGGATCCAAAGCCCTTCTGGAGATGGCCAATCCCAAATTCAGTCAGAAGGAAAAGCTCATTCGTCATATCAACTCCCTGAACGTGGATTATGTCCTTCTGGACCTTGGCGCCGGATCAGCCTTCAACACCCTTGACTTCTTTCTCTCCGCAGACGAGGGCATCCTCGTGGTCATTCCCGAACCGACATCGGTGGAGAATGCATACCATTTCATCAAGGCGGCCTTTTACCGGAAGCTTAAACGGGCCACCAAAAAATCCGGGGTGGTTGAGGCTATTGACAAGGCCATGGTAGAGAAGGTGGCACGCGGCATCCAGTCACCCAGGACCCTTATCAATAACGTGCTTCAGATCAATCCCGAGGCCGGCCGCGCACTGGAGGAAGAGGCAAGAGGATTCAGGCCGAACATCATCGTAAATCAGGCCAGGAAGCATGACGACAACGAACTTGGCACCGACATCGCCCAGGCATGCCAGGATTATTTCGGGATCAGGATCCGGAACCTGGGCCATATCGATGAGGACGATTCCCTGAGGGAAGCTGTGAGACTGCGCAGGGCCGTTGTCGAAGCGTTTCCTGTCTGCTCTTTCACCAGAGCTATCCACAGCATCGTCAAGAACCTTCTCGAAGCAAGGGATGAACAACGTTGAGCAAAGACATGCTGAGCAAAGATTACAAGCTGCTTGATCTGGACAAGGACGCCACTGTCCAAGATGCGCGGCGCGCCTACCATAGGATGAAAGCGCTCTACGCAGAGAGCTCTCTGGCAACATACAACCTCATGCTGTCGGAAGAGAGGGCAGAGAAGCTCGACGCCATCGAAAGGGCCTACATGAGGGTCTGTATGGAGATCGAATCGCGGTCACCGACGCACGGATCCGCTTTTATCCCGGCCCAGGCCGCGCCCCCCGACCCCCCAGAACCGGGAGAGAGCATCGGAAACTACCTGAAACGCTGCAGGGAGCACCTTGGCCTGACCATACGGGACATCGCTGCGAGAACCAAGATCCGCACAACTTACCTCGAGCACATAGAGAGCGACCGCATTTCTGACCTGCCTGCCGCCGTTTACTTAAGAGGGTTCGTCCTTGAGTTCGCACGGGCCCTTGAACTCCCTGATCCTGAGGCCATTACCGCTGTTTACCTGAAGCGTATCGAAAGGGAGGATGAGTGATCTGGCGTTCACTGCTCATATGGACCCTGGGAACGGCAGCTTTTGCCTACACGCCGACCGCCCCTGAGATCCTTTCCAGGATGGCAGCGGCAGTTCGCAGGGCTGATCCTGTTGAAGCCAGGGTCGTGCGGGAAGGACCGGACGGCAAAGTCATCGAGAAGGCACTCATTGTGGTTCCCGGCCATTCAGACACCACCCGGAGCCTCCAGGCGGTCCTTGATCTGCCTTACAACATGATGATCCTTCCTGTCGAGGAGCTCAGCCATGCCCTTCCTTCCGTCATGTCGGAGGACGCCTCAGTGTCCCTTGGGCGTCTGGGCGGCCGGGTCTGCTACATCCTGGAGGGAAAGGAGGCCCGCCTGTGGGTCAGCAAGGGTGACCTCCTTCCCCTTAAGGTTGAGGTCCTGACGCGAAAGAGGCTGGGGACCGCCTATCTTTACCTTGAGATGGTCAACCTTTCCGAAAACGTATCCTATCCCTCCAGAACTGAGGTGTGGCGCGACGGTGAGCTTGTCCTCGTCGAGCGACTGCTGCCGGCGACAGCAGCTACCGAAGGCCCATGAGTACCCTCTTCGTCCGGGTCGCCCTCCCGCGACCCGTTGAGGATACATTCCACTACAAGATCCCCGCCGATCTCACGGAGCTGATCACCATAGGCAGCATCGTCCATGTTCCCTTCGGGAAGCGGACCATGACCGGCGTCGTGGTTGAGATCGTCCAATCCTCTCCGGTTCCGGCGCGCAGTGTCGTCGCTCTTTCCAAAGGGCCGCCCCTTTCCCGGGAGCTTGTCGCTCTGGCACAGTGGGCGGCCTCCTATTACCTGAGCCCCCCCGGTCTGCTGCTGAGACTGGCTCTGCCACCTTCCGGCACCTCGGGGAAAAGCCTCAAGTTCGCCCTGACGGAATCGGGCCGTAAGTCCGTTGAAGAGGGCGGATCTTCTCATGCAGGAATCCTTGAAGCCCTCAAACGGGGGCCTCGAACGACAGCACTTCTCATGGAGCGCTTCGAATCGGGGCAGTTGGAGGCGGCCCTTTCGGATGGGCTCATCGCCCCCGTTACCCTCGCCTCAATAAAGGAAAACATCCCAGGAACCCGATACAGCCGGGAGGAGAGCGCTGTTAGGAACCTGACCTCCTTTCAGGAGAAAGCTCTTGCCCGGATAAAAGACGCGGTGAGCGGCAGCCGTTTTGAGGTAACCCTTTTAAAAGGTGTAACCGGGTCCGGCAAGACGGAAGTTTATCTTCGCGCCGCACGGCACACTCTCGGTTCCGGTAAACGCGTTCTTCTCCTGGTGCCGGAAATATCGCTGACCCCGCTCCTGGTCTCGAGGCTCCAGGGCGTGGCTGCAGGAGAAGTGGCTGCTCTTCACAGCGGCATGTCCGTCCCGGAGAGAACCAGTTCCTGGGAAGCTGTCCGAAGAGGCCAGGCCCGACTGGTGGTCGGGGTGCGGTCGGGTGTGTTCGCTCCCATTCCCGACCTCGGGCTTATTATCGTGGATGAGGAGCACGACCCGTCCTTTCGCCAGGAGGATACCCCGAACTATAACGCCAGGGACGTTGCCGTAAAGAGGGCTCAGCTGGAAAAGGTGCCCATCGTCCTTGGTTCGGCGACCCCCTCCTTCGAATCCTGGTACAACGCCAGTGAAGGCAAATACCGTCTCGTGCTGCTTCCTCATCGCGTCACACCCTCTGCAGACCCCGATCTCCTCATGGTGGACATGTCTGACCCGAACCAGTTCGACTTTGACCACCCTTCCCTTTCCAGGACCCTGTTAAAAGAACTGGAAAGGGTGGTCAAAAGGGGCGAGCAGGCCATGCTGTTTCTGAACAGGCGCGGCCTGGCGCCTTTTCTCCTGTGCTCTGATTGCCGTCACACGGTGCCGTGTCCTAACTGCAGCGTCACCTTGACCTTCCATGCCGACCATAAAATCGTTTGTCACTATTGCGGTCACAAACAGGCACCTCCAGCCAGCTGTCCTCATTGCGGCAGCAGCAAGTTGGGACCCGTGGGGACTGGGACGCAAAAGGTCGAACAAACGTTAAAGGAGCTCTTTCCAGGAATCGCAGTGGATCGCCTGGATCGGGACGCCCTCGGGAAAAGAGGCGCCCTGGAGGGGATCTACCGCCGGATGGATTCGGGCGAGACCAGAATCCTTGTAGGCACCCAGATGCTCGCCAAGGGACACGACTTCCCCGGGGTCACCCTCGCCGGCATCCTGAACGCCGAGCAGGCTCTCGATCTTCCTGACTTTCGATCTGCAGAAAGGACCTTTCAGATCATCACACAGGTATCAGGTCGAGCCGGCAGAGGGGAGCATCCCGGCAAGGTCGTGATCCAGACCTATACCCCTGATCACTACGCCATCACCTCAGCCCTTTCCGGGGACCACGAGGCATTCTACAGGATGGAGATCGAGGCGCGAAGGATGCTGGGCTATCCTCCCTTCGGTCGGTTGGGGCGGATCATCGTAGATGGCGCCAATGAGGGGAAGGTGTCCGCTGCCGCCCTTGCTCTCACACGGGAACTGCCTGAGAATAAATCCAGCCGTGTTCTTGGCCCTTCCCCCGCTCCTCTTCTGAAGATACGCAATCGTTATCGATGGCACATCCTGATCCTTTCGAAAAGCCACGGTGAGCTGGTGAAAGTCCTGCACGCGGCCAAGGAGGTGAACATCCCGGGGGTCAGGGTGACAACCCGGGTGGACCCGGTGCAGTTACTCTAACGGCAGGACACTGGCAGCAGGGTTCAACGTTTAGGGAATAACCTTCAACGTGAAAGACGATCAAGAAACCTGGGTCGCTCCTTGAAGTGAGGGATTGCGGCCGCTCAAATCGGAAGCAACCTAATTCCCCCTACCGTCTTTCGCCTTCCCTTTGAACGTTGAACTTTGAACGCCCGGGTCACGATGCCATTATGCAGCAGTGACCCGGGCGTTGACTTGACCCCACCACGCGTTATGATAGATAAGGAGGGAAACGGGGGGTGTTTCCCTTTTTGTTTTAATTGTTCACGGTTGACGATTCACGGTTCACTGAACTTTGGAGGTTTTTTGTCCCTTCTACCTATAAGAACATACCCTGACCCGATCCTGCGTCGGGAGTGCAGAGCTGCCGAACCGGGAACGATAGAGATCAGGAGGCTTGCCGAAGACATGATCGAAACCATGTACGCAGCGCCCGGGATCGGTCTGGCCGCCCCCCAGGTGGGGGAGAACCTGCGCATGATCGTCGTGGACATTTTCGGCCATCTGGGGGAGAGGGATCCCAGGGTGCTTCTGAACCCCGAGATGGTGGAATCTTCCGAGAGCATCGCTTTCGAAGAGGGCTGCCTGAGCCTGCCAGAGTTCACGGTTGAGGTTGAAAGGCCGCGGGTCGTCAAAGTCAAATATCAGGACCTTGACGGTAACGAGGTATTGATCACCGCAGAAGACCTTTACGCCGTGGCCATACAGCACGAGATGGATCACCTTGAAGGACGCTTGCTCCTTGATCACGCATCGGCTGTTCGACGTGACCTGTACCGCCGGAAAGCACGCAAAATGAAGGCGCAAGTCCCCTGATGCGCATCCTTTTCATGGGGAGCCCGGAACTGGCGGTGCCTTCCTTTAACGCGGCCAGAGCAACCGGCAGGGTTGTGGGCGTCGTGACCCAGCCCCCCAAAGCCAGCGGCCGCGGCCGGAAGATCACACCCTCACCCATTTCCAGAGAAGCCGCGAAGTGGGGCATCACTGTCATGACCCCCGACACTCTGAGAAACCCGGAGATCGAGGTTTCCCTTCGCAATATGGAACCTGACATAATTGTCGTTGTCGCCTACGGAAAGATTTTGCCCGCCAATATTCTCACAGTCCCGAAACTGGGGTGTGTCAACATCCACGCCTCCCTTCTTCCGGAGCTGCGGGGGGCTGCCCCCATTCAATGGGCCTTAGCCAGAGGTTACAGGAAAACGGGCGTCACCCTGATGCAGATGGACGAGGGCATGGATACAGGGCCTATCCTTTTGCAAAAAGCGACCGCCATCGGTCCTCAGGAGACCGCAGGGGAATTGGGGCGTCGTCTCGCCCGGACTGGCGCCGAGCTTCTGCACGAAGGCCTGCCCCGGCTCTACCGGGGAGAGCTTCAACCTGTTGATCAGGACAATGATCTGGCAACCTACGCACCCCTCCTTACCAAGGCCGATGGCCTTATTGAATGGTCCATGTCTGCCGAAGAGATCGCAAACAGGGTCCGGGGTTTTTCACCATGGCCGGGCACATACACTGTCTGGGCCGGCGGCAGGCTGCTTATCACCAGGGCACAGTCCCGGGAGGAGAACCATAAAACAGTTCACGGCACCGTCGTCTCTACCGGACCTGAAGGTTTTCAGGTTTCATGCGGCAGTGGTACACTGGAGGTTCTCGCGGTTAAACCGGAAGGGAAGAGAGAGATGGAGGCCGGAGAGTATCTCAGCGGTTACCATACCGAGGTGGGGCAGATCCTGGGACAGTAAGTTTGAAGATTCATGTTTCAAGCCTGATGCTGCTGATTACCGATCACCTTCAATAGTGGTTAGATGAAGTTTGTAGCTACCGATAACGAATCACGAATAGCGAATCACGGAACTTAATGCGAATCAAACCCCGTAAAAGACTTTTCATCGGACTCCTGTTGAGCCTTGAGATCGTCTTTGCCCTGGGGCTTTTCATCCTGTGGTACATCCCTTCCAGCGGGTATGAGAACTTCGGCAAAAGTCTCTCGGTTTTCTGGGGCTGGACCTTCGGGGTCATCATGGCGGTTTTCACCCTCGGCATCCTATTCCTGGTGACCATCATTCTCATGGGCAGGGAAGTCTGGGGCGCGAAATGGCTCAGGGGGATTCTCATCCGTTATATCCTGCCCGTGATCACCAGCGTTGGCAGGTTGATCGGCATACCCAAAGACGACATTCGAAGGTCCTTCATCGAGATCAATAACGAACTTGTAAGGTCAAGCTCCTTTAAATCGGAACCGAAAAGAATACTGATCCTCATGCCTCACTGCATCCAGAGAGACATATGCCCCTACAGGATCACGGTCGCCGTGAACAACTGCCGGCAGTGCGGGAAGTGCGACTTCAACGAACTTACCAAGATAGCAGACAGACTGGGGATCGAGATGACCGTTGCCACAGGGGGAACCCTTGCACGGAAAGTGGTCGTCGAGACCAACCCGGAACTTATCGTAGGGGTCGCCTGTGAAAGGGATCTGGCAAGCGGTATTATCGACACGTATCCTATTCCCGTTATCGGCATTCTCATCGAACGGCCGGAGGGGCCTTGCGTCAACACCCGTGTCAATGTTGAAAAGGTCAGTGACGCATTGGACACTTTTCTGTCGGATCATTCCTTTTCCGGTGAAAATGAAAGCCGGGATGCCGCAGATTCGTGAGGGGGCCCGGAAGGCTGCCTGGCGTATTCTCCAGAGCTGGGAGGCGGGTGGTGAGGCGCTGGAAGCCCTTCGGGAAAATTATTTCAAGGCGCACAATCTCGAAACAAGGGACAAGGCCCTTGTCACCGAACTGACGCAGGGAACAGTTCGCCACCTTCTTTTCCTTGATCATACCGTTCAAAACAGCCTCGACCGTCCTGATCACCCTCTTCCAGGACCTGTTCTCCTCGCGCTGCGTCTGGGCGCCTATCAGCTTATTTATCTGCACAGGATCCCGGCCCATGCCGCCGTCATGGAAACGGTCCAGATCATCAAGGAGTCCAGGTACAGGAGGTTCTCACCCCTCGTCAACGCGGTGCTGCGTAAGATCTCACACAGGGGCCCAACACCAGTGCCTGCTATGGAGGACTCTCCCATCACGCATATGGAGCTTGCCACTTCCACGCCCCGCTGGCTGGTTGAGCGCCTGGCCAGCGCTTGCGGGACGGATGAAGCCCGCCGGATCCTTCAGGCGCTCAACAGGACTCCTCCTATCACCCTGAGGGTCAACACCGCCAGGATCAGCAGAGAGGAACTTTTGTCACAATTGGCCGGGGAAGGGGTGGCCGCCGCACCCGGAAAGCTGTCTAACACGGCGATCATACTCGAAGACCGAACGGCTCCGTGGGAAATCGCACCCTTTAAGGAAGGCTTGTGCACCCTTCAGGATGAAGGCGCTCAGCTCATCGCTCCGTTTCTCGACCTGGCGCCGGGCCAGAGGATACTCGACGCCTGCGCCGCCCCGGGGGGCAAGACCGGTCACC
>Ga0209536_100017877_pt1 | contig 10019 bp, 8 predicted proteins | sample DeeMarSeWOR28_12_FD_187461 | JGI IMG/M metagenome (GOLD analysis project Ga0209536, IMG submission 187461) | Marine sediment microbial communities from White Oak River estuary, North Carolina - WOR-2-8_12 (SPAdes) (version 2) | ecosystem: Environmental > Aquatic > Marine > Intertidal zone >...
AAAATCCGCGTAAATTCGCGTAATCCGCGATTAAATATTTCTTCGTGCCCTTCGTGTCCTTCGTGGTGATATTGCTAATTGTTCTCTGCGATCTTTGCGTTCTCTGCGGCTAAGTAGAAATCCCCTATTCTGCTCAGTTTAACATTATGTTAAAATACAAAAATGTCAAATTTCTGCATACTTTTTGCAAAGAAGTGCGCACTTTTGCGCACTTTTGTCAACTTTCCGCTATACTTTTGCAACTTTTTGCACCCTTTTTTTCTTGCCCCTTTTACCCAAACCGCCCATGCTAACATTAGACATCTATTTACAGACTAAAATCGAACATGCCCAAGAGAAAAACCAAAAAAAAGCGCAATTTCCCCCCATTTTTTAAAATTTTAAAAATTTCATTTTTCAGACGTGTTAATATAGATAAGTGATTTTTCGTGTTGTTAACGGAATTGTGTTATTGCTATAAGTTCAAAGAATACCAACTACAGCAGTTATTACATCTGCATAGCATGTTCTTTTGAGGTCTTATTACGTCTTCTCTTCCGGCGTCTTAAGTTTCTACGTTCATAATGGTCTTCATCGGTATCGTTTGATGCTGCTTGAAGTGATTCGAAAGCTGTTGTTGCGAATAAATCCGCTCCGATCTCCTCCCAGAGTCCTTCAGCTCGATTGAAAACACCGCCGGAAAGCATTATCCGCATATCCGGCCATGCGTTTATATCTTTAATTAAATCTATAAGAATTCGTATATTAGGTGCCTGTTTTGGCGTACTGCCGTAGATCAGCAGTACGTCTGGCGAGTATTCATTTATGAAGGCAAGAATATCATCATTATTTAGCCCACCGCCGAGGAACCTTACTTCCCACCCATCACTTTCGAAAAGGTCTGCCGTCATTTGGGCGCCAAGCTCCTGCAATTCCGATTGATCACAGCAGATGACGATCTTTTTGTTTTTTATTGGACGTCTGGGCAATTTATTTTGCAGCTGGTCCACAATTGTACGGTTGATCCGGGTAGCTAAGTTCTCTTGAGTCGGCGTAATTCTATCTGAACGCCGTAGATTCTCGATTTCAGCGGAAATCGGCCATATTACGTCTATATAAACCGAGTTTGCAGGTGTACCGCTCTGGAGGATTTCTTCTATGACAGCCCTACAGCGGTTTCGATCGCCTTTGAGCAAACTATCCAAATATCGTTCCATAATGCCATTTTTTAGCATATTTTTATCCTAAATATTTCTTCTCCCAGTTTATTTTGCCCATTTATACAAAATGTCGAACAAAAATAATACAAAATGTTAATATAGGCAATATAGTAATAATTATAAATATAGGTATCGGTGGATGATTATTGTAAACTTTAGTCAAAATAGGTAAGATACGATGGTGGCATTTACGTTAACTATATTAAGATACTCGGCATATCTAATTAATAAATATAAACTTAGGAATTGTAATTGGTTTAGAATATAAGAAATGGGCATTTTATTTTTGAAAACATATTATTTAGGTCCGAAAATAGTGAGTTAAGAAAGATGAATTATTCGATACAAAAACGTCAATAATAGGAACATTCTTAAGATAGAACATATAGTATTATAAGAAAAAAGTCTTATGGGGAAATGGAATCAAAATTACCGTTAATTAACAATCAGAGGAGGATTTTTCATTTGATAATTGTACATTGATTATTGACTATAGTGGTTTGGATATTTACTATTAAAAACCTTGGGTGATGATCTTGAGAAAAGTTTTTTGGAGCGATTAACTATGATTGAGTTAGTCGGAGCAAAAGCTATAACTGTGGCCGGCAATGCGGGGAGGTTTGGACGATTTGTCTGGCATACTATTGTCGCATCAGTACGTAGCATTGCCAGGACAAAAACATATCCTTTGATTTGGATACAAATGAATATCATCGGTGTTCGTAGTGTTCCGATCATAATGATAACGGGAGCTTTCGTCGGGATGATTCTAGCAGTTCAGGCCTATGACCAGCTTGCAAGTATGGGGCTGGAAGAGCGACTGGGTGTTTTGATTAATATCTCAGTTGTTAAGGAATTAGGGCCAGTGCTTGCAGCGGTCATGCTGGCGGGACGTGTCGGAGGGGCTTTGACAGCTGAATTGGGGACGATGAATGTTACCGAGCAGATTGACGCTGTCAGAAGTATGGGAACAGATCCGGTTAGATATCTTGTTGCACCGCGTGTAATAGCGTGCCTGCTGCTGACGCCGGCATTGATTATCTACGCAGATTTATTGGGTATTTTGGGGGGGTATTTTGTAGGAGTCATTCAGTTCAAGATTAATAGCTGGGCGTATTGGAGCTTTAGTGCCGAAAGTGTAGAACTATGGGATGTTACCGTTGGTGTGGTAAAGGGCTTTTTCTTTGGGGCAGCTATTGCAGTTATTAGCTGTTATAAGGGATTTACGTGCAAAGAAGGTGCGCAAGGTGTAGGACAGGCCTGCACGGAGGCGTTTGTGGCAAGCTTTATTTCCATTTTAGCACTAGATTACGCACTGGCGGTGATTTTCAAGGCGATTTACAGTACATTTTGGCCGATCAGAAGTCTGGTTTAATGATGGCAAAAAGAAAAAAACACAAAGTAAAAAAAGTCGGTAAGAGTGGCGGCTCATCCCTAAGCGATGGTGAGGGTATAATTGTCCTCAAGGACCTTACGAAAAAATTCAGTGATATTACTGTTCTGGATAAAATTTCCCTGACAATAGAGAAAGGCAAGACAACCGTTATTATTGGGCCCAGCGGGTGTGGAAAAACCGTCCTGATAAAACATTTGATATTGCTACTGCGGCCGAGTTCAGGTCAAGTATATTTTAAGGGTCGGCGTATCGATAATATGAATGAAATCAAATTAAACAAAATACGCATACGTTTCGGTTTTCTTTTTCAGGGAGGGGCATTATTTGACAGCCTCAGCGTTGCCGATAATATAACATTTCCGATACGCCAGCATTTTAAGATGAAGAATTGGAATCAGTATGATGAGCTTGTGAAGAACAAATTGAGTATGGTCGGACTTGAGGGTTTTCAGAGTTTTTATCCTTCTAATCTTTCGGGCGGACAGCGCAAGAGGGTGGCATTGGCAAGGGCAATCGCATTAAATCCGGAAGTAATTTTATATGATGAACCGACTACGGGACTGGATCCCATTCGTTCGGATGTTATCAATGAGCTTATTTTAAAGCTGCAAAGAGAACTTGGTGTTACAAGCGTTGTTGTTACACACGATATGACAAGCGCTTACAAGATAGCCGACCGCATCATTATGCTGCATAACGGCAAGATAATTGCTGATGGCGATGCCGAACATATTCGCAATCATCCCCATCCTGTCGTTCAACAATTCATCAATGGCCAGGTTAACGAGGACGACCTGGCGGTTCTGCGTGCAAGCGGGACTATTTTCCAAACCCAGTTTCTTCCCGAAGATTTTGAGGAATAGCGGAATCGATGCATGAGAAGGGCGAGCAAGTCGCGGCTGATTTGGCCGAAGTTGTCCAGGGCGATGTTTTTGTCGATATATTACACAGGGCTGCCTACAGTACCGATGCCAGTATTTACAGGATAGTCCCCGGCTGTATCGTTGCGCCTCGTGACACTAATGACATAGTTACTGTTGTCAAATATGCCGCCGCAATGGGCATACCGGTGGTTGCCCGTGGAGCGGGAAGCGGTTTGGCGGGGGAGGCGTTGTGCAGTGGTATAGTTTTCGATATGACCCGATATATGAACAGGATCATCAGTGTTGATGATGACGGAAAAAGAGTGGTTTGTGAACCGGGTGTGGTCCTCGACGATTTAAATGATTGCCTGGCAGGTTATGGCAGAAAAATCGGCCCTGATCCATCCAGCAGTAACCGTGCGACGGTAGGGGGGTGCGTGGCCAATAATTCCACCGGTGCTCATTACCTCGAGTATGGTTATGTCTGTGACCACGTGGAAAGTATCGAAGCTGTTTTAGCTGACGGCAGTGTGGTCAAATTCGAAAACGGTTTTGATCCTGAGCAGACGGCCGACGACAGGATCGCTTCAGTAGCGCAAAGCTGCATATCTATCCTTTCGGGCAAGGAAGCCATTATCGATAAGGCATTACCTAAAGCCGGGCGCAATCGAAGCGGCTATAATATCGATGGTATTTGTCATAACGGGCGAATAGATTTAGCCCGGCTTTTAGCTGGCTCGGAGGGGACATTGGCTATTTTTACGAAAATTGTTCTTAAGACTGTCGCGGTGCCGGCGGCTAAGGCCTTATTACAACTCGAATTTGATTCCCTTGAGAAAATGGCAAAGGCAAGCACCATCATAGTGAATTCGGGGGCATCGGCATGTGAGTTGATGAATGAGACTGTAATTGAGATGGCGTACGAGGCATTACCTGAATATCGTGATGTTCTGCCTGCCGGTGCTGCTGCGCTTCTTTTGGTCGAACATACAGGCCAAAATCAAGATGAAGTGAAAGAGAAAATAGAAAGAACAGATAAGGCAGTCGGGACAATCGCCTCGGGTCGAACTATTGTCTTTGATGCCAAACGACAGGAGCATATTTGGAAATCGCGTAAGGATGCAGGGCCACTACTCTACAGGGCAAGGGGGAGGAAACATCCCGCGGAGTTTATGGAGGATGTTTCTGTTGGGCACGAAGGTCTTGGAAAATATATAACGGGCCTGCGGGATATTGGGAAGCGATATGATATTGAGATGTCCTTTTTTGGCCATGCCGGTGACGGGTTGCTTCATATACGTCCCTTTATGGATTTAAGCGAGCCTGCCGAAGTGGAGAAGATGCGCTCTGTGGCAAATGAGGTGTTTGAGTTGGCCTGGTCACTGGGCGGTACAATCAGCGGTGAGCATGCAGAAGGATTGGTAAGGGCGGCCTTTATCAGAAGGCAATGTGGTGATGAGTATTATGAACTGCTGTGCAAAATAAAGGACATATTCGACCCTAATGGTTTGATGAATCCCGGCAAAATCATTAATGACGACTCAGATGTTATGATTAAGAACCTTCGGGCCGGGCATAGAATTTTGCCGGAGAGGCTTAAGACAGATTTGCTTTTTGAAAAGGATGAGTTTTATTTAGCGCTGGATCAGTGTAACGGTTGCGGGGTCTGTCGAAGCCGGGAGTCGGGTCTTCGAATGTGCCCGGTGTTTCGGGCGCTGGGTGAAGAGATGGGGAGTGCACGGGCAAAAGCCAATATATTGAACTTCTGGGCGACGGGACAGTTGAAGAAAGAAGACTTTGAATCTCCGGAATTCAGAAAGTTTCTTGATTTGTGTGTTAATTGTAAGGCTTGTCTTGTGCAATGTCCTTCGGGAGTTGACGTTTCAAGACTGGTAAGCACAGCACGAGCAGAGTATATCAAGCGAAGGGGATTGCGACGTGCAGAACACGTCCTAAGCCATAATCGTTATCTTAGTATATTAGGTAGTATTTTCTCACCTCTCTCTAATTTCTTTATGCGATTGCCAGCTTTCAAGTGGCTTTTGGAGAACACTGCCGGCATTGATAAACGCAGAGGCATGCCTGGTTTTAGGCGCAGCTCCTTTTTGAAAGCAGGGCGTAAATATCTGGCGGCTTATGAGCAGATAGAAAATCCGGTTGATAAAGTTGCATATTTTATGGATACGTACGCAAACAATAACGACCACGAATTAGGATTTGCGGTCCTTGAGGTACTGCGGGCAAACGATATTGAGGTGATTTTACCTCAGCAGCGACCGGCACCGCTGCCGGCTATGGTATATGGAGATGTAAAAAGGGCACGTAAGGATTTGTCGTTCAATGTCAAGCATCTGGCAAAGGCAGTCCGTGATGGTTGCAAAATTGTATGCTCTGAGCCGAGTGCTGCATTGTGCCTGAAAACCGAGCTACAACATTTTGTTTCCGGGCCGGATATCAATCTTATCTCCGATAATACGTACGAGCTGATGAATTATCTACTTGACCTGCTGACACAGGGTAAATTGAAGGCCCCGACCAAGTCGGTTATAGAGGAGTACGTTTACCATCTGCCTTGCCATTTATGCGCTGTAGGTAATGGAACAGCGAGTATAAAGCTGTTACAGGAACTTTGCGGCGTTTCTGTCATTGACCTGAAAGCCGGCTGCTGCGGTCTTGCCGGTACGTTCGGTATGCAAAAGAAAAATTATGAGCTTTCTTCAAAGATAGCTGCTGGATTAAAAGAGGCACTGAAGAAAACACCAACCAAATATGTACTGACCGAATGCTCCGCCTGTAAGATGCAGATTGAGCATATAAGCGATAAGATAGTCAGACATCCGATCAAAATTCTCGCAGAAGTATACGGACAATAAAAAAGTTGTAATTAACGAAAAAGCAGCTTTTTATAGTTTGTAAATCGGTTGTTGACATCAACGAAGAGAAGCGATAAAAGATTGTTTTGAATGGTTCATATTCAAACGCTTATTTATTTTTGGAGGTTCTGATATGGAATGCCCAAAGTGCAATTCAGATATGGAAAAAATTACTTACGAGAAAATACAAGTGGACCGCTGCGTAAATTGTAAAGGCATCTGGTTTGATATGCTTGAACATGAACATTTAAAAGCCATCGAGAATTCTGAATCGATAGATATAGGAGAGCCGAAAGTCGGCAAAGAATATAACAAGATAGACAAGATAGACTGTCCCGTTTGCCGCACTCTGATGATTCGGATGGTGGATAGAGAACAACCACACATAAGGTATGAAGCCTGCACCAGCTGCTATGGTGTTTTCTTCGACGCAGGTGAATTCAGAGATTATAAGGAGGAGACAATTTTAGACTTCTTCAAAGACCTGTTCACTAAAGGGAGGATGTAATAGGATAGAGAAGTATGAAACTTCCTGGTTGAATTTAGCAAATAAAACGGGCCGAAGTCTTAAGTGGGGAGGTGTTATGGGAGGCGGCTAAAGGTCTATAATGTTACTTTTCCTCAAATTCGATGCCGTTTTCTTTGCACCATTCGATAGCGATTTCCTTTAGTCTGTTGTCGCGGTACTTATACCAGTCGTCTGAAAGGTTGTATTCGTATAAGGCATCCTTGAAACGCCGAAACGCACCGCTGCCTTTTATCAGGCTATAAAGAGTGTCGGAGATTTCAGGGTCATCTATAAAGAGACAAAATCTTTCCATAATACTGTATTCGTCGATGTCAAACTTTGAAGGAAGCCAAACATAATCGTCCGTTTCCTGCAATGTTTCTTTGGCTATTTTAATCAGATCCTGTTGCCATTCAGGGAAATTTTCGATTGGTTCATCATCTTCGGCGGCCTGCATTTCTTCATCACTAAGAGATACTACTTCTCCGGTTCTCTTGTCCAGAAAAGAATGTCTCTCATCTGACTGAAATTCCAGACCTTCGATTATATCGTCAAGGTTGACACTAATCGCCATAGGCATAAACTCCTTCCATTGGCAAAGATTATGGCGGACATTTTGCGCATATTGAGCGGAATAGTGTGGTGCTTAAGTAACGGTCGCCGCGGTCAGGGAGAATAACAACAATCATTCCGGAGGTCATCTGTTTGGCGATGCGCAGAGCTCCGGCTACGGCAGCTCCGCTTGACATTCCAACAAAAATTCCTTCCTTTGCAGCAAGCAGGCGCGTCGTTTCAAAAGCCTCGCCGTCTTCGACTGTAATCTTTTCATCCATCATATCCGGATTATAAATCCTGGGAACCATGGATTCTTTCATATTCTTGAGGCCCTGTATTGTATGACATTGTGGAGGCTCAACCCCGACAACTTTGACTTCCGGTTTCTTCTCTTTCAGATATCTATAGACACCCATAAGGGTCCCCGTTGTCCCCATTCCGGCAACGAATATGTCGATTTCTCCATTAGTCTGGGTAAAAACTTCCGGCCCGGTCGTCTCGTAATGGGCAAGAACGTTATTCTCATTTTCGAACTGGTTGGGCATGAAATAGGTGTCGGGATTGGCTTCGAGCATCTCATGGGCCTTTCTTATAGCACCATCGGTACCCTCTTTTGCAGGAGTCAGCACAACTTCGGCGTTCATGGCTTCGAGAATGCGCTGCCTTTCAGTGCTGACGCATTCCGGCATACATAGTTTGACCCGATGTCCTTTAGCGGCCCCAATCATGGCAAGGGCAATGCCCGTATTTCCCGACGTAGGTTCCAGTATAACCTTATCGCCGTTAAGTTGGCCGGATTCCTCTGCCTTTTTGATCATCCAATATGCAGGGCGGTCCTTGATGGAACCGCCGGGATTGGTTCCTTCCAGTTTTCCAAATATCCTTACTTTCGGCTTTTTATTATTCAGCTCATTTAGCTCGACAAGCGGCGTATTTCCAATAGCGGTAAATATGCTCATTACAACTTACCTCCAACTAAGGTTAAATGATGAATGATTTCCACTCACCATTTGATTTTACCTTAATTATTCTATATATTTAATTGCGAAAAGTAAAAGTAAAATAAATTAGAGGAAATTCTCAATGGAGTCTGCAAAGAACAATCTTAAGCGAGCGGTACTGTGGGAGCCCTCCGAAGAGGATAAAAAGGTCCGGTGTAAACTCTGTAATTGGCGATGTATTATTGATGATGGCAAACTGGGCAGGTGCTCTGTGCGTAAAAATATTGATGGTGTGCTGTATTCGCTAAATTATGACAAGGTATGCTCTGCTAATCCCGACCCGATTGAAAAGAAGCCGTTGTTTCATTTTCAGCCCGGGACGAGCAGTTTTTCCATCGCCACGATGGGTTGTAACTTTCGCTGTGAGTTTTGTCAGAACTGGCAGATAAGCCAGGCGGCCCTGGAAGATGGGCAAATTAGCGGGCAGGCAATAAGCCCGGAACAAATTGTCGAAGGAGCCGTTCGCAGCGGCTGTAAAAGCATTGCCTGTACCTATACTGAACCGACGATTTTCATGGAACTGTGTAATGATTGCGGGCATCGTGCAAAAGATCGTGGGCTTACGAATGTTTTTGTCAGCAACGGTTACATGACACGCGAGGCGATTGATTTTGCCCGAGATTGGCTCAATGGTATCAATGTCGACCTGAAATCTTTCAGTGAGGATTATTACAAAAGGCTGTGCAAGGCAAGGTTGCAGCCTGTGCTTGATACGATTAGCTATATCGCAAAAGAAACAAATATATGGCTTGAGATTACGACCTTGCTGATACCGGGTGAAAATGATTCCGACGATGAGCTGAAACAGCTTGCCGATTTTATTGTTTCAAAAGCCGACGCTGATGTGCCCTGGCATATCAGCCGGTTTCATCCACAGTATAAGTATTTGGACTCGTATGCTACGCCGGCCGAGAGTCTCCAGCGGGCCGAGCAGATAGGCAAAGAAGCGGGGCTGCGCTATGTTTACCTCGGCAATGTGCCGGGAGCGAAATCAGAGAGTACTTTTTGTTATAATTGCGGTCAAATGTTGATTGAACGAGTGGGCTATCGTATAGCAGCCAATCACATAAAAGATTCATCCTGCCCGGAATGTGGAGTAAAAATAGCCGGCTTAGAGCTTTGATTTGAGATGAAGATAATCGCAGATGAAAATATTCCGTTTGTGGCGGAGTGCTTTTCCTCCATCGGTGAGGTCGAAACTGTACCCGGCCGAGAGATAACGCCGGGTGTTGTTGCTGATGCCGATGTCCTGCTGGTTCGCAGTATAACGCCTGTAGGTGCGGATTTGTTGACCGGCAGCAAGGTACGTTTTGTAGGGACAGCCACTATAGGTTTTGACCATGTAGATACTGAGTATCTTTCGCAAAACAATATTGGTTTTGCATCGGCACCGGGCTCGAATGCCAACTCCGCGGCTGAATATATTATCGCCGCAATGCTTAATATCGCCAAAAAGCGTAGCATTGACTTGGAAGGTAAATCGATAGGCATTATTGGCGTAGGTAACGTCGGTGGCAGGGTGGCGAAAAAGGCTTCTGCCCTTGGTATGAAGCTTTTCCTTAATGACCCGCCCTTGCAGAGACAAACTGGGGATTCAAAATACCTGCCGATAGAAAATCTTTTC
>Ga0209536_100017878_pt1 | contig 10019 bp, 10 predicted proteins | sample DeeMarSeWOR28_12_FD_187461 | JGI IMG/M metagenome (GOLD analysis project Ga0209536, IMG submission 187461) | Marine sediment microbial communities from White Oak River estuary, North Carolina - WOR-2-8_12 (SPAdes) (version 2) | ecosystem: Environmental > Aquatic > Marine > Intertidal zone >...
TTAAGGGTTTTAATCTGATTATGTGCCCTGGCAATAACCTGGCCCTGATAGACTATTACAGCTCCCACGGGAACTTCTTCTTCATCAAAAGCCTTTTGTTTGACATGATGGGTCGGCTCCGCTATCAGGATTCTGCCGCCCGGCTTCAGGTTTTCGTACATCTGTTTGAAAAGTTCTTCCTTCGAGGGGACTTCATGGATCACTGCAAAAGCAAGAATAAAGTCCGCATCCGGGTTCAGAAGCAGAGAATCCTTTCCCGCCAGGGTTGTGGTAATCCTGGAGGACATCCCTGATTTTCTTGCCCGCTTTTCCACTCGTTTGAGCTGCTGAGGTTGAAGGTCGATAGCCTGGACATGCCCGGAATCACCAACCAGCCGGGCGAGGGGGATGGAAAAATATCCCATACCGCACCCGATATCGGCAACGCGCATTCCTTCCCGAATATGTCCCGATAGAATTCCATCAGGATCCTGAATGAATTTCCTTAAAGGATTATCGAAAGTATAGGTTAGCCACCAGGGACATACCTTGGGCATTTTCCATTTCCTCCGGCAGTCAATGTATGATGCTAGCATATAAGGGCGAACACAAGGTTCGCCCCTACTATGAGGTGGATTCACTTGCCCGTTCACCGCTCTTTCGATATGTCCGATAAGCGGAGATCAGTAAAGCCCCCAATCCGATTATGATCAAAAGAATATTGAGTATTCCTCCGATAAACGGAAGGTTAACCGCCACGACGACAATGAAAATGCCTAAGAGAAGCTCCAGAGCCGTGGATGCCATTGTGCCTTTATCGCTTCTCAGCAGGACTTTCCCGATATATCTTCCAATGACGATCTTGGAAAGATAAAGTGCCAGCAGATAGAACAGGAGTGTTGTGAAGGCAATCGGAAGACCCAGCACCGTAATTGCCATAATGACCATAGCCACGGGAGTGGCAACTAGGACCAGAAATCCGATTCCACCCGATGCCAATAGCCCCCGTCCGTTTGAGAGAGGAGTATCTTTTATCCCAGGAACCAGCCAGAACAGGAGCATTCCCATAAGGAATGCGCCGGCGATACGGAGTATCTGTTTGAAGTAGAAACCGACCGTCAGATATTTGTTCGGACGGATTTTACCCGGTTGCGGATTGATATTCGTAGCGCCCATAATGGTTGCTCCCTCCTGAACCTGCACATTGTCTTCCGACCGCACATGGGCTGTAAGATCCCGGCCGATAAAGGCCGTCTTCTGGATCGAGAGCTGCGCTCCGGCAAGCTTCACGTCCCGGCCGATGCGACCGCCGATGTCCAGAAACGAGGCGAATGCCGTGAGATCCCGCCCTATTCCGCCGGTCACATCAATATTTGTGCCGAATATAGTGGCATTTTGTCCCAAATTAGCGCCTTCATCGATTTTTATATTCTGAGCAAAAGCCCAGAGATTCTTTCCTATGTCGCTGTTGGTCTGGATGGTTTGTGCGAACCCGATTATGTCACCGTCCACATTCCCCGTGATGTCGACGCTCTGTCCGAAAGTAATAATGTTGCCGTGGACGGCGCCCTGGACGTTGATCCGACGTCCGAAGGTGATTAGGTCTCCGGTTATAACTCCCCGGACGTCGATCGAGTCGGCAAACACAACCAGGGAGTCGTCGATGGTTTCATCGGCCGGGACGGATATGTTTCCGATACCCTTTTCAATTTTCCGAATTTCGATCGCGTGACCGGGTATGACAAAAACAAGCATCATTGTGGTCAGGCAAACCAGGGAGGCCATCCTCCGAGTCCGGCGTACCAATGTAATCAGCATGCCGAAAATAAACACACCCAGTACGACAGTGCCGACTTCGTTTATAAAACCTGTCATTATGTCCCTCCCTTTCTCCAGGAAGTAAAAAAATCCATTGATGATCAGATTCAGCTGGCCCGACAGGCGGAATGGATGAAGCCAGTCCAAATTTGAAGGCAACTTTATATTGAGAATGAAATCAAAACCCGTTCGTACCATAAAGGTAATCCCGAACAGAACGGCGGCCATGACGCTGATCCATGCAAATCCCGGCGTATTCTGCCGGACTGTTTCCTGTTCGGGCTCCCACCATTCAATGCCCTGAAGGCTCTCTGCCAGCAGGTGGTTTTCGGCTTCAAAAGCCTGCGCCCGATTCCGGCAACCGGCACAGACCTCGAAATGAGCAGCCAGTTTACGGGTTTCGTTTTCCGGCAATTCTCCATCCGCGTATTGGGAAAGAGTAAAATCATCGGGACATCGCATGATGTTTCTCCTTTTTGAGCTTCTCTCTCAACTGCTGTTTGCCGCGGAAGAGAAGCGTTGCTACGGTGTTTCTGGGAATACTTAAAGCAGCGGCGATTTCGTCATAGGTGAAATCGTTGTAGAAAGCCAGGATCAGGGGAATTCGGAATTTTTCATTCAATGAAGCTAAAGCCCGTCGAACTTTTTTCCCTTCTTCAGACGTTAATATTTCTCCCAGGGGGGTGGGTTGCCCTGATGAGGGATCCGGCGATCCCGATGGATCAGGAACGAACAACCGTTGTTCCGTTCCCCTTCGCCTTAGCACATCCACGCAATAGTTGCTCGCAATCTTTAAAATCCAGTTGGATAGAGAATAGGCGGGATTGTAGGTTTCTATTCTGCGTTGCACGCGTATAAAGACTTCATGAGCCGCATCTTCAGCCGCATCCCCGGAATTTAAAAGAAACGCACAGAGGTTGAATACCCTGCGATGGTGACTGCGATAGATATCGGCAAAATCCGGTTCCGTCGGCATAGGCAATTCCGCTGTAGCGTTCATGTTTTTTCTACGAACGACATTCCGGTGAATTTCAAGAATTATTGTTCCACACGGATTGAATGGAAAGTCTTTATGTTGATATCGTGAATAGACCGGAACCTGTATATTTATTGTGTTGTTTCATAAATTATCTGAATAGTGACGGCTTTTTAACGATTGTGATACCATTCAATGTATTGAGAATGGATTGTATGTGAAGGTCAATCCTGCCCCCCATAGGAACAAGGATAAGTTTAACAGTCATAAGGAGTTTACTATGAAACAATGGGTCTTTTTAAGCGGCATTGCGCTTGCTCTTATCTTTTTCGTAGCCTGTGGTTCCGACACCGCTGATACGGAAGAAGATATCCATGGCGAAGAAACGATGGGAACTATGGAAGAGATGGAGGAGGTGCCGCAAAGCGATTCCATGAAAACCAGTGAGGAATGGATTCGGTCTGAGCCGGTGAATGTGCAGGCTGTAGACGAGAATCGGGATGGATTCGTCTATCAGGATCCGATGGACTGGAACGTAATCGCGGATGAAGAGGGGATATGCCCGAAATGCAATATGATTCTCGTAAAGGTGACCATTGACGAGGCGGTTAACAACCTCAAGGAGAACGGCTACGAAGTGAAATAGTTCTGAATAGAGTTTTTACTGGATAATGCTTTCCTTGAGTGCTTTGGGACTGGGGACCGGAAGAGGGGCACAGGAATCCTTCTCCGGGTTGTACATGAAACGGTAGGATGCGATGCGGGAGGTTGATTTGTATATATGGTCCCAGCCGCGCACGTAATAAGGACAATCATCATTGAAGCATACGTATAAAAATTCATTGTCCCAGGTTGCTTCAAAGGGATTTTCCGGTACCGCCCACTTTTTCATCTTCTGGTTACAATGAGGGCATTCCAGGGTTAGGTGAATGTGCCGCTTCTTGTTTTTGAGGGTTTCTGCATTCATCGATTTTTCTTTATTGGAATCCACTGCCGGCCGCGTTTTTAAAGAACCCGCCGCTCCGGAAATTTTTTCAGCATATACTGCGTAAATCGGGTCGCTGGGAACTCCATATCCGGCATATTTGTCGCTGCCTGGACGGGGGCGTCCCCTGGAAATGAAAAGTTCTGTCTTGGTGAAAGCCTCGGTTGCCTTGAAGAAACTTTCTACAAGCCGAATACGCTCTTCCTCCCTCGATTCCCGCCAGATCTTGACGGCCTTCTCGGGGAACATGCGATTTGAAAAAATTACCAGAAAGAGACCTCCCGGCTTTAAAATCCTTCCCACATCGCTAAAAACGGCTACCGGGTCGGTCATATAGTCGACCGACACCGTATTGAGCACGACATCGTAGCAGTTGTCGGGGAAGGGCAAACGACAATCCCGGTTTAAATCGTGAATAACGTAGTCCGAAAGAACCGGATTCTTTTTTAATTCATTTTCGTTCATTCCCAGTCCGGTGATCCTGCACGATTGCAGGCGCCGGGGAATGTGGGAATCCCAGCTCGCCATCAGGTCCAGTATCACAGGATCATCTTCAACAACAAGATTCTCAATCAGAGTGTCTACGGTTTCCAGCGCCAGCGAATCCAGATGGGGGACCATGCGCTCCTTCGAGTAGAAAATGTCGTCATCCTCATTATCCAGTCTTGAAAATGCGTCCTTCTGATCGAAGGTGTAACCGAGAGATGAAAAAAAAATTTCGTTCATTCTGGTACTCCTGTAAGAAAACCGGGAATGGTGTTCAAACCAACGGCCGTTGACCTCGGTGCTTTAGAGCCCTTACAATTCAATAAGACCGATATTTCACGTGTCAAGCAGTGCACCGGAAATGATACAGCTCAGGGGAACAGGAGATAAAAGGGGAAATTTTGATGCTGTCTTTAACGATTCAGACTCGAAGTCACACACAGTTTTTAGATATAACCCGGGAAATACAAGCCGCCATTTCCGATCTCGGATTTGATAGCGGCATAGTAACTGTCTATGTGCCTCATACTACGGCGGGTGTTACGATAAATGAAAATGCAGATCCGGATGTTGTGATCGACATAGCGGGTGCGCTGGAAAAAGCCGTGCCCTGGCAGTCGGAATATCAACACTCCGAAGGCAATGCCGCTGCCCATGTCAAGGCGAGCCTGATGGGTTCTTCCGTACAGCTTATGGTAAAAGGCGGCAGGCTGCAGCTGGGAACCTGGCAGGCTGTTTATTTTTGCGAGTTTGACGGTCCCCGATCCAGAAATGTATGGCTTATGTCTGTCGGTCATTAATCCGTATTTCTCACAACTCACATTTTCGACAAGTTTCTTGTTGAAAATGTGAGTTGTGAGAAATGCGACATAGAGCCGGCGCAAATTCGAAACATCCTATTCCCTAAAAAAAGAATACTTGCCGCAAGCCACTCTATTTTATGTGCACCTTGCTTTCACGGTGCAAGTGAAAGGCTGTGAGAAATGCGGCTTAAGCTACTCCGAGGAGTTCGTTCACCTTTGAGAGAAGTGCAGCGGGCTCCACCGGCTTCTCGATGAAACCTTTTACCGGCATGAAATCTTCGCTGATGTCGGTTTCGGAAAAACCGAAAGACATATTGCTCTGCTGATTGACGGCGCTTAAGAGCAGAACGGGGATATGTTTTACCTCGTCGTTCTTATGCAGTTCGCGCGCTGCCGTGAATCCGGCGTTGGGATCTTCAGGGAAAATAATGTCCAGGATTATCAGGTCCGGAGAGGTTTGCCGGATTGTCTCTAAAAGATTATCCGTGTCCGTTTTGACAGACACCTGATGGTCCTTGGATTCCAGAACCATCTTGAGGCTGTCAATGATGTCCAAATCATCGTCAATTATCAGTATGTTCGCCATAATTATGTTTCTCCTGCGCTGCCTCGATAGTCTTAAAACTTATAGCAAAACTGCTCCCCCTGCCGACTATGCTTTCCACCTGAATGGATGCCCCGTGGAGAACGACGACTTCCTTGACTATGGAGAGCCCCAGGCCGGTACCGCCCGCGTGATGGGCCACCGCGTTTTTGCTTCGAAAATGATCGTTAAAAATTTTGTCCAGTGCATCTTTGGGGATGCCGATACCGTTGTCCTGCACCGATACCTCTATTTTCCCGGGATAATTCTCAACCGAAATAACAACACGACCCGTGTTTTCAGGGCTATAGTTGACGGCATTCTGGATCAGGTTGGAAAAAAGAGTTTTCAGGTGATCCGAAGATCCCATGATGTAGACGGGAGGGTGACGCTCCACAAGATTAATGATCTTTATTTTACGGGGCTCTGCAATGAGTGCCCCTTCCCGGGCTTCTGCGCATAAAATGTCAATCAAGTCGACCGGAGCCAGGTTCATTTCGGTCACCACCAGGGTTCTCAGATTGCTCAGGTGGATAATGTCCGTAATCCTGTTCGATATCTGGTCGCACCGGTCCCCGATCCGGGTTACGACATTTTGGGCTTTTTCCGGAAGCGGACCGCAATAGCCGTCACGCAGAGTGTAGACGTAGCTTTTAATGGCTGCAAAGGGGGCTTTGAGTTCGTGCGTGGCAAGAAGGGTCGACTGCGTTTTCTCTTTGTCGATCTTGATCAGCATCTGGTGAGCATCTTCGAGCTGGCGCTCTCTAAGTTTCAGACTCGAGCTGATTTCACTTACCAGATACCAGCAGAAAAGGTACACGCCTCCGCTTGCCAGAACAAATCCGAGCGTGACTCCGAGACTGGCGTTTACCATGGACTTGAACTGGCCTTCAAAAATGGACCGCTCAGGAATAATACCGGCCCATTCCAGCATCAGGGGTACGGATGCGTACATCCAGCCGGCTACGGCTATGACCAGGGATCGCCAGCGGGAGAAAAGAATTGTCGCCAGGATAATGTGGGCCATAAAAAGTGCGCCCATTGGAGTTTCAATACAGCCCAATGAGTATGTCAAAAAACTTAAGGCTGTAAAATCCCCGAACATCTGGCATAAAAGAAGACGCTGCAGCTCCCTGCCGCGCGATTTGTCGCCGAACAGGTTCCGGCCGATGCGGGAATAGAACAGGTTGGTGATGGAGAGGAATGCGATCGTGATGAAGAAGTCGATGGGACGTACATCGGCCGGGACAATGCCGGTCATTGCAATGAATGCCCCTATGGTGCATGCCAGTATGGCCAGCCAGCGCATGTTGATAAACCACTTCGCCCGGGCGGCCATTTCCTGAGTCCGAATGTCCGGGACGATGGTGGTTACCGAACCCCAATTGTAGAAAAAGGAATGCTTTTTTTCCGTCACGGGTTATCCTTTACCACGACCAACCATTACAAGTAAACGATAATAACCCCTGTCGCTGCAACTCCGTGCCTGATTCGGAACCCAATAGGGCATTGCATCCGCACCCTATGCCCGCAGCCGGGAGCAGGCGGTTTTCAGGGCATCCAGAAGAGACGGGAAACGTTCCGACATCTCCCGGGTCAGCCCCTGTTTGGGCGAAAGGTCGAAAGGCTGAACGCCGAAAATACGGATCGGACGGTCGAAACCCAGAGTTCGGGCAAGCTCCAATCCCTCCGCCAATCCCAGCCCGTGGGTTGAGACGGAGCTGTCCTTCAGGATCATGGATGCATCGGTGTCTGCAAAGAACCTGTGTTCGCCCGCAGAAAGATCCATATCGGCGGCATCCACCAGAATCACCGGTTGTTGCCATTCCAGGAGCGAGGAAGCTACCGTGGCGGCATCCGGATACTCTAGGATCCTGCAGCGCCCGTTGTATCGCGCCTCACGGGAAAGCGCCCGGACCAGAGCAAGGCCGACTTCGTCATCGCTGCCTGCCGGGGTTCCTACACCCACAACCAGCCAGTCGGAGCCTGCTGCCGGTTCAGAAAAATTAGTCGACAAATTCAACGTCCAGCATGTGTACCGAACAGGAAATGCAGGGATCGTAAGCCCGCAACAGCATCTCCATATGAAGCGTAAGCTCGTCCTGGGACATTTCCGGGAGCATTTCTGCAACGAACGCCTTCATGTCCTGTTCGATGTTATTAATATTCTGGCTGGTAGGGATTACGGCGTTGGCTTCGATGCAACAGCCGTTTTCATCGAAAGCATACTCGTGAAAGAGTATGCCCCGCGGCACTTCGCAGGAGCCTGCGCCGCGGCCTGCCTTTACCCGATAGGTGGTATCTTCGGCCTCGAGCCCGCTGTTCAGCACTTCATCCAGCATCCGGATGCTGTTGTAGGCGCAATGCACGACTTCCACTACCTGAGCCACATTGTTCATGTAGGGGTTGTAACAGGGCACTATGAGCCCGAGATACTCTGCCGCCTGCTGTGCTTGGGGAAGCAGCTGATCGAAGTTGTTGTTAACCCTTGCCAGGGCCCCGACAAAGTAGGAATCGCGATGCCACCTGGACCACTTTGAAGTTGAATGTGCAACAGTAAATTCATTCGTAACTTCCCTGTATCGGTCTGCGGGAACTGATGACCTCGTGTCTGAACTGAACACATCGCCGTCGTACAGTGCATACTCGTCCGGGTGCTTCAGCGAAACATACTCCGTTTCCCTCTCATAAGGAGGAATCTTGAGGGTTTTGGCAATTTGTACAGTTTCCTCAATGTCCGGAATTGCTTCCAACATGCGTTTTCGCAGTACGGCCACGGCATTCGTGTCCGGCAATCTGCGCCAGCCTTTCAAAGTGTTGGCCATGGGATGAAGCATACGTCCGCCGAACAGGGCAGTGTAGTCGTTTGCGAGCTTTTTGAGATGGAGTGCGCGTTTGACGACTTCAGGGTGGGTTTTTGCCAGCGGCAGTACGCTCTGAACGCCCAGAAAGTCGGGTACCGCAAGGAAATAGACATGCAGTACGTGGCTCTGCAGAAACTGGGATTCCGTCAGAAGCTTGCGGAGCAGCAGGGTTTGGGGGCTGACCTCAATCCCGAGAGCGGCTTCCACGGCCTTGGTGGCCGTCAACTGATGTCCTACGCAGCAAATCCCGCAGATGCGGCTCACGATCCAGGGAATATCCGCAGGATGCATCCCTTTGACGAAATTTTCAAAAAAACGGTTGCCTTCGGTAATGGCAAGTTTTACCTCTTTAACCGCCCCCTCTTTTGTGCTGACAATTATCCTTCCATGCCCTTCTACGCGGGTAACGTGTTTGACGTCGATGGTGTACGTTTTTTCCTTCAAATCCATTGTCAGACTCCTCTACCAATAGGTTCGTTACCCAGGAAAAGCCGGTATCGGCTGCGAATATCCTCGTCCTTTATGTTGTGTTCCCGCATCAGGATTATGTGGGATTCTATGTTTGCATGGGGAAGCGTTCCACGACAGCCGTCGCAGACATACCCGTTATTGACACAGATACTGTTGCAACCGCCCCATGTTACCGGCCCCATACACGTCTCTCCACGCTCAAGCACGCACTCGTTTCCGTTCTTCTTGCAGTCCACGCAAACGGCATCGGGCGGGAAATAGGGAGTGGTGCCATGAAGGACGGATTTAACCAGATGGAGGAACTCTGCCGGTACTATCGGGCAGCCGCGAAGATAGGCGTCCACTTTCACTACGGCGTCCAAGGGCCGTACGCGGGTGTGCGACCACAAAGACCAGTAGTCCGGGTCCACCTGTACCCGGTTGCGGGCGTTCTCACCGTAAACCACTTCGTAATTGACGGCCGGCGCTACGAAGTTGGAACGGGCCTGAACATTGCCGTTGCAGGCGCATGCACCCAGCGCAACCAGGAATGTGGCCCGGGATCGCAGGTTCTGGATGCGTTCAATATCCTCATCACGGTGAATGCTGCCTTCTACAAACGCTATGTCGTAACGGGGCGCGGTTTCGGAGATAGCTTCGCGGAACTCCACGAGATTCACGAGATTGAGGATATCGAGTAGAATTTCCTCGCAGTTGAGGATAGCCAGCTGGCATCCCTCACAGCTGGCAAAATCGAAAAAAGCCACTTTGGGTTTCATTGAAGCGCCTCCGGGATACCTGATAGATCGGAGAACCGGAAAACCGGTCCATCCTGGCAGCAATATATCCTGTTGATCTGACAGTGTCCGCACTTACCCACACCGCATTTCATGCGCCGTTCGAGGTCAACGAAAATCTGATCGAAACCTACATTCCGGGCAGCGAGAGCCTTGATGACGAATTTGTACATGACAGGGGGGCCGCACAGGGCTGCAATGGTCTTTTCCGCGTTCAGTTCCATTTTGGGAATGGGATCCGTTACTAGGCCTGTCCCGAAATTCCAGGGCATGTTTTC
>Ga0209536_100017879_pt1 | contig 10019 bp, 7 predicted proteins | sample DeeMarSeWOR28_12_FD_187461 | JGI IMG/M metagenome (GOLD analysis project Ga0209536, IMG submission 187461) | Marine sediment microbial communities from White Oak River estuary, North Carolina - WOR-2-8_12 (SPAdes) (version 2) | ecosystem: Environmental > Aquatic > Marine > Intertidal zone >...
AATTTAGAAAGCTTGTCATTCAATTGGTTAACAAGAGTGTCTATTCTTTCATCAGTCTCCAAATTACACCAAAGTATTTTTGCTTCTTTATCACGAAAGAAAAAACCAAATTTTGAAATCGTACAATTGAAGGAGGAATAACCAGTTACAAAACTTATTTCATTTATGATTTCAGGAAGAAGGTTATCTTCAATATCACCTATAAATTTCAGCGTTAAATGAATCTTATCTTTAGATTCCCATTTATAATTGGATAATTTTCCTAATACCTTATCGCAGTTTTCAAATATTTGGTCTTTAACATATTCAGGAATCTTTAACGCTACAAATAATCTAATCATCAAATGAAATTCCAAGCAGTTGTCTTCTCACAAATTCCAATGCAGCTTGAGCTGTTCTTTGTTTATTTAATAAACGATCTTCACCAAATCTATATTTTTTTGCAGTACAAACTTTTTCATCACAGAAACCAATAAATACAAGTCCAATTGGTTTATCAGGTGTCGCTCCTGTGGGTCCCATAATTCCAGTTGTTGCTATTCCAATATCCGAACCGCTTGTTGATTTTACTCCTTCCGCCATCTGCATAGCTACATCCATACTAACTGCACCTTGTTTGGCAAGTGTATCTTCATCAACTTTTAATATTTCAACTTTTGCAGCATTACTATAGCAAATAACTCCACGCTCAAAATATTTACTACTTCCACTAACATTTGTCAGCATATTTCCAATCAGACCGCCCGTGCAGGACTCAGCAGTTGCAATCTTCATTTCTCTTTCCAACAATAATCTGCCAACAACTGCTTCAAGTTGATCTTCACCCGTTCCATAAATAAACCTTCCAACTTTGCTTCTAATCCTTTGTTCTACTTCCATCAGTTTATCTTTTACTTCTTTTTCGTCACTACCTTCAACTGCAACACGAAGTTTTACTCCAAACTGGTTTGGAAGAAATGCTAATTTTGCTCCTTGCAGAAGATCATCAAGATTGCCGAGTCTCTCAAATAATGTTGATTCAGGTATGCCTGTGGTTAGCAGCATTTTTTTCTTCAGAATTATTTCTTCTTCACCTAATTTTTCTTTCAGTTTTGGGACTACTGTACTCTCAATCATTCCTTCCATTTCATAAGGAACACCTGGCATCACAATAAAAATCTTTTTTTCTTTTTCAATCCATAATCCGGGTGCAGTACCGTATTGATTTCTAATTACTTTTGCTATTTTTGGTACTTTTGCCTGATCAACATTAACAGCAGTTACTTCTCTTTTTCTTTTTTCAAAAAGTGCTTTTATATCATTAAGTACTTCCTGGCTTTCAACGAGTTCGGTTTTAAAGAAATCAACAATTGATTTTCTGGTTACATCATCGTGAGTTGGACCTAAACCACCTGTAATAAGAATTACATCGGCACTGTCGGAGGCAATTTTTAACTCGTTGAGTATTGCCGTATTGTTATCGCCGACAACTGAAGTTTTTACAATTGGGATATTTATTTCGAATAGTTGTTCACCAATGAATGCAGCATTTGTATTAAGGGTGTTTCCGAGCAGAATTTCATCACCGATCGTAATAATATAAGCTTTCATATTCATCAAAATAGTTGGTTAAAAAGTACCAGCCAAATATACTACAAGATGCATAATAATAAGAGTGTAAACACCTGATACTACATCATCTATCATAATACCAAGTCCTCCTTTTAACTTTTCAAGATTACGTGCAGGAGGCGGTTTGATAATATCTAAAATTCTCCAAAGTAAGAATGCTGCTATAATGATAAAAATTGTTTTTGGAAGAGCTATTAATGAAATCCAGGTTCCAACAACTTCATCAACAGTACATTGCGCAGGATCTTTTCCATATTCAGCTTCGAATTTAGTGCCGATAAAGATGCCATAAACAAAAAGCACTAAAGTAGCCGGAATAATTATAAATAAATTTTCGAAACCAGGCACGAGGTAAATAATTATCCCAACTGCACTTCCAACAGTTCCAGAAGCAATTGGGGAATAACCCGAATAGAATCCAGACCCGATTATTTTTTCAAAAAAATTAATTTTCAATTAGTCAACAACTTTTTTAAGATATTCCGGTTTCTATTAACGTAATGAATTCCGGAATGAAATGTAATTATGGTAATAGTCAGCGCAATAAAAAATATTAATTGTTCATCTAACATAGATGAAATTACTCCTTCATAACTCTGATAAATTTGAGGTGTAAACTGTGCAACATAGAGTATCAACAAATAATATAGAAAAACCATTTGCAGCAATGTTTTCCATTTAGCGTAATAGCTTGTAGTAAAAGCCAGGTTTTTCATATCAGCAAATACACGCAATAAAGTAATTAGGACATCACGACCGACGATAATTATCACCATCCACCACGGAATCAATTGCACAATTGCAAACCCGATAAAAGCCACTGAAGTTAATATTTTGTCTGCAAGAGGATCCCAAAATTTCCCCCAGCTAGTTATGTAGTTGAATTTACGGGCAAGCCATCCATCATACCAATCAGACAACGCAGCAACGATATAAATAAGTACTGATACCTGTTTCATCCAAATCACATCAGACAGAAAAAAAAATAGAAATATCGGCGATAATATTATCCTGAGAATTGTAAGTTGATTTGGAAGAGTCATTTAATCTTCGAATGTTATAAATCAAGAGAAAAAAGTATCAATTGTAATTTATAATTCTAATAAAAAATTCATTAGAAATAAAATTATACTAAACTCTGTCCAGTAAGCTTTTTATAAATATCGAGATATTTTTCACTTGTTTTATTTATAATCTCCTCAGGTAAAGGAGGTGGAGGCGGTTGCATGTTAAAATTTATCGAAAGCAAATAGTTTCTCAAAAACTGTTTATCATAACTTTCCTGACCTCTTCCGACTTCATATTTATCTTGAGGCCAAAAACGAGATGAATCCGGTGTAAGGACTTCATCAACAAGTATTATTTCATCATTGGTTTTGCCGAACTCAAATTTTGTATCCGCTATAATTATTCCTTTGGTCAATGCAAAGTCAGAAGCTTTTTTATAAATCTTTATTGTAGCTTCTTTTACTTCATTAAAAGTATCTTTATTTGTAATTTTCATCGCCTGTTCAGCAGAAATATTTTCGTCGTGCTCTCCTATTTCAGCTTTTGTTGAAGGTGTAAATAAAGGTTCAGAAAATTTCTCAGATTCCTGCAAACCTTTTGGAAGCTTAATCCCTGAAATTTCGCTCGTTTTTTTATAATCTTTCCATCCCGATCCGGTTATATATCCTCTGACAATACATTCTATTGGAACCACTTTGGCTTTTTTAATTAGCATAGACCTATTCCTGAGTACATCAGCATATTCTTTACATTCGGAAGGATAATTATTTACATCAGTTGTTATGAAATGATTTGGAATAATATCTTGAGTAAAGTTGAACCAGAATTCAGAGAGTTTTGTAAGAACCATTCCTTTATATGGAATACCTTGATTCATTATTACATCAAATGCTGAAATACGGTCGGATGAAACAAGCAGTAGTTGCTCACCTAAATCGTAAATATCCCTCACCTTTCCTTTTGCGTATAGCTTGAGATTTGGAAAGTTTGTATTCAGTATAACATTATGCTGCATAAAATTTTTCTTAATTTGTTTTTTCGAAATATATAACCTGGTCAACTTTTATCAAATTATATTAGAAATTTACCCGATTTTTTTAAGTTCAAATTTCATTTCGTCATAACCGAGAACTTTCATAATCTTACCTATAAATCCTTTTGAATCAATATATGCTTCAAGTTTTACAAGTCCAATTTCCGGAGTTCTCCACTCATAGAATTTTGTATGTGAACCACTTTTCTTTTTGAAAATATCAATCTGAAATTTTACTGAGTTAAAATTTCCAGCCGGTGTTTCAATCAATTCCTCTCCCAATACTTTACCAGTTACTAAAATACTATCAGGATTTTTTTCATCAATAAACTCAATCCCACTCCAAGCCCAATCATCATCGTTTTTTAGCGGGAATGGAAATCTCAGGTAAGGTCGATTATATGTAACTGAAATATTAGAAGAAATAAATAAAAAAACGTCAACCCTCTGATCAAGTTTTGTTAGATATACAGTATCATTCTGAAAGTAAACTGTCTGTGTAAAGTTGAAATCATCATTGCTTAAGTCCAGGACATAGTTGTTACCATTCTGCTCAATTGTTGCATAAGCTTCACCAAAGCTTGAATTATATATCAACTTCAACGATGAATCAATAGGAAAATAATCAGCGGTAACCTGATTCATATTTGGTAAAATTGAAGAGCCCGTATCGTTCAGCTCGGAGAAAATTACGGAAGCTGCTGCAATTACTATTAGAATTGTTGAATAAATAACTTTACGTTTAAATTTCATAATTAGCAACCAATAAATTTTTTATATTCATTAAAGTTAGGACTTTTCAATAAATATTGAGAGGCAAAAAAAAGAGGCTGTCGGTATCAGCCTCAAGAGATGTGGGCAGAGACGGAATTGAACCGCCGACACATGGATTTTCAGTCCATTGCTCTACCGACTGAGCTATCTGCCCGGAAAATAGCGAGCAAAAATAAGAATAAACTCAATATTCTCAAAAGAATTATTCTACGGTAACGCTTTTGGCAAGGTTCCTCGGCTGGTCAACGTCCAAACCTTTTTTAACCGCTATGTGGTAAGCCAGAAGCTGCAATGGAACTGAAGTCAGGATTGGAGTTAACATCTCGATAGTTTTAGGAATTTTAATTGTATGATCAACTAATTTGTCAAGTTCACCATTACCCTCATCGGTTACGACTATTATCTTGCCACCTCTTGCCCTAACTTCTTGTATGTTACTCAAAACCTTTTCGTAGGTTGAATCTTTAGGTGCGATGAACACAACGGGCATATTCTCATCAATTAATGCTATCGGACCATGTTTCATTTCTGCAGCAGGATAACCTTCAGCGTGAATGTAGGAAATTTCTTTTAACTTTAATGCACCTTCAAGTGCTGCAGGAAAATTAAATCCTCTTCCCAGATATAGAAAGTTTGGAGAGTCTTTAAATTGCTCAGCAAGCACTTCAATTTCATCATTCAGATTTAAGATTTGCTGTATTTTTTCAGGGATTTCACTTAGTGCTTTGGTAATCTTTTTACCCTCTAAAATATTCAAACCTTTTCTTCTGCTTATCAACAATGTAATTAAGGCAAGCACTACCAATTGGGATGTAAAGGCTTTTGTTGAGGCTACACCGATTTCGGGACCAGCATGGATGTAAACTCCACTCATACTTTCTCGAGCTATAGTGCTGCCCACAACATTACAAATACCAAGTGCAAGAGCGCCTTTTTTCTTAGCTTCTTTAAGTGCTGCTAATGTGTCGGCAGTTTCTCCACTTTGAGATATAAAAAAGATGGAGTCTTCCCCAGTTAGAATTGGATTTCGATATCGAAATTCTGAAGCGTACTCAACCTCAACTGGAATTCTGGCAAATTGCTCAAGCATATATTCGCCAACCAATGCGGCGTGCCAGGATGTACCACAGGCAGATATTAAAATTCTTTTTGAGTTAACAAGCCTATCGAGGACATCTACAAGACCTCCAAGTTTTGCCGATCCTTCCTCCATCAATAATCTGCCTCTCATAGAATTACGAGTTGATTCAGGCTGCTCCATAATTTCTTTAAGCATGAAATGAGAGTAACCACCTTTATCAATTTCATCGATACTCATATTTATTTCGTGAATTTCTTTAGCTATTTCTTTATCAGCAATAGTCTTTACAATATATCTATCCTTGTAAATGACTGCGAATTCACCATCATCCAGATAAATCACATTATTTGTATGTGCTAAAATTGCCGACACATCTGAAGCAATAAAATTTTCCCCTTCACCTATTCCAATTACAAGTGGTGAACCTTTTCTTGCAGCAACCAGTTTATCCGGTTCTTCCGAATAAATTACTGCTAAACCATATGTACCATCAACTTCATTTAAAGCCATTTGAACTGATTTACTTAGATCGTATCCTTTGTTCAAAAAACTATCAATCAGGTGGGCAAAAACTTCTGAATCTGTATCGCTTTCGAATTTATAACCAAGAGCGTTCAAATTATTTTTTAATACCTGGAAATTCTCAATTATACCATTATGGATAATAAATAAATTTTTCTTCTGATTTGTATGCGGGTGAGCATTAAGTTCGTTTGGGATGCCATGTGTTGCCCATCTGGTATGACCAATTCCTATTTCTGAATTTAGAACAAGTTCATTTACTTTTTCTTCGAGTAATGAAACTTTACCTTTATTCTTAATTATTATAGGGGCTTCCGTGTCTATGATACCAATACCTGCAGAATCATATCCTCGGTACTCTAGTCTTTTTAGCCCATCAATTAAAATTGGTACACAGTTTTTATTTCCAATATAACCTACTATTCCACACATATTAAACTCGATTTTTTGACGGTGAGATTAAGTTTGTTTTGTTCAACTTTAGTGCCATCAACATCTTATAAAAAAGGGCTCATCAGCAACAATTTGTTCTCAAAACTGTTTCACCTGTGTCAATAAGAATCACCTTACTTTAGCAAGTTTTTGAGTTATAGTTTTTGTTTTATCGGGGAATGTTGCTATAACTTTATAAATATACACACCATTTCCAACTGGATCATCGTCCTCGTCTTTACCATCCCAATATATTTTATTAAAGTTGGTGATTAGTTGGTCTGGGGTTAATTTAATGTTCCTAATTAATCTTCCAGCAATTGTGAATATTTTTATCTCCAAATCAGATGGTTTATCCTGACCCTGTAAAATGAAAGTAAACCATGTACTGTTTGAAAAAGGATTAGGGTAATTATATACATATTGAATATCATTTTCACTATATACGTAAAATATTACCCTGTAAGAGGTAGAATCCATAAAATTTCCTGAAGCATCTTTGGCAAGAATTTCCAAAGTATGTCTCCCATCCTCGAGTGTCGGTTCCCAGGTAACTACGAATTGCGTACCTGGTCCACCATATTCATAATTTAGTTCAGGTTGATAGAATCTAACCTGTTTATTATTATGAACTATAGTAAAAAATGTTGTATCAAGTGGTAATGGACTTGTATCTTCGAGAGTAATTATAACGGAAGGTGTAGATGAAACGATATCATTATTAATTATTTCCTGCCCATCAAATTTTACGCTAAATATTGGACGGATGGAGTCTCTCGCAACGTAAAATGTTTGATCGGTAAGATTATTGAAATTAAAATATTCTCTCTTATTACTCTCTGCCTTCACGAAAACTTTGTTTTCAAATATTAATCTCTTCGTATCAACTGTATATTCAACTTGATTTGAGAAACTATCGGCAGGGATAGAAACAACAGGTTCATAAAGCAGACTATCCAAGCCATTTAAATAAAAACCTAAACTAACGGAGTCAGATGGAATATCGCCAAAGTTTCTGGCTTTAAAATCAAAGGTAACATCATATCCCTGAAGAAGTGAATCCTGATGAAAATTAAAATCTTCTTTCTCCACATATAAATCGTTAAGCGGATGATAATCAAATTGAACGTTTCTTAATTCCATCGGTTCTGTTGTTTGAAATGTTGAATCAATAAAATCAAATCTAACTCGAAGATACGGATACGTATCCGCATTAATTCCTGAAAGAGAAAACGAATCCGGAACACTGGTTTGAAGCGTATCCCAATTCTTTGATGAAGAATTTTGTCCAATTAAAGTCGCCGAGTATTCTCCGGTAGGACTGGGATTTATAACATCATATCGAAGATCATTCCACCAAGCCACAGGGCCGACGTTTTTCGTCGTCACATTTCCAACTGCATCTACATAGTATCCGGCAAACTTTCCAAATTTTAGCGTTATTGTGCCAGGATAAATAAATACTGAAGAATAGATATTATCATTCTGCCAGTCGTTGCACCAAGCAAAGAAATGCTGAAAATTTGTATTACGGGGTTCCATAACCAGCCACTCTTCCTCAAAATATCCATCGCTCAATCGATGCTTTCTCATATAGTTATTAAAATATTCGCATGTATAAACGTAATCACCGTGTACAAAAAATCCTGTAAAGCCTTCACGGTAACTTCTTCCAAACAATTCTACATCAGGATGTACTAAAGACCAGTTGTTTGAGGGATCAAAAGTTCTGAGTATGTATCTGTAATTACCTAGTGAATCTTCAATAGTAATATTATAAATATATTGACCATCAGATGTAAGAAATTGAGGACCCTTTGATAGAGTCGCATTATCCCAATTTAAAATACCTGTCGGGATGTCTATGGTATCAACATTTTCATTTGTTAAATTAATTCTGACAAGTTTATAAGGATTACCTATTGCCACGTACAAATAACCATCGCTATGACAGACTATACTATGAAGAACAGTATCCCGGAAGGAAGAAAACAGTCCATAAAATTCTCCTTCAACAGTACCATTATTTCCTGTTCCCACTTTATAAATCATTGACTTACCCTCGGTCAATTCCCTTGCATAGAAATACATATTTGCAAAGTATAAATAAGTTCCATCAGTCGTAAGTGCCGAAAGCCTAAGTGAATCAGGCAGTGATGGAGAAGGATAAATATAACCTAATAAAGTTGTCTCCTTTGGTCTTGCCGGCAAAGGCTCAGTATTTAGAACTAGCGACTTCTTATCATTTCTATAATTCATATTGTAAGTTGGGAAAGTATTCAGTATGTCGCCATGAGCATAATATCCATCCCTGGAAGAATTCATAATGGAGAAGCTTCTCATTGGACTCCAATTACCATAATCAGCGCCGTCAAAAATTCTCGCTCTCCAATAATAAACACCCTCAGAAAGGTTTGGAGAAACCCAGTTAACTGAAGATCTACTTGGCTGCAATTTACCTGATTCAAAAAGTGGAGAGGTAAAATTTCTTGAGGTATCTATTTGTATAAAATATTGTAATGCTTTTGGAATATAATAGCCAATATCAGCTATGTTAAATTCAATTTGTCCTGATGTTGAAACCATACCATCAACCGGAGTAAGTATATTCGGTTCATCAATATTAAAAATAATAAACTGTGCTTCACCAACATTATCAGAATGGTCCTCTTCCATTATCATTTCGGTTTCATTCACTTTAGCTGTTAATGTATAAGATCCTCCTCTATCAGGAACCCAGGTGAAATAAACAGAAATGTCCTCATTAAAATTACCTAATTTGATGTGGCCAACTTCATAAGCTGTATCAGGGAGCTCAGCATACAACTCAACTACAACTGAATCATTAGGAAAATTACAGCCCCAGTTCATAATATCAACTTTAACCTGAATGGTATCTCCCAGAATCGGATTTTCAGGTGAAAGAGAAATATCGTTTGACGTAATTGCAAAATCAGGATATGGTGGAAATGCCAGTTTCAGAACCGGATCGCCCAGATAGGTAAGCAAATTAATTTGAGTTGCATAAAGACCAATTATTGGTCCACCATTCTTTGCATTCATAATTGCTTTTCCGATTATGAAATTTCTTTGATTAAAAATTTCGTCAAATAATTTTGTATTAATTGCTTTTCCTATTGTCCAGTATGTTAGACCAGCGCTGCCAAAAAATCCAATACTTCCCTTTCCCGGAACCTTATTAAATTGCTCTCCGAATACATCCTGATTATCAAAATGTGCAGTGTAACAGGTTACACTAAAAATTACCGGTAACCTTCCACCGTTTTCAAGTAAATAAATATCATCATTAGTAAAAACCAGATCCCACTGATAACCTCCGCCATGTCCATAATAGTTAACCAGGACAGCACCCTTATCTATTTCCTCTCTAATCTTAGAGATATTATTTTTAATCATGCCCTAAACTTATATATTATACCTAATAAAGCGCTATGGTCAATGAATTCCGAGCGGAGTTAATTCGCAGACGCGAGTTACTGGGTAAAACGAAGTCGCTATAATTTACGTCGCTGCGCTCCGACCATTGTGGGCTCATTT
>Ga0209536_100017881_pt1 | contig 10018 bp, 8 predicted proteins | sample DeeMarSeWOR28_12_FD_187461 | JGI IMG/M metagenome (GOLD analysis project Ga0209536, IMG submission 187461) | Marine sediment microbial communities from White Oak River estuary, North Carolina - WOR-2-8_12 (SPAdes) (version 2) | ecosystem: Environmental > Aquatic > Marine > Intertidal zone >...
CGAAGCTAAAAAATCAGATGCGTATGTGATATGGAATAACCTCAACAACACACATGAAACAATATCTCGAAAGAATGTTAAGGAAGCTAGTTTGGCTGGATCTTACATCATTAATGATATCGAATGTAAACCAGCACTGCAGATGTTAGTTGATTTAGCAGCTGAATATAAACCTGAGAAAACTGCTGAAATTACAGGAGTAGATAAAGATCTGATTATCAAATTAGCGAAAAGGATAGCTACAGCTGAAACTGTTAGATTTGTAACCCATATGGGATTTACAAGAACTTATCATGGAGATGTTTCTTTGCGAGGAGTAATATCTGTAGCAGCGATAACAGGGAATGTAACAACTTCTGTTAGTTCCGGACATTTACCTGCGACTTTGAATTGGGGTCCTTTCCTTAAAGCAATTCCTGATAAACCAAGTTTTCACAGGATGGGTATTCTCAATCTTTACGATGCTGTTATTTCTGGAAACCCCTATCCGATAAAGGCATTATGGTTTGCTTTTATTAACTTTTTAAACCAATGCGCTAACTCCAATAAAATAATTGAAGAATTTTATCCTAACTTAGATTTCATTGTACAAACTGAATTATTCATGACCCCATCAGCTCGCTATGCTGACCTCATTTTGCCAGTTTGTACTTTTCTTGAATTTTCAGATTTTCTTGGTCATCCTTATCCTAATGTACAATTGCAGCAAAAAGTCATAGAACCCTTATATGAATCAAAATCGGATGTTACTATCGTTTCTGAACTCGCGGAAAGACTTGGATATGGGGAATATTTTAAAGGTGGGGAAGATGGGATGATAGATCTTATTATGGCATCTGGATCTTTACAGGGAATAACTCGTGAAAAATTAAAAACACAAGCATTTCAATTAGGAGAAGTACCAGAAGGTACCAATTTCCCATTAAGTTTTAATACTCCTTCACGAACAATCGAACTTTATGCCGAACAACTCGAAGAAGATGGAGAAGCACTTCCAGTTTATTTGCCTCCATATGAAGCCCCCATAACTCCCGGAGATCATAAATATCCCTTAACTCTTGTCAATGGGCATAGTCGATTCCGAACCCATTCAATGTTTGCCAATATTCAAGCTTTATTAGATTTGAATCCTGAACCCATAGTTGATATTCATCCGATTGATGCCAAAAAACGAGGTATCTCGAATAATGATATCGTAACAGTTTATAATGATAGAGCTCGAACTACATTAAGAGCTAGGATAAATGAGGGTGTACAACCCGGTGTAGTTGATCTTACCGAAGGGTGGTGGATAGAACAATTTCGGGAAGGAAGCCTAAATCATCTTACTCACGATATTAAAAATCCAGTACAAAACAAAGTTTATGAGCCGAATATGCATATGAATGATGTTGCCGTGGAGGTGGAAAAGAATGAGTAAACGCCTGGGAATTGCCGTTGATCAAGAAAGATGTATCGGATGTCAAGCATGTACGATAGCGTGCAAAATAGAGAATAATTCTAGCGACTACTGGATCAATGTAGAAACTCAAGGTTCACAGATTAAGGATACTCCTACCGGCAAATTTCCTGAATTAGAACTTAATTTCTTACCTAAATTATGTAACCATTGTGAGAATCCTCCCTGTGTTGATTCCTGCCCGGTTGATGCCCTTCAACAACGTGATGATGGGATAGTTATTTTAGATCCAAAAACTTGTACCTTATGTAAAGCTTGCTTAGATGCTTGCCCATATGGTATCATTGTTTTAAACGAGCAAGAAAATATCGCTGAAAAATGCAATCTATGCGCCCATCGAATCGATCAAGGTCTGGAGCCATTTTGCGTAATCTGCTGCGAGGGTCAAGCTCTATATTTCGGAGATTTAAATGATCCAAATAATATCATTTCAATAAAAATATCTGAAAGAAAAGCATTTGTTCTGAAACCTGAAGAAAATACAAAGCCTAAAGTTTTTTATATTCCCCCTCTCCCCAAAAGGAGGCTTTAATTCTAATTTTTTTTCCCTTCACTGAATAAAAATTTCTGAAATCAAATTTTCTAAGGGAGGAGCATGCTTTATTTCAAGCACTTGATTTGTTTGAGAAAAATTGTTTAATGACTGCCAAATTTCAGCATTTTATTTAATTCTCTCGGCAAATTGATCAAGTTTCTTCAATGCAAAATATGTCTCTCCTTTGTATAAATAACAAATCCATTAAAAATTTCTATTCGTATTGAATTTCTTGTTAATTTTAAGGTGATTCTCTAATAAACTATATGAAGTTTGGTAAGCTTAAAAGACTTATCAGTAGATAGTTTATTGAATTTTAGAAAAAAAAAAAAGGGTTAATTTTATGCATCTGTATTTTCAATTATCATAGCGGTTCCTTGTCCACCACCACAACACATCGTAGCAAGACCATATTTCTGCTTCCTTTCTTTAAGGATTCTTGCTAAGGTTCCAACTATTCTTGGACCTGTTGCTGCTATAGGGTGTCCTATTGCGATTGCTCCACCTTTTATATTAATATCATCCATTCGATCATCTAATCCCATCTCGTGGATCCAGTTTAGACCTACAATAGCAAATGCCTCATTGATTTCCCAGCAGTCAATATCATCGGTTGTTAACCCTGCGTGTTTTAATGCCATCCAAGATGCTGGAACTGGACCTCTTCCCATAACTGTAGGATCGACTGCTCCGAAACCGTTTGAAATGATACGAGCTAATGGGTCTAAATCGTATTTTTTCATAGCCTCCTCTGACATTAACATTAATGTCGCCGTTCCTGCATTTGTAGGACACGAATTTCCTGCGGTTATTAATCCCTGTTCTGTACCGAACGTTTCAACATACTCTTCTTTAGTCATAAGTGGTCTATAGTATCCACCAGCCCAACCGGGAGTGCTTAATCCCCTTAAATCTTTGGTTCCCTCGTACGTAGCATTCTTTCTAACTGAAGTGTCATATTCGATCAACATTGGTTCATCCTCATCACCTTCCCTATGCCCCATTATAGGGACAATCTCATCCTTGAAAAAACCATCTTCTTGAGCTTTTGCAGCTAATTTATGACTTCGAACTGAAAATCTGTCGTTGTCTTCTTTTGAAAAAACATCAGCGTTCATTTCATGGAGTTTTTGAGCCGTTTGTAACATTGAGTACGAGCAACGGAAATCAACAACATCATCAACAAAAAGTTCATGTCCTGGCTTCATGGCAGGAGGGATTTCCCTTGTTGTTGGTCTTCTATTCGGGTTTCGGGAAATCGTAGCATTATTTTGCCCTGAAGCGATAACAATGTCAGAATATCCCAATGCAATATTATTATACCCTAAGGAGGCGCAGGTCATTCCTGAACCGCATTGTCTATCTAACGCAACAGACGATACCTTCGGGGGAAATTTAGATAAAAACAAGGGATATCTCCCACCAAAAGTCACGTATTCAAAATTGAAATGAGTAGCTCCGATATAAAACTCATCTACATCTTCAGGTTTTACTTTGTCTTTTAATCGATTATCGAACATCTCATTTATCGTTAAAGCAGTCATCTCATCGGGGCGTAAATTTCCAAGGACATCTCTTGGGGGTTCTCTTGGTCGAGATCTTGAAAAAGGAGTTCTTATATAATCCGTAATGTATACATCTCTTATTTTCATATTTTTTATACCTCTTTTTATTATTTTTACCTCATTTTTATTTCACTAATCTAAATTTTCAATTACTACGGCAGTTCCTTGACCGCCTCCACATGACATCGCGGCGAGCCCGTATTTAGCATTTTTTTCTTTGAGAATTCTGGCTAATGTTGTCGTAATCCTCAGACCTGTCGCTGATATTGGATTCCCTATTGCTAATGCGCCTCCATGAATATTCATTTTATTTTCCCAGTCAATCCCTAATTTATTAGCAGCATTAATCGCTACAACACTAAAGGATTCGTTTATTTCCCAGAAATCGATATCTTCTGATTTCAAATTTGCATGCTTTAATGCCATTTGAGCTGCCGGTACTATTCCTCTTCCTTGTACAGTTGGATCTACTCCAGCATACCCAATCGAAATAATTTTCGAAATAGGTTTTAATTTGTATTCATCAAGTGCATTTTTCGAAGCTAATAGGCAAAGAGAAGCTCCATCACTTAATGGAGAGCTATTTCCTGCTGTTATAATACCTTCTTCTGTCCCAAATCTTGTAACATAGGCATCCTTAGAAATAACTGGATTTTTATATCCACCTGCCCATCCAGGGGTACTTATGGAAGGCATTTTTGCAATACTTTCTAACGTTACCCCTTTATTAATAGATTGATCTGCTCTAATTTCAATTTCGTTCTCAGGATTACCCCCTTCATGACCCTTAAGAGACATAATTTCCTCTTTGAAATACCCATTTTCTAAAGACTTTTCGGCTAAGTTATAACTACGAATACTAAATTCATCCATATCATCTTTTGAAATATTATCTGCTTCTTCTTCTGCAAGTTTTTGAGCTGCTTGGTATAATAAACGACTTGTTTTCCAATCATATAAGTCATCATTATACCACTTATTCTCTGGATCAAGCATAAATTTGTCCGGAGGTATTCCATACACAGTAACTTTTCCACCATAGGTATGTAATGGCACTCGAGTGAATTGGTCAAACCCTACTGATGCCACGACATCAGAATAACCCATTGAAATGTTTGCAAAACCAACATGTAGAGTTGTCATGCCGGACCCATCTTGTCTGTCAAATACCGTTGCAGGCACATGGAAGGGAAACTTCGCCATAAAAATCGGAATCCTTCCCCCAAATGTCCCATGTTCATGTTGCAGTAAAGCACTGCCAACCAAAACCTCACTAACATCCTCCCGTTTGAGAGAACTTCCACTATTTGGTATTCGGTTATCAAACATATCTATCAAAACATGAGCAACAAATTCTAGTCCCTGTTTCTTACTAAAAACATCATCATCAGGATCTAGTGGATTTGCACGAGAAAATGGTGTCCTCACATGATCTACTAAATATACATCTTTTGATTCTTTCATAGTTCATTTTCTCTTTTTTTTTTTAAAATATAAAGATATAAGGATGAAATTTAATGATAAAATAAATATTTTCATATCTGTAAAATTAGGTCTACTTCTTAAAAAAAAAAATAAATTAACGAATAAATTCTTAGCTTTTACTTTCCCTTAAAAATGGGCTTACGTTTTTCAACCCAAGCTGTGGCTGCTTCTTTATGATCCGCAGAAGCATAACATTTAGCTTGGAATTCTTCTTCAACCTTGAGCATTTCCCCAAAAACTTTATTATATCCTCTATTTACGGCTTCCTTTGAAAGAGCTAATGCGAGTGGTGCTTGTTCTGCTAAATGATTAGCAAATTCCATAGTTTTAGGCAATAATTCTTCATGTGGGAACATAGCATTTACTAAGCCAATCTTCAAGGCTTCTTCCGCAAAAACTCGTTTACCAGAAAAGATAAGTTCCTTTGCTTTATGAATTCCAATAAATTTAGGAAGCAAAAAACTCCCGTTCATATCTGGAATTAATCCCATGCGTATAAAAAATTCCCCAAAACTTGCTTTTTCTGAAGCATAAATTATATCGCAACTTAGGGTTAAATTAGTGCCAAAACCTACAGCAACTCCATTTACAGCAGCAATAATTGGCTTATACAATTTGAAAAAATCATAGGGATGGATAGTTACCTTTCCTTCAGAAATATCTTCCCTGAATTTTCCACTAGCAAAATCCTGAACGTCAGCACCAGCACAAAATGCTTTCCCTGCTCCTGTTATAACTATCACTCTTACTCCGGGATCTTCTTTTGCTACTTTCAATGCATCTTTTAAATCAGCATTCATCTGGATGTTAATAGCATTGTATCTCTCTGGTCGGTTAAGTGTGATCACCAAAACATTATCTTTTTTCTTATATAGAATCGTCTCATAATCTGGGCTCATAATCAATAGCACCTCAAAAATAGGAAATTCGTTAATTTTTTTGTTATTTTATTAAGAATTGATTACAGTACTATTTAATTCTTTTATATTTTCCCAAACACTAAAGAAATCATATCTTGCTTATCAAGATAAAAAATAAACCTTTATTATCATATCAGTTTAAATAAAATATCAAATAAAATTTGACCGAACTAAAAAAGAAGATTTGATGATAAAAAAATGAGTGAAGCTGATTATCAGAAAGCTCTTAAAATTTTATTTAAAGCTGGAGGTTTTCAATTTCCTTTTTCAGAAACAATACATGAAATTCTGAAAAGAACTATCAAAGATGAAAACCTAGATTTCATCATGGCATTTGAAGAGAAAACTTCTCAGACTATGGAACAATTAAAGGAGAGTAGCGGATTATCTGAGGATGAAATTCTTAAAAAAGCAGACGCATTGGCAAAAATGGGAGTAATTATTAACCAACCAAACCGTAGTGGGGTTATGGTGTATCAGATATTCCCTTTCCATAGACAATTTGAATATATCTTCATGAAAAATCTTGAAAAAACAGAGGAAAACTATGAAATCGCACAGTTATTCCATAAATTGAATAAAGAGCACAGTGATATAGTCCAATCTCAATATGATGGATATAGTAAGGCAGTTGAGCGTATGCCCCCAATGGACCGTACAGTACCGATATTAGAAAACTTAAAAACTGGAGAAACTATAAATGTCATCGTCAACGAAGAGGTCGAAGTCCCTGAAGAAAGAATCCTGCCAACCCAAGAAATAAGAGAGCTTATTGAAAAATATGATGATATTGCGATAGGAAATTGTTATTGTAGACAACATCAAGAATTTCTGGATAACCCATGTAAAATGATTGAAATTACACCAAGTTGCATGACTTTAGGCAAATCAGCAAGACATACTTCTAATCATGGATTCTCCAAAATGGTTACCAAGGAAGAAGCTTTAGAAGTTCTTAAGAAATGTGAAGATGCGGGATTAGTCCATAAAGCATATCATAAATACGGTAACTCAGCAGCCGAGGAAGTCGCTATATGTAATTGTTGTAACTGCTGCTGTATGACTGCTCGAGATTGTCTGATTTTTCCAGTTGTCAATGAAACAAATTATTTAGCCAACATCGATGAAGATCTATGTATAGGATGTGGAACTTGCGTAGATTTGTGCTACAACAAGGCGATTGAGCTGAATGATGACAATATCGCTGAAAGAATCGAAGAATATTGTGCGGGTTGTGGTGTGTGTGCCTATCACTGCCCAGAAAAAGCAATATCTCTTATAGAGGGTCCGAGAATGGTAAGAATGCTCCCCCCAAGAAAAAATTAAATAAAAAAAAATAAATCAATTTCTTTTACTTTTTGATCTTTACAAGTAGATTATAACTCTAGTTTTACTTGATTTTTTTTTAAGAAAAAAAATTAAGAATTATTCCACAATAGCGTAAGCATTGCCTAAAACAGTAGCTCTTTCGGTTCGTACTTGAATAATGTATCGTCCGTTATCCTTCCAGCCTTCGGTTGTTAATGTCTCTCCAGGATATACTTCACTTGTAAATCGAGCATTAAATTCCTTAAATCGTGAAACTTCACCATCACACAAACCGTAAACAATAGCTCTCGTAGCAAACCCGTAAGTACATAATCCATGAAGGATAGGTCTATCGAATCTACCGCTTGTTTTAGCAGCTACAGGATCTATATGGAGTGGATTGAAGTCACCATTCAATCGGTATAATGCAGCTTGATTAATGTTAGTTTTATACGATATGCTGAAATCAGGGTCTTTTCCCTCTGGAGGATCTAGTGGTTCTGCCTTTGGTCCACGATCACCGCCCCAACCACCTTCCCCGATGTAGAAGTGAACATATTTCGCATCAAAAATTTGCGAACCGTCTTGCATTCTCCCTGAAATTTTAGTGTGTATAACTGCAGCTTTTCCCTTATCATACATGTTCTCACAAACAGCTTTAACCATTATTTCAGCTTCAGTTGGGAAAGGTTTATACATCTTGATCATTTGTTCTCCATGAATAAACCGAGGACCGTCAATTCCTTTTGGGCTCAGTCTTATATTGGCAAACCCTACCCCCGCAACTATGCAAGCATAGCTAGGAAAGACTTTTACACCACCAGGAGTTCTTTCGTAAACAAATGATAACTCATCGGGTTGAGCCCCGATCCCTAAGTTATAAAGTAATAAATCTCTCCAATTATATTTGAAGGGTACTTCTTTTGTCTCTTTTCCAATAGCATTTAAATCTAAACTTGTCATTTTGTCAACTCTTTACAAATTCATTGCTTAAATAATTCTTATTTTTGGTAATTTATGAATTTTATATTAGAATTTGTTCTAAATAAAACCACTCCCTTTCAAGCCTTCTATTAACCATTTTACATTCATTTCTAAATTGTCTAACATGTCATATTCTAATATTTTAGCTTTTGGAAGAAATTTGTCTAGATACTTAAGTGTTAATTCTCTGCTGGAAAGCCCTTCTTTATACCACTGGATTATTGAATTTTTAGTATCAAAATGAAATTTCTCCATTTCTTCGATATAGAAATTTAAATCTTCACCTGACCAGATCCCAAAATGAGACAAAGAGATAGAATCTATCCTTTCCTTCAAATTTCTGAGCTTTTGATATGTGTTTAGTAATGCTGGTTCATTAAATTCAGGTGGCATAAACGCTGGTTGTCTAAATGTATACCCTGATTTATTCATTATGGCATCTCCAGCAAAGAGGTTTCTATTTTTTCCATCCAAAATCGCTATAGAATCCATAGTATGTCCGAAAAAATTGATTACTTCTAATTTCAACCCATTTAAATCGATTATATCTCCTTCCTTTAATGCGATTACCCCTTCTACCGGTTCCATTTTATGCTCAAAGACATCATTCATAGCGTCAGGGTTCTTTAAATTATGGATCGCATTCTCAGAAGCTAAAATTTCAATATTTGTCTCAGTTATTAATCTTTTTAATTCATTTGCTCCAGCTGCATGATCCCAGTGAGCGTGAGTGAGTAAAATCTTATGGATAGGGTAAATATCATATTCCTTTAGCTTTTCAATTATTCTTGTTGCGGTCTCTGCCGTTGATGTATCGATAAGCATTTGCATCCCGTCATTTTCAATAACATATAGAGCTAGCCCTCTAGCTGCCCCAAATATATACCCATCAATTAAATAACTATTCTCATTGAATTTACCTTCCTTATAAATAAATACCATTATTATTTCTCCTCTACATTTTGTTAAAAAATAAAAAAAGTTGTTGAATAAAATAAAAAATAAAGTATTTTCCGATCATTTGAGATTTTCTTTAATGCTCTCCATCTACGATATACCCACACTTTATCTCCAATTGCTCTGAAACCTTCTCCGTTGATAACCTTCGCAGCATCAGTAGCAAGATAAGCTACTAAAGGAGTGAAATATTGTGGATGAAAAACATCAAACGTATCCTTTGTCTTTAGTTATCGTTGATAGATTCCGGCAAATTCTTTAGCAATATGGTTTATTTGTGGGAAATCTTTAAGTAGTTCTGATTCAACCCGTTCTGCTAAAATTTCAGGAGTGAAGACTTTTCCACCATTGTTAATAGTTTTTACAACTTCAAATCCTTTGAAAACAGTGCAAATGTCTGCCATCATTAAAAATATGCGCCCTGTTATGTTAACTGCTGCATCTGAAGCAAGATAAACTACGAGAGGTGGAAAATTCTTTGGCGACATGGCTTCTAATCCTGATTTACCACTCACTAAACATTCGGTAATCTGACCATTTTTAATGCGGGCATCCACAAATCGGGTATGTAAAAGTAACTGAACGAGATACCACCCCGTTAACTATAGACATTTCTGTGGTAGGTCCGACATATTTGATTTTCAAGCCATCGATAGAAGGGGTTTCCGGCCTGGTCGCATCCTGTGCTCCTTCAAGAAGCTTCTTAGTCAAGAATTCATTAAAACGTGAAACCACCAGCCCAAACTTCAGGCCTTTCCCCAGTAACATACCTTCAAAAGTTTTACCCATTTCTTTCTCCCTATCG
>Ga0209536_100017882_pt1 | contig 10018 bp, 9 predicted proteins | sample DeeMarSeWOR28_12_FD_187461 | JGI IMG/M metagenome (GOLD analysis project Ga0209536, IMG submission 187461) | Marine sediment microbial communities from White Oak River estuary, North Carolina - WOR-2-8_12 (SPAdes) (version 2) | ecosystem: Environmental > Aquatic > Marine > Intertidal zone >...
TTCCTGATTTAGTATTAGGAGGAAATGAAACTCAAAAATCTAATATCCCTATAAGACAATTAGCAGATAATTCAGGGTATTTAAAAAAATTTAAAGGAAGAATTATAAGAGATTCAGGGGAACCAGATTCAGCATTTTCCCAAACTTCCCAAATATCTCTATAAAAACCCCTGGAAAAGCCTAAGAATCACCAGTTTGTCTGGGGATTTCCGAAATCGGCTACCACCCGCAAGGTCTCCGCAGGTTCCATGCCAACAACAATAGTAAATATTCCAGTCATAGTTTCCGGTTTTACCTTTCTCGCCATACTCTGCCTCTGGTGGGGGGTGTCACTCTATCTGCGCCAGCAGGCAAAAAGCCGTTTGTTAAAGGAAAAAGTTCGCTGGGGAAGCGAATCTATCGGCGGGGTGGTCGTGGGGGGACCGGCAACCCTTGGGAATGAAGATGCAGAAGCAAACCCTTTGTTGGGTTACCTGAGTAGGTTAGGTAAGCTGGTAGCCTCTCAAGAATCGACAGAATATTCACGCATGAGGATCAATTTTCTCAGGGCAGGGTTCCACCAGTTAAATGCAATCACTGTCTTTTGGGGGATAAAATGTCTGCTTGCATTCTGCCTGTCGGTAGGCTTTATCCTGCTCAGGGTAACGGTCTTTAACATTTTTGATCCGACCCTGAGTCTGGCACTCTGCCTTGTGAGTGCAATGGTGGGTTTTTATCTGCCCGATTTTTTCTTAAGCATGCGCATTGCAAGAAGGAAGGATAAAATAGCCAAAGGTCTGCCTGATGCCCTGGATCTGCTGGTGGTCTGCGTAGAAGCGGGTATGGGGTTGGATTCGGCAATCAACCGCGTAGCAGAGGAACTGAGGCTGTCCAACAAGCATTTCAGCGATGAACTGAAACTCTACAACCTGGAACTGAGAGCGGGTAAGTCACGGCAGGATGCCCTCAAGAATTTAACCCTTCGAACAGATCTTGAAGATTTAAAGAGTCTCACAACCCTGCTGATCCAGGCGGACAAATTCGGCACCGGCGTAACCCAGGCCCTGCGGGTCTATTCAGACTCCTTCAGGACCAAGCGGTATATGAGGGCGGAGGAGATTGCCGCCAAAATGCCGTTGAAACTGATTGTCATATTAATCCTTTGTATTTTTCCGTCACTCTTTGTTGTCATCCTGGGGCCGCCGATTATCCGATTGCTGGAAATATTCAAATAACGCATTCCAAAATGCTTACATCCACGAGGGGCATACCATGAAGATAGTAGCTTCTAAAAGACATTCTTTCCTGCTTGCACTCTCTTTAGTGCTGTCGATCTCTCTCACGAACTGCGCCTCAAGCAGAAAAAAATTTCCCGAGGATCCCTTTGCGTCGGAGAAACTGAGCAGTGATGAATATGCGAGATTGGGTGATCTCTACTTAAGCCGGGGCGATTCCATAAATGCCTTTGTACACTACGAGAAGTGCCTTCGCACGGACCCGGATAACACGAGAGTCCACTATATGAAAGGTCTCCTGCTTATAAGTGAAAGACAGTATCAGGATGCCGCTAAATCATTTCAGAAGGTGCTTGAAGAGAATCCTGACCACGCCCTCGCACACCAGGCATTGGGGCAGGTCTTTCTTCAGCTGAAGCAATACGATAAAGCAGAAGACTATCTTCAGAAAGCCATTGAGTTGGATCCGGCACTGTGGAACAGTCATAATTTGTTGGGCATAAACTATGATTATACAGAAAACCATACGATGGCGCTTCAAGCATACCAGGCAGCACTGGCCCTGAAGCCGGACAATGGCAGCATATTAAATAATATGGGCCTGTCCTATTCGATGGCGGGAAATCATGAAAAAGCAATTGCTGCATTGACCAGGGCACTTGATACCAACTATCCACAGAACAAGACCTATAACAACCTGGGACTGGTTCTCTTTAGAGCCGGCAGATACCAGGATGCTTTCAAGGCACTACAGGGAGGAGGAGATGATGCACAGGCCTTCAACAACCTGGGAAGCATGTATCTTGGCAAAGGAGAGCATGAAAAGGCAGAGGAGTGCTTTGAGAAGGCACTTGTTCTAAGACCTAACAATTATGATATGGCACAAGAAAATCTAAATAAAAGCAGATTGACTCCCTTCAGCAAACAATTCTTTGAATCTCAGAAAAGAGCTGTGGTTTCGTACAGGGTACAAGAGGGGGATAACCTTTTCAGCATTGCCAGGAACAACAACATGGAGTATGCTGATTTAATAAAGCTAAACGGTCTCAGTCCGGAAAGTGTCATCTATCCAAACCAGGTCTTGCGTATACGGGCCAGGTAGGGTCTTCCTTGCTCAGCCATGTATCAATCATCCTGTCCACCGCTTTGATACAAAACCTCTCAGCAGTGCGCATGCTACGCTGAGAGGTTTTGTCATTTCAGTATTCCTTCATGCTTCGTAGTGTAAGTGTTTAATGTAGGCACGCTCGGCAATGTAGCTCACTTCAGGCATTCCCCCTCTCCTTCTGACTTCTGTAGTATATTGGGCCCTATCCCTATTTTTTTGTGGGAACAAAAAGGGGGAATGATGCATTTACCACCATTCCCCCAGAATCAAGTAGGGAGGAGGGGCTCCCATTATAGGTATCTTATCGGCATAAAGAGGGGATATCTTTAATGTGGACAAACAAAAAGGGAGCGAAGGCAGTACCAACACTCCCTAGTATATGGGGCAAGGAGGGGCTTAACCCCATATGAACAGACTAACAAAAAAGGAATCAATTACTCATAGTACTGCACCACCTGGCTATCTGGCATCAGATTGAGCCGGGAGGTGAAGCGGTTCAATCACAAGAAGGATGGTTACAGGCAGGGCAAAGGTAGATAGTATTATTAAAGGTGATTCTCTCCTCACCGTTCACCCTGTTTGCCTGTATGGTCTGATTCTTACTCCAACCGCTGCTATATACGGCCATGTAAAGCGAACAATTTACATCAAGGGGGAGGGACAAATCCCACAGGGGTCTTCCATTAACCCCCCGGCTCTCTTTAGAACAGGAGCAGCATGATACAGTCACTCTTTGCTTAAACTGGAGGATTTTGCCCATTTTACCTCTCAAACTCTCATGCCCCTTCGGGAGACAACGAAGTATTAAACCGGATAGTCATGAAAGCTTTTTAAAAAAATCCCTTAACTCCTCTTCTACGACAACCCATCTTCCCATTATCTTCTGTCCGTTAAGATAACCCTGCTTAATATAGTTTCTCACTGAAACGGTTGTAACATTCAGCATGTGGGATACCTCCGGAACAGAGTACAAGGTTACATCTTCTATTTTAGTTGGCATTTTCTCCTCTCCTCTCTCAGTAGGCTGTTGTTTCACACCTGCCACTATGACTATGTATAGTGTTATCCAAATGAAAAGCAAATAACATGCCATGGAAATATTCACTTTCTTGAACGTACCCGGGTCGTTTATAACTCGTTGTTAAACAGATTATTAAGGCAAACCGCTCTCCTGTGCAGGGATGAAAATAATACGGGTTTGGCTGGTTAGATGTGACCAGCATTTCATAGAGCACAACCAGGAAATGGTTGCATTGAGGAAGAGAGGAAAAGGAGCAGTGTTTGAGGGGGAAACAATCTCTCCTCCGGCATGTCCGGGCGAAGGGCTTATGGGTTACTTAAATAATGCTCATATGTTTAAAAAGTGGTTGACATACTAAATAGGCTCCTATATGGTAGGTAATAAACCACCCATTAATATTATGAGGCTGTTATGAAAGGATATACGACATTTCACATTATTAAAGCACTTAACATTCCACGGGAGAGGCTAAAAGACTGGATGGAAAAGGGGTTCGTAAAACCTTCGTTACAGCAGGCACGGGGGAAAGGCACTAAGGCTTTGTTTTCTCTCTTAGATGTATACTCTTTAGCCCTTTTTAAGCATTTAATAGAAGAATGTCACATCAGTAGAGATGCCGGTTGCCAGTTCAGCTCACTGTGGTTGGAGTATATATACAATTTTCCCTATGAAGAGGGAAAAGAGATTCCTGACAGGGCTATTTCAGACCTATTGAGCAATGAGTTGATCTTTATTGCTCACAGGGAAGGTGATGGAGGAGATGCACCAGATAAAGAAAAGCAGGAGACAAAAGATAAGAGAAAAATGATATACAGTCCCTTCTCATTTCATGGAAAAAGCGAAGATTTATTTAACGCAATAACCAACCATCTGAAGCCCTATGTTGAACAAAACAGATGGGAGGATATTCACATTGTTAATTTTAAAAAGATTAGGGATAAAGTTGATGCTGCCTTGCCAGGTTAAGAGGGTTCAGTTACTACATATAATGGTAGAAGCTACACCACCCATAAAAGTATCAATTAAATGCCTTTGTCCCATAATCTGCACGGTATAGTGCATTGAATAAAGATAATAAGTACATTAAATGATTCCTGCATCCCGGTAGTACGTGCCATTTCTATAGATCAAAAAAGTCCCCAGTATTGAAGCTGGCTGCCTACCCTCCTTCAGGTCTACAAAATATAGTAACCAACTATTTGAAAATAAAAGCAATAGGTATATTTCAGGTTTTTGACTTCAAAAATGCGTGTTTTTTATTGAACAGCACTATGTTGATTGCCTGTTGATAAGTGTAGTCCTGAGATAAAAATTCATAGATTTTATTGAAGGTTTTAACACTTTGTTCAAAAATTGACCACTAAAAATAGACAATAAAAACAATAGAATGGGAATAATTTTCCGTTTCTGCAGGGTCAACCTAACCCCTAGTCTTATTTTTAACACTACTTATCCACAGGGAAAAAGAATAATCACAATATATTGTGTTCTATAGGTTATCGAGAGGGAAAAATGGTAAGAGAATGCGCAGCAATGAAAAGGCAAAAAAAAGAGAAGGGCGATAACCAAAAAGGAGGGGACCAAAATCGTTATCGACCCTTCGTTACCTCTTGCGAGGTAGAAATATAGTAACACACTATGGAAGAGATTGCAAGGGGAAAGTAGATGCAGGGACCTGCTGGCAGGTGAGAAAGCAAAAAGGGGGAGGGCAATATCAAACCATCTCCCGACTCTGATAGGGCATTATAACTTAACCATGGGGTTTAGACAAATAGAATAGGAATGACCCTGATTTTTAACTTTTATTTTTCTAATGTTAAAATTCATCCCATCCATTCAGCTTTATTTTAACTCCTCGAAGGATCTAGCCTGGATAATTGAAGATCACACAGTTCATTGGTTAATTCAATCCCACCAATCATATCAATTTCCATTCTGTCAATCCACTTTAAGACGCCTTTAACGCTGATTGATTCTGAGGTTTTAGCAGGGGGAACCTCTACACGAATGATAGTACCTGGGCTCATTTCTTCATCTGTATGAAATATTATTCCCATCCCCTTGCGACTGACATTAACGATGGTACATACCTGTCCATCCCCTGTGGTTCCTTCTAGGAAATATCGTGCTTCCCGCTGTGTGGGATAGCGTTTATACTTTCTGGTGTAGCTCACGTGATTTGCAGGAATTGTCATTTTAGGAACTAATATGATGGGTTTATGCTTTTAAAAGGGGGGATGACGTTTGCCTCGCATTGCAGATTAAGTGGCACCTTTGGTTAACAGTACTCCCCAAGTTTTAGAAAAGGGGACTCCCTGGTTCCCCATGAACAACAATCTTATCGGCACATGTAGTGAATTTCTTTAACGTAAAGGAACAAAAAAGGGAGCAATGGTATTACCAGAACTCCCTTGTATATGGCGGGAAGGAGGGGTTTCACGCCATATAAACACACTAACGAAAAAGTTACCAATTGATTATAGTAACGCACGGACTGGTTATTCGGTTTAATGGTATGGCAGGATGTGTAAAATTTGTTACGCCTGATTTCCCAATGTCATTTATGGATATATGGCCCGGGTTTATCTGGCTCAAGAAAGGTCAGTAGCCTAGTCGATTCAAAATGAGCTGCTTACTACAAGGACCGTGCAAAAGAAAATTGCTACAGTGATCGTTGTAAAATTATTTACCATTACTTATCCCCCCCCAAAGTAATAAACCCCACCTTCTCACCATATCTGTCAGAAAAAAAGCGGGGTTATTTCTGTTCCCGTATGCACTGTTATTTCCGTATAGTAAAATAGTACGCATAGTGTATATAAATTCAAACACACCTCACCGCTGAAATAAAGCAAATAGTTCCTTTACCCGTAGGCGTGCTCTGCATCACAGACTAAAAAAACCCCCAGCACTTAAGCTAAGGGTTTAACCCCTCCTTCGGGTCGATAATAGAATTAAACCAAATTTGTAGAAAAAAGCAATAGGCGTATTTCTGATTTTTTACTTCAAAAATGCTTATTTTTTAGTCAACAGCAATTGTTGATTGCTTGTGGATAACTCCTGTACTAAGATTTGCATCCCTGGTTATACGTATGCTTAAAGCACTTTGCTCACATTGTGACCACTATAAATATTCAATATAAACGATAAGTTATTAACATACGCCCTGTCTGTAGGTGCAGGGTAATAGTAGTCTTCAGTTGTGCACACTAGTTATCCCGAGAAAAAAGAAACCAAAAAAATATAGTGTGCCGTATGGGTTATTTGAGAGGGAAGCGGGTAAAGGAATGCACCTCAATGAAGATCTGTTAAAGGGCAGGCAACATAAAGAGAAGGGGGATTAACGAAAGGAGGGGACCAAATCGCTATCGACCCTTCTCTTGTAATAAAAGCTTCTGAAAAAGGGAGCCAAGCTCTCGTCAAACCTTTTTCTTGTTAGGGGATCATCAAAATAATATGTAGTAGGCACACTGAGTACTGTAAGCACCGGTAGGACCTTGATTGTATTAATGCAATTTTTTTCCACAGATATACTCATCTAACTCCGGATCATAGGTGCAATTTCTGCCACATTCATAATCACCTGTATCAAGGGCTTTTATTCCCCTTAGATAATCAAGCGATGCATCCCGGCATTCTTCTAAAGAAGAAAATTCACCAATAATACGATAGTTAGTCTTATTTTGCTTGTTTAAATATACTTTGCTCTGCCAGCTATCTGAACATCCTGTTACCATGATCGATACATAAAGGAGAAGCGGAACTATATGGGCAAGCTTTTTCATGCGGCACATCTTTAGAAAGTTAGTCAAACACAGGATAGGAGTATTAGATCATATGCCTAACAGACACAACTGTTCTCTACTGCTCAAACAGGTAAGTAGTTTCTGCATCATGTTCAGTCGGTCTAGTACAACACCTGATCTCGTGATCTATCCTTCCAGTAGTTATGCTTGGTGAGATAGACACAAAGAGGACACCTACAATAATATATTTCCCCTACAACCATGAGAAATGTGCACCAATGACCAGTGTGAGACACCAACACATAATCCTTCTTGTCAATGTCTTTTGTAGTACAAAGAGGTCTAAGTTTCTTCGTGTAGCAGGGGAAACCATTTGGGCAATCCATTAAGGCCATAATTTTTTCAGCCATTATTTCATTGTGTTGATGCTCGCTGGTGATGGATAGTGTTTTCATAGCCTTACCCCTAACAACTAAACCCCACCTTCTCAACATGTCTGTGTGAGAAAAGCAGGGTTTTGTCTCTTAGTGGTGTCAAAGTTACCCCTCCGCGTAATAATGATCAAATCTGTTACATATCAAACCATAACTCAAAAGGGAAGTAAAGCGATTTCTTGACCTATCTTCTCTTTTATCAATGGGCCGGAAAAGGATATACGGGCTGTAGATAAAAAAGAAGGGCGATAACAAAAAAGGAGGGGACCAAAATCGTTATCAACCCTTCATTACCTCTATCGAGGTACTGGAATATATACTGCACTTACAATTTAAAGAATATGACATAAGTCATATGGTGAATAATAGCAACACGTCCAGGCACTACTATGAACTTTAACCTTCCTACAGAACCTGCCAGCCACAAAAAAACTGGTCACCAATATGTCAGAAAAAGTGGTGTGCCTGCAATCCTATAGTATTAATGGGGACAAGCAAAAAGGAGAATGATGGTGCCCCTCTGTGTTGATTTCTCAACCTCCATTAAACCATCATTCCCCCCAAAAAAGGAGAAGAGAATACATTTAAGCGATCATTTTTAAGGAATTTCTAACGCAGGAGATAAACATATCATTACTGGATGATTTTTCAAGTAATGCATAAGCACCCAATAAAGAAACGTACTCTTTAACACTCCTATATCCTTTCCCCGTGAATACAATGACGGGAGTAGTAGGAGAACTTCTTTTTACCTCTTCTATAATCCTAAAACCATCTACTTCCGGCATGGCTAAATCAGTTATTACGAGATCAAAAAAATGAGAGGAAAAAAATTCAAGAGCTTTTCTCCCACAATTGGTTGCAACAACAGAATATCCCTTCTCATCCAACAGAGATGAATAGGTATCAAGGATCATTTTTTCATCATCAACGAGTAAAATTCTCTTTCCCAAAATACCTCCCCATTCTCAAGGGGTAGTATAGCATCCTATCTTCTTATAACCCTTACCCCAGAACGCTTCTCGTACAAAGGGGTTAAGATATTCCTGGCCCCACTATGAAATAAAAAATTTTATTAGCCGGTAAATACCATACCAAAAGACCAGGCAAAAAAGTAAAGCTAGAAATGGTGCTGAGAAGAAAGTAGTAAATGAGTTATGCTGGGGTAAAGACCTTTTGTTCATAGTTCACCTATTATTAAAGTATATTTTCAATAATAATAGCCAAATTTAACAATCAGAACATACCTTATTTATACCATATTAAGATTAAATTGTCAAAAATTTTCTGGATTGCGCCGTAGTTTTTGTCTATGTTGCATTTCTTTTGTATTGCATTAGGATACAGATAGTTGGAGCACAAAAAAGGGAGCATTGGCATTACCAACACTCCCCTGGTGAATGTGGGGGAGGAGGGGCTCTCCCCACATCAACTCAGTAATGAAAAAGTTATCAATTACTCATTGTAACGTATGGCCTCGCTATGGGGTCTCATAGTATGGGTGGAGGTGGAAATTTTTAATCAACAGCGTGCCGGGGACAGGCAGGACAAAAATAGGCTATCTTGTTAAGGTGATACTTTCCTCACCGTTGACCCTGTTTGCCTGTATCGTCCGGTTCTTACTTTACCCGCTACGGTATACTACCGTATAGAGAGGGTAATTAGCATCAAGCTCAAGCGTCTAACACTATAAAGGGCGAGAGACAGAAGGAGGTATAAAAGTGCTGTCACCCTTCATAATTCTTGCGAACGCCGGTCAATAAATGGTCTGTATCAATGACAGTTTTTTGAAGAAGTCTCTTAATTCCTCTTCGACGATGACGTGCCTTCCCATTACCTTCTGGGTGTGAAGATAACCCTGCTTAATATAGTTATGAATGGAAACGGTTGGGACATCCAGCATGTGAGATACCTCTGGTACAGAGTATAGGGTTACATCTTCTATTTTAGTTGGCATTTTGTCCTCACCTCGCTCTCAGTACTGTCGTTTATAGAGAGTTGAATCTCCTGGCACTTCTTTTCTCATAGCTATGATTACTCACCTAAAAAAAAGATATGTAATGTTTAAAACGTAATCAGCAAATAACATGCCAACGAAAAAATCAGTTCCTTAAATACTGCTAAGCCTTTTATAACTGTTTGTTTATAAGGCCACTCCGCAAAATCAATCTGATGTGAATGCACAAAAATAATAGAGTAGTAGATGGTTAGATTCAGCCATCATTTTTTGGTGCACAACCAGGAAATGGTTTTATAGGTAAGAAATGACAGGGAGGATATTTTTTAGATAAAGAAGAGTGGAACATCAATGTGCCAATAGCCCGTGAACCCTGTTGGATTGGCGTTTAGCATATCTCTTCCCTCTCCAAACAACAAAGCCCCACACGTGCAACCCTCCTGGCTGGGAAAAAGCGGGGCCCCATCTGTGTTCGAATTCACTATGTACTCCGAACAGTAAAATGTCACGGATAGTGTATATAAATTAAAACACATCT
>Ga0209536_100017883_pt1 | contig 10018 bp, 7 predicted proteins | sample DeeMarSeWOR28_12_FD_187461 | JGI IMG/M metagenome (GOLD analysis project Ga0209536, IMG submission 187461) | Marine sediment microbial communities from White Oak River estuary, North Carolina - WOR-2-8_12 (SPAdes) (version 2) | ecosystem: Environmental > Aquatic > Marine > Intertidal zone >...
GCTTGGTAGCGCGCACGGTTCGGGACCGTGAGGTCGGAGGTTCGAATCCTCTCGCCCCGACTAGAATTGAACACTGCAATTACAATTGCGGCGGAGGCAAGATGGCAAAGGCGCTACCACCGGTAAGAGTTCTCGTCGTCGACGACGACCAGGCGATCTTGGAGTTCATGGAGACCTTTCTCACCAAGGATGGTTTCCAGGTGACGACTCTTGCCGATCCGAAGGACGCGCCAGAGGAAGTCAAAGACGGGGGCTACCACCTCGTCGTGCTCGACCTGATGATGCCCGGGATGGGTGGAGTCGAGGTGCTCGAGTCGATTCGGAAGGTCGACAGCGACGTCGCCGTCGTGATCTTCACCGGCTACCCGTCGCTCGAAACCGCCGTGCAGTCGATGAAGCTCGACGCGGTCGATTACCTCAAGAAGCCCTTCAACCCGGACGAGTTCCGCGAAGTCCTCGACCGTGTGATGCGGAAGAAGGGCCTGCTCCGTACGCCCGAAGAGAACCTCCATCGCGTCATCGGTGAAACGATTCGCGGACTCCGGAAGGATCGTGGCCTCACGCTGAAACAGATGGCGCGCCGTACGGGGTTGAGCGTCTCGCTGCTCTCGCAGATCGAGCGCGCCGAATCGAGCGCGTCAATCAGCTCCCTCTACAAGATCGCTACCGCGCTCGACGTGCGTATCCAAGACCTCTTCGGCGAATACTGAGCTTCTCTCAGCGCGCGGCGTTGGGAGGCGATCGAAGAAGAACGCTCAAGTGCCGCTGCAAACGCGGATCATCGACCACTTCCAGTGTCGCTTGTCCGAGCTCGTTCGCGTCCTCGATCCGGCGCTCGGCTTGAAGGAGCTCGACCAGGCGCACCCGCGAGAACAAATCATCAGGTGCGGAAGCAACCCAGTGTTCGAGCACCACGATAGCGCTTCGTCGAAGGCCTCGTGAGGCGAGTTGTTCCGCTGACGCCCGGGCCCGAATGCGCGCTTCGCTCGATGCGCTGACTTTCACGGCTGCGTAGTACGCCGCAGCTTCGTCGTAGCGACCGGCCCGCTCGAAGATCCCCGCTAGCGCGGCACGTTCGGCAGAGCTCTTTGGATTGAACAAACGTAACGCGGCCCGGAGATCGCCTTCGTCGACGTAGATCGCGGCGAGCTTCCTGCGCACACGGAGCGATGCGTGGGGCGCGGCGCTCAACGCCTCGGCGGCGGCGCCGGTTCGATCTTGTGACAGCGAGCACTCGGCGAGCGCGATCATCGATGCCTCGAAGGATGCGGCCCCGAAAGGAACCTCCGCCAGGGTTGATGCTGCTCGGAGGTAGTCCCCGCTCGCCAAGAATGCCCTCCCTCGCGCGTATTGAACCTGGGCTGAGCGTTCGGCGGCGGCCAACAAGCGGAGCACGCGCTCCTCCTCGTGCAGATCGAGAAGAAGGATCGCGCGGTCTTCGATGCTCGCCGCGCGTGCGGCCTGCGCCGATGCCAAGTAGCTCACCGCGCGGGGCCACTCGCCACTCTCCGCGAGTGCGCGGAGCCAAAGGGCGACGTTGTCTTCCGTGATGAGGGCGCCTTCGAGCAAGCGAGCCGCGAGCGCTGGCTGCTCGAGTGCCATGGCCAGCTTCGCTGCCCGGTATGCCTGGGTCGGCGGCAGGGATCCAGGGTCGAAGATCAGGGCCCGGCGGAGCGTCAGGGCGCTTCCTGTGCGTCGCGCCAGCGCCGTCAAGGCGGCGCGCGCGCTCCCGGCGAGCTCGGGCGGCGCCGCCTCGAGGTACTCCACGAGGACGACGGCCGCACGTTCTGCGTGGCCGCGTGAGGCAAGCGTCTCCGCAATGGCGACCACTGGGTCCGCCCAAAGCGGTGCTCGTTCGGCCGCGAGCGCAAAGGCGGCGAGGGCGGCTTCGATTTGCCCTCGGCTTCGCATGATTCGGCCCGCCGCAAGCGCGACGTGGGCGGAGTCTGGGTACGCACGCCGCGCCAGCGAGAGCGCGCGATCGGCGCGCCGTGCCGCGCCGCTCATCTCGTACTCTTCCGCCAGGCGCGTCAGCAAGACGACATCCCCGGCCGGCGCAGCAGTTGCGCTTTCGAACGCCATCGCAGCCTCATCATGCTGGCCCTTCGCAGCCTGGATTTCGCCCTCGATGAACCACTCGTATGCGTAGGGCGAGACGGCCGCGCCTTCTTCGATGCGCCCATCGACGACCCGCGGCACAGTGCGCGGAGCGGAGGGCGCGCAGGCCGCAAGCCCAAGGAGCAATATCGACCCCAAACGGCCCACGCCGCCATGATACTCGAAGCGCCCACCGGAGGCCCGATCGACCAGCACACGGGGTTTGACTTCGCCGCGCCGCACCCCTAAACCTCCGCGAAGCGCGAGGCTGCAATTGCACTGATTCCGCGCTCTAGGTCAGGGAGAAAACGATGGGTCCGATTTGGATGACGCTGCTGTTGGTGAGCACGCTCGGGTTTTTCTCGTGGTCGGCGTTTCGCCGGCTGCGCCAGGTCAAAGTCGGTGTACCCGACCCTCGTTTCGAGTGGACCGGGGAACAGATCGCGGACCGGGCCAAGACCTTGCTCATCTACGCCTTTGGGCAGAAGAAGATGCCAAACTACACCTTGGCGGGCTTCGCCCACGTGGGTATTTTCGTCGCGTTCCAGGTCCTGCTGCTCAACAGCCTGATGCTCTGGGGCCGGGGATTCGACCCAAGCTTCGATTTCTGGGGTCTTCTGAGCACCGACCATCTATTCGGCAAGCTCTACTCCTTCGCAAAGGAGATGGCTGCCTTTGCCGCAATCGTCGGCTCCATGGCGTTCCTGTATTTGCGCTGGGTGAAGCGCGGCGAAGACAGCGGCGACCCGAAAGAGGTCAAGAACAAGCCGCGCATGACGCTCGGCCATCACGTCGACCGCTACGTGTTCACCGAGCCGATTCTGATCCTCTTCATCATCATTACGATGATGTCGGCCGACTTCCTCTACGTCGGCGCATCGCTTGCCCTCGACGCCGCAGCCAGTGGTGAGCCGATTCACGCCGGTTGGTGGGAGCCGTTCGGTGGCATCTTTGCCCAGCTCCTCGCGGGCGTCGACAGCTCGCGCGTCGTGACGGCGCTGCAGCACGCTGGCTTCTGGTGGCACTCGGCGTTCGTGCTGATCTTCCTCAACATCCTTCCCTACTCGAAGCACTTTCACGTGCTCACGGTCATTCCGAACGTGTTTGCCTACGAGCGCCGCCCCAACGCGCTTCCCAAGGTCGAGGACCTCGAAGGCAAGGTCGAGCGAGAGGAGTCGCTCGGCATCAATCGCCTGACCGACCTCACCTACAAGCACATCATGGACCTGTACACCTGCACGGAGTGCGGGCGTTGCAGCGACAACTGCCCTGCCTACATCACGGGCAAGAAGCTTTCTCCGAAACATCTCACGCTCGCGATTCGCGACCACCTCTACGCGACCGAGAAGGCCATGTTCGGCAAGGACGCCCTGGTCGAGGAGCCGAGCGACACCGCTTCCGCTGCGCCGAAGGAGAGCGATGCCGAGGAAGCGATTCACACCTTTCCGCAGGCTCCGGAAGGTGGTTACTTCGTCGGCGAGACGGTCGTCGATCTCGTTCCGAACATCCTCCATCCGGAAGTCATTTGGAGCTGCACCTCGTGCCGCGCATGTGAGGAACAGTGCCCGGTCATGATCTCGTACGTCGACAAAATCATCGGCATGCGGCGCGAAGAGGTGATGATGAAGAACGAGTTTCCCGGCGAGCTTCAGGGCGCGTTCAACGGTATAGAAACCAACGGCAATCCTTGGAACATCTCGGCGATGGACCGCGGCGACTGGGCCGACGGGCTCGGCGTCCCGACCCTGAGTGACAAGCCCGATGCGGAGGTTCTCTACTGGGTCGGTTGTGCGGCCAGTTACGACGATCGCGCCAAGAAGGTCGCTCGCGCCGTTTCGAAGCTGCTCAAGAAGGCCCGGGTCGACTTCGCCATCCTCGGCACCGAGGAGACGTGCACAGGCGACCCCGCGCGCCGCGCCGGCAACGAGTACCTCTTCCAGATGCTCGCCGAGCAGAACATCGAGACGCTCAACGGATACGAGGCGTCGAAGAAGACAATCATCACGGCGTGCCCCCACTGTTTCAACACGCTCGCCAACGAGTACAGCGATTTTGGCGGCACGTATGACGTGGTGCACCACGCGGACTTCCTCAACGGGCTGCTCGTCGCCGGTAAGCTCGTTCCTTCGAAGGCCGTCAAAGGGAAGGTCGTCTACCACGACAGTTGTTACCTCGGCCGCTACAACCAGATCTACGATTCGCCACGCCAGATCCTCCAGTCCATCGAGGGCCTGGAGCTCACCGAGGTCGAGTACTGGAACCGGAAGAAGGGGCTCTGTTGTGGCGCTGGCGGCGCGCAGATGTTCATGGAGGAGCACGGCGACGAGCGGGTGAACAACAAGCGCACGCTTCAGCTTCTCAACACCGGCGCGACGACCATCGCGAGCGGCTGTCCGTTCTGCATGACGATGCTGACCGACGGCCTCAAGGCGCAAGAGAAGGAAGAGGAGATCGGGCAGCGTGACATCGCCGAGATCCTCGCGGATGCCATCGAGCTCGATGAGGTCGAACAGACTCCCGTCGCCGCCGAATAGGGCTGCACGGCGCGCTCAGGCCGGTTGACACGCGGGCTGCATCGAATGATGCTCGTCGCGCATGTCCGCGCGCGATTTTCTGCATGCTGCGTTCCACGATCCGCGCGCCCATGCGTACCGAGTCGTCGAATCGATCGTCTGGGCGCTGATCCTGCTTTCGATCGCCATCTTGATCGCCGAGCCGTTCTTCGAAGAGGGCTCGCGCGGCGATGTGATTCTCGGGCAGCTCGACCGGGCGCTTCTTTGGCTGTTCGCGATCGAAGTGAGCACGCGCATCCTCACGTATCGACCGCCCGAGCTCGAAGTGTTCAACAAGCCGCCGCTCGGCCGGCTACGCGCGGAGATTTTCGGGCGCATCCGGTTTGCGCTGACGCCAATGATGCTGGTCGACATCATGACCGTGCTCGCGCTGGTGCCTGCGCTACGAGGCCTTCGCGCGCTGCGTCTGCTTCGATTGCTTCGAACAGGGAAGCTCTTCCGGTACGCGAATCCGTTCCAGGGCTTGTTCCACGCGTTCGAGGAGGATCGCCTTCTCTTCGCGTTTGCGTTCTCGGTGCTCGGTACGGAGACGATTCTCGGCGGGATCAGCTTGTTTCTCGTCGAGCGGAGCTCCAACCCCGAGATCAACAGCATCGGCGATGGCTTTTGGTGGGGGCTGGTGACGATTACTACGGTAGGCTTCGGCGACATCACGCCCGTCACCACGGTGGGACGGTTCATCGGCGGGGCGATGATGATCGGCGGGCTTTTCACGTTGGCCTTGTTTGCCGGTGTCGTCGGCCATAGCTTGCTCAATGCGGTCTTGAGCATTCGAGAGGAGCAGTTCCGAATGAGTGGTTACGTCAATCACATCGTCGTCTGTGGCTACGAGATGGGTAGCGGGATGTTGCTCGACGTTCTTGGCGGCGAGATCGACCTTCAAGAGCAACGAATCGTGCTCTTCGGTCCCTACGAACGGCCGCCCAGCTTGCCGCCGGAGTTCATGTGGGTGCAGGGTGACCCTACGAAGGAGAGCGAGCTCGACAAAGCGCGCATCGATTATGCATCTACGGTCATCGTCACCGGCTCCCGCCGGGTCGTGCCGCAGCAGGCCGACGCCACGACCATCCTGACGATTTTTACTATCCGCTCCGCGCTGAAGAAGAGCCGGGCTGCCGCGACCCGCAGGAAGCCGGTTCGCATCATTGCAGAGGTTCTAGACTCCGAGAACGTTCAGCACGCTCGCACTGCCGGTAGCGATGAGGTCATCGAGACGCGCCGCGTCGGATACTCGTTGCTGGCCCACACTGTCGTCTATCCCGGTGTCGCCGACGCGACGAGCCGCATGGTGTTCGGCGGGAATCAGAACCTTTATGTCGGGCATCTCCCGGAATCGATCGAGCAGCCGCTCACTTTCGACGCCCTCAGCCGGGACCTTCGGTCGTCGACCGGGTGTTTGGTGATCGGGTACCGAGACCCGGAGACCGGGGAGGAGCAAGTGAATCCCCGTGGCGACGCATTGGTGCGGCCCGACATGGAGGTTCTTTACCTCTCCCCCGAGCCGCGGCTGACGAGCTCATGAAGGTCTTTGCCCGAAGAGAGCCGTTGTTGGTGCGGCCGGGTGCGCGCTTCGATTGTGTCGGCGACGGGCTTTGCTGCAGCGACATCCACGCCGTTGGCGCGTTGAGCGAAGACGATTGCGAGATGCTCTCGGTCATCTCCAAAGACGCCATCGACCGCCACCAAGGAGAGGACGCTGCCGTGATGATGATGCGCAAAGACACCGGTCGTTGCGTATTCTGGAGCGAGCAGGGATGCGCGATTCACTCGCAGCTCGGGCCCAACATGAAGCCGACGCCGTGCATTCAGTTCCCTTACGCGCTGACGGCAACACCTGTTGGCGGACGCATCTCGACCCAGCATCGCTGTACCTGCCGCACCTTGGGACCTCTTCCGCCGGTCTCGGTCGAAGCGGCGCGCCCTTGTCTCCTCGATTCGAACGGGGAGCTCAAGCCGGAGCACGTCGTGCTCGACGAGGTTGCCTGGTCGGCCACGGAAAGCGTCTCGTTCGCGGAGTACTCTGCACGCGAAGCGGGGCTTCTTTCTGCATTGATGGAGGGAAAGCAGCTGACGACCGTGTTGCAGGCCGACCCGTTCCCCGAGCTCGATGGGATGACATGGTCCGACGTGGTCGACGAACTTCTGGAGTTTCAAGGACCCTCCCGGGCTGCGACGGCGTCCCGTTGGTTCGCGGACGCGATCGGTTTTCTCGTCGACCGCCGCGAGCGCAGCGAGAAGGTGCGGCCCTGGGCTGATGCTTTCGAACGCGCGGCAGAGCGCGTCGTCGAGCCGGTTTCTCCGAACGAGGTCTTTGGCGACTGGCTCGCGGACGAGCTCTGGTCGATGCGGTGGACCCACTACGGCAGCCTCGCTCGCGCGCGCACCGAGTGGGCGACGCGCCTTGCCATCGCGCGCCGCATTGCAGGCTGGCTGGACATCACGACGCCCTTGAAAGACAACGTCTCCGCCGCCGAAGCGGTGATGATTGTGGATGTGATAGGGACGACCGACCCGTGGGAGCGTGTGCAAGCCGCGATCCAGGAGTGAACGCGTAGAGGCGTCAGTGTTGGTGTCAGCGCCCGCGCATCACTCGGGGCACTCGTTGCCGTCGAGCCCTCGACAGACTTCGAATTCCTCGATGCAGCCTGCGATGCGTAGGCAGGATACGCAGATCGGATCGCACGTGTTGTTTCGGCATCGGAGCTGGCAGAACGAGTCGAAGCCGCAGCGTTCCATGCTGCCGTAGCATCCCGCGCATTCGCCCGAGAGTCCCTGCACGTCGTTCTCGACGCAGGAGCTGATGCACGCTTCGTAGGCGTCGCTGTTGGCGACCAGTCCGGCGCACCGCAGAACGCCACAGTCACGCGCCACATCGCGGACGCTGCCTGTGACCCCCAACGCCTCGAGGTCGGACGCGTTGTCGCAAGCGCCGGTTGCCTGGCCACCCGCACCGCCTGCACCGCCTGCACCGCCCGCACCGTCGGAGCTGCCAGCTCCTCCATTCACGCCCGTGACGTTGACCGGGCCGCCACCACCGCCCGGCGCAGCCGGAGGTTGTGAAGGCTCACCACAGCCGGAGGCGAACATGGCCAAAAGGAGGAAGTAGCGCATGGCCACGAGACTGCGCGATCCAGCGTTGCGAAGCCAAAAAACCGGGGTGTCAGAAGCCCATGATCTTCGCCACCGCGTAGCGCATGACCTCGGTCGCGCCACCGCCGATGCGGAACAGCCGGGCGTCGCGCCACGCGCGAGCGACCCACAGGTCTTCGAGGTAGCCCATGCCCCCGTGGAACTGCACACATTGATCCATGATCTCTGCGGTCACGTCGCCCACGTACGCTTTGGCCATCGAGACGATGCGAGTGGTCTCCATCGAGAGCAAGCCCTCGTTGACGAACTTGTCCTCGTTGTAGGCCGCGCATGCGTTGTACGTCAGCGCCTTTCCGGCTTCGTACTTGGTGTAGAGGTCGACGAACTTCTGCTGCCAGTATTCTCGCTTGATCAACGGCTTGCCGAAAGCAACGCGCTCGCGTCCAAACTGTACCGAGCGGTCTAGCGCGAGCTTCGAACCCGCGAGCCCGCTGACGCACCCAACCAGACGCTCGGACTGGAAGTTCTGCATCAGATACACGAAGCCCATGCCTTCTTGTCCGAGCAGGTATCGCCGAGGAACCCGAACGTCCTCGAAGAAAAGCTCCGCGGTGTCGCTGGCCCAGTTGCCGGCTTTCTCGAGCTTCTTCGAGATGCTGAACCCTTTGACATCGGTGGGGCACACGATGATCGAGATGCCACTGTGACCTGCTTCCGGGTCGGTCTTGACCATCAAGGTAACGAAGTCGGCTCGCGTGCCGTTGGTGATGTACGTCTTGGAGCCGTTGATCACGTAGTCGTCCCCGACCTTGCGAGCGGTCGTGCGAAGGCCCGCCACATCCGAGCCGGCGCCAGGCTCGCTCACCCCGAGCGACGCGATCTTGTCACCGCGGATCGCCGGGGCGAGGAACTCGTCCTTCACCTCGCGTGAACCGAGATCGTTGATCACCGGTGTCGCCATGTCAGCCTGGACCAACAGCCCCATGGTTACGCCCGCCGAGCCGCAACGAGCGAGCTCCTCCGACTTGACAACACTCATCCAGAAGTCGCCGCCACCGCCACCGACGTCCTCGGGGTAGTGGGCGCCCAGGATCCCGAGCTCGCCCGCGCGCTTGAAGACCGAATTCGGGAAGAGCTTCTCTTCCTCCCATTGGTCGACCTTGGGTGCGAGCTCGTTCTCGACGAAGGCCCGGACTTGCTGACGGAAGATCTGGTGTTCTTCCTTGAACGGCTGAAATGTGGACGACATGGCTGCCTCACTCCGAGAAAATGAATGAACGTTCATTTAGTCGCAGACGCGTGAAAAGGCAAGCCCTGAGTGTCCCAGCGCGCCGCCGGCCTAGTGCTTCGGGGGCTCGGTTGGCTCAGAGGTCGCCTGCAGCCGGATCGCATCCATCCGCTCTGGGTAAACCTCGGGTTTGAGCTCCGCGCGGAGCTTCGAGATGAACGCTTCGAGCGTCGCCTCGCGCTCTTCTCGCCAGAGCTTGAGCTGGATGTTGCGGCTCGCACTTTCGAGCGGCCGAACCTGCTCCGGTCGCAGCCCCGTGAGCTCGAGCACACTCCACTTCCCGTCGCCGAGGTCGAGGGGTCCGGCGAGGTCGCCGGTGTCCTTCAGCGAGAACGCCGCCTTGGCGAGCGTGGCGTCGATCTTGCCGCTCGCCTCCCGGCCAACGAGGTGGCCGTCGGCGGTGAAGTATAGAAGATCGCCGCCGCGGACCTTGGTCTCGGTGTCGAGGCTCCGCTCTTTGGCGAGCGCCCGAAAGCTCGTCTTCTTTTCGGTCTTCAAGGTCTTCAGGATCTCTTCGGCTTCGGCTTTGCTCGCGACGAGAATGTGCCGGGCCCGACGCATTTCCGGGCGGTGGAACTCTTCCGGATGCTCTTCATAATACTTCGCCACCTCCGCTATGGGCACGTCTTCCGGAGTGACGGCTTTCTCGAACTCCTTGCGAACAAACAGCTTCACTAGCGTCTCATCCACGAATCGTTGCACAGCGGGATCGTCGGCGTAGCCGAGCTTCTCGGCTCCTTGGTAGAAGAGCTCGTTTTCGAGCTCTGCGTCCGCTAAACCTTTGATCTGAGCCGGGTCGTCCACCAGCCGCTTCCGTGCGTAGGGGCGGCGGTGCGCAATCATGCCCTCGATGTCGCCGACCGTGATCGTATCGTCGCCAATGCTCGCGAAGACCTTCGCGCGGCGTGCTTCGTCCGGGGTGGGCGGCGCGTCTTCGGCAAGCGCATGCACCGAGAACGCGGCTCCAACG
>Ga0209536_100017884_pt1 | contig 10017 bp, 8 predicted proteins | sample DeeMarSeWOR28_12_FD_187461 | JGI IMG/M metagenome (GOLD analysis project Ga0209536, IMG submission 187461) | Marine sediment microbial communities from White Oak River estuary, North Carolina - WOR-2-8_12 (SPAdes) (version 2) | ecosystem: Environmental > Aquatic > Marine > Intertidal zone >...
TCTTCTGGCAAGCCGAGGACGACCCCAGTCGGAAGGCCACGATCCTCATCGGCGGGACCGTCGGCCCGGATGATCCGCAGTTCGCGCAATACAACCTCTTCGCCAGCGTCGAGGCGTTCGGCCCGATGGCGTCGCGCCCACAGGACCGGATGGGAGTGTCCTTCTTTTACAACTGGCTTTCCGACGACTTCGTCGACACTCTGACCGACCTACCCATTCCCATCCGCCTGCGCGATGTGTGGGGTTTCGAGCTCTACTACAACATCGCGATCAACAAGTGGATGCACCTGACGCCGGACCTCCAGCTCGTCAAGAACGAGAACAAAGGCGATGACCTCGCGGTCATTCCGGGGATCCGGCTGGTCCTCGACTTCTGAGCGAACTTGAGAATCCCTTTTCCGAAGGAAACCCTATTCATGAGATACCGACTTCGTGTAACCATCCTGCTCTTTGCACTGACTTTGCTGTTCGGCGTTGCGCGGCAGGCGGAGGCACGAGAGGGAGAAGCGCCCAAGTTCAAGGGTGTCATCAAGAAAGACATCCGCGATTCGACACCGGATTGGGCTCCCTACACGCCGAAGAAGGCGCCCGAGGGCGCTCCCAACATCCTGTTCATCTTGTACGACGATACCGGGCTGGCGGCCTGGTCACCCTATGGTGGCGGGGTCAACATGCCGACCTTGGACAGAATTGCCGACCAAGGCCTCACCTATAGCAACTGGCACACGACCGCCTTGTGCTCGCCCACCCGTTCGACACTGCTGACCGGACGCAACCATCACCAGAATGCCATGGCTTCGATCACAGAGGCAGCTGGGGGTTTTCCAGGCATGAGTGGCCGCATTCCGCATTCAGCCGCGACGATCGGGCAGATCCTCCAGGATGGCGGCTACAGCACCTTCTGGATCGGGAAGAACCACAACGTGCCTGAAACGGATGTGGCGTCGGGTGCCAGCCGGGATCGTTGGCCCCTGGAGATGGGATTCGATCGTTTCTACGGATTCCTGGGCGGAGAAACCAACCAGTGGTATCCGGACCTGACCGAAGACAATCGATTCATCGAGCCCCCCTACACCCCGGAAGAGGGGTATCACCTGTCGAAGGATATCGCCGATCAGGCGATTCAGATGATCAAGGACCATCGCTCTGCCAATCCATCGCGGCCCTGGTACATGTGGTACAACCCCGGCGCGAACCACGCGCCGCATCATGCGCCCAAGGACTACATCGCGAAGTACAAGGGCAAGTTCGACGACGGATATGAAGCCTACCGCGAATGGGTTCTGCCGCGCATGATCGAGCGGGGCATTCTGCCGGAAGGCACGCCGCTCACTCCGATGAACCCCATGCCGAAGGACAAAGCCGCGCCCGCCGATATGGTGCGGCCGTGGGATTCTTTGAGTGCGGATGAGAAGAAGCTGTTCTCGCGGATGATGGAAGTCTGGGCGGGCTTCTCAGAATACACCGATGCCCAGGTGGGCCGGGTGATCGATCACCTCGAGAAGACCGGCCAACTCGACAACACCATCGTCATCGTGGCCGCCGACAATGGGACATCCGGAGAGGGCAGCCCGAACGGGACGGTCAACGAGAACAAGTTCTTCAATGGCTGGCCCGACACGATCGAAGAGAACATGAAGTACATCGATGTCCTGGGCAGCCCCGACACCTATGGTCACTTCCCGACGGGCTGGGCGATGGCGACGTCCGCGCCGTTCAAGATGTTCAAGCGCTATTCACAATACGCGGGAGGCACTGCAGATCCCCTGGTGATCTCCTGGCCCAAGGGCATCAAGGCGCGAGGCGAGGTAAGAAACCAGTACCACCATTCGGTGGATATCGTCCCTACACTCCTCGAAATCACCGGGCTGGAGATGCCTGACGTCTACAAGGGCGTAAAGCAGATTCCCCTTCCGGGGGTATCCATGGCGTACACCTTTGATGCCAAACCCGACACTCCTACGCGGAAGAAGGTGCAGTACTACACGATGTTTGGCACCCGTGGAATCTACAAGGATGGCTGGAAGGCGGCGAGTGTCCATAACCCCTTTGCTGGTACGGGGCACTACGATGACGATGAGTGGGAGCTCTATCATGTTGCCGTTGACCGCGCCGAGTCGAAGAACCTGGCCAAGCAGCATCCGGACAAGCTCAAGGAGCTCCTTGCCGTCTACGACGAGGAGGCAAAGAAGAACAACGTCTATCCCCTGGATGATCGCACTCCCCCCGAGATCCTGAGCACGCCACGTCCCACCGCAGAACCGTCTCGGGACCGGTATCTCTATTACCCCGGAACCTCTGCCGTTCCGGAGGGGGTCGCGGTCAGCGTCCGCGGGCGTTCGTACAAGATCGCGGCCAACGTCGAGATCACCGATGCCGATGCATCCGGTGTGATCTTCGCCCATGGCTCGAGATTCGGCGGACATTCGCTCTTCATCAAGGACAAGAAGCTCTATTACGTCTACAACTTCCTGGGCATCAAGCCCGAGCAGGTCTTCGTCTCGAAGGCGGAACTCAAGCCGGGCAAGCACACCCTCGGCATGGAATTCACCAGGACGGGCGCGGGCGAGCACGGTTCCAATGAAGGCTCAACCAAGCTGTATATCGATGACAAAGTCGTTGCCGAAGGCAAGATGAGAACGCAGCCCGCTAAATTCACCCTGTCCGGCGATGGACTCTGTGTTGGCTGGGATAGCGGTGATGCCGTGAGCGAGCTGTACAAAGCCCCGGCCCGATTCAAAGGGGGAACCATCGATGGCGTTGCCGTCGATGTCGGGAAGGAAACCTACGTCGACCTCGAGAAGGAAGCGAAGCGACTGTTGATGAAGCAATAGCCTGCCCGTCGCGGGGTCGATAGGAAAAACAAGCGGCGCTTCTCCCACCGCCGATCAGTCCACCTTATGACAAATCGCCCGCCGGCCGGCCCTGCTTGAATCCCCCGCCTACGGTCGCTCTAGGCTGAGATCCCCCGGGGAGTTGTCACTTCGGGGCTTATCGGACCTCGAAGGCCCGCTTATCCTCCCTAGCCGCCCGCCGGTAGCCGCGCACCGAGCGGATGCCCTCGAGCGCTCGGCATTCCTGGATCTCAGCCGGTCGCTTTGAGCTCGACGCTCAGGCGGAAGCCGAGCGCGTCGAGGAGCGCCTCCAAGCTGCGGAGCTCCGGATTGCCGTTCTCGGAGAGCATTCGGTAGAGGTGCTCCCGGTTGAGCTGCGCAGTCTCGGCCAGGCCTGCGAGTCCGCCCTCTCGGGTGCGGGCCACGTCGCGAAGCGCAAGGAGGAACACCTCGGGGTCGTCCTCCGCGAGGGCGGCGTTCAGGTAGGCGACCGCTTCCGCGTCGTCCTTGAGAACGTCGTCCAGATGCTCCCGGTAGTCCCTAGTCCTTGTCATGTTCCTGACTCCGATAGTCGCGCCAGTAGGCCTCGGCGCGCTCGATGTCCTTCGCCTGCGATCGCTTGTCTCCGCCACAGAGCAGTATCACGATCGTGGAGCCTTCTCGACCGTAGTAGACCCGGTAGCCAGGCCCGACGTGGATCCGTAGCTCGAACACTTCGCCTACTCGTTTCGAGTCGCCGAAGTTGCCGAGGCGAAGCCGTCCGATCCGGGCCCGGATCCTGGCCCTGGCCTTCCGATCCCGGAGCCCGGTCTCCCACGCGGTGTAGGGCTCGGCGCCGTTCGACCGGGCATAGACCCGGACCTCGATCTCTTTCGGCACCGGCAAACAGTAGCTTTAAAGCTACAATAGCGCCAAGAGGCCATCGGCGCCCCCGAAGCACACCTTGGCGACAACCTGGCGACAAGCCTTCAATCCTCGGAGTCCTTGTCTTCCGGGGACTTGGACGGCTCGGCGCCGGGTTCGATTCCCGCCGCCTCCACCAATTTTCAAGCAATTTCAATAGTTTGCGATCCAAGTTGCGGCCTTACGAAAATCCGCAACCTCTGCTCGAAACGCCAAGGGAACCGCGGCCTTAGCGCTGCCTTGGCCTATCGCGTCCGGACCTCGTCGTAGCGCTTCCCGTTGCGGGGCTCCCCGTAGGCGGGCGTGACGCCCTATGCGCTCCAGCGCCTCTTGACGTCCTCGGCAAAGGACTCGTACTCGCGCAGCGGCAGTATCTCCTCGACCTCGAAGATATTGCGCATTGGCATCATCCCCATCCCCAGTTTGTCGAAGAAGTCATGGTTGGGCACGTCGACGATCATGACGACGCGTCGCTGAGCGGCGACCTTGTAGACGCAGACCATCGTGCCGCTCTCTTTGGCGTGCAGTGCCGCGGCGGCCTCCTGTTCCCAAAGATCCCACAATTCGTCCTCAGTGATGCGAGTGTGATCGACGCGGACCTTGCAGAAAAAAAGCATCGTACAGTTCTCCTAGGTGGTTGGCATGAGGCCGAAAGGATCGAACGCCCTATCTCCGACCCCGCAGATAGGCAATCAATTGTTGCCGGGTTCGATCTTCTTCAGGATCTCATCCATGTTGAACGAGGTTGGCTTCTGGCGTGGGGGGAACTGCTTGAGGCTCGCGAAGTAACGCATGGCGATGGCTTGCGCCGCCGGACCGACGAAAGTTCGGTCGAATGCCCACTGCTTGTATCTGTTTCCGTCCGAGTCGGCCCGTTCGAACGGATCGCGCCGAACATTGAAAAGCTTGGGGAAATTCAACGTGGTCATCGGCTCCTGCCACGCGCCGAGGGCCGCGCCGCGCTGCTCCATGAAGACGAGCTTCCAGTCGCCGATACGTATGCCCGACAACGCGCCGTTGTCGGTGAAGTAGAAGAACTCACGGCGCCGACCCTCGTCCATTTGGCCGGTCAGGAGCGGCAGCTGGTTGTAGCCGTCAAGATGAACCCGATAGGACTTGCCCTCGATTTCGTAGCCCTTGAGCAACCTGTTCTTGATGTCCGGGTCGCCAGCGGCCGCCAACAGGGTCGGGAACCAGTCGAGATGCGCAAAGATCTCGTTGGAGACGGTCCCGCCGACGATTCGCTCGGGCCAGCGAACGGCAGCGGGAGACCGGAACGCCCCCTCCCAGTTGGTGAACTTCTCGCTGCGAAAGGGTGTGATGCCGCTGTCGGGCCATGTGGCGAACTGGGGCCCGTTGTCGGCGTGGTAGACCACGATCGTGTTCTCGGCGATGCCAAGCGCCTCGAGCTTGTCGAGGATCGCGCCGACCCATGCGTCGTGTTGCAGCAGTCCGTCGGCATAGAGCCCCTGGCCCGATGCGCCGTTCCACTTCTCCGGCACGTAGGTCGGGTAGTGCATACGGGTGGAATTCATCCAGAGGAAGAAAGGCTCACCCGACTCATGTTTGCGGTCCATGAAGTCGAAGCCGGCCTGCAGCACCTCGTCATCAAAGGTGCGCATACGCTCTCTGGTGAGCGGCCCGGCATCCTCGATGCTCTGAGTGCCGTCCGGCTTCGCGAAGCTCCGCAGCGGGTTGCGCGGACCAAACCGCTTGCGGAAGTTCGAGTCATCGGGATAGTCAGCACTCTCGAGTTCGTTGAATGCGTTCAGGTGGTAGAGGATCCCGAAGAACTCGTCGAACCCGTGCATGGTAGGCAGGTGCTCGTCTAGATCACCGAGGTGGTTCTTCCCGAACTGGGCAGTGGCGTAGCCCTGAGCTTTGAGCGCGCGGGCGATCGTCGGGTCCTTGGAGCTGATGCCGTTGGGGCTGCCCGGAAGCCCCACCTTTGCGAGGCCCGTCCGGAGAGTCGTCTGCCCGGTGATGAAAGCGGATCGGCCAGCCGTGCAGGACTGCTCGGCGTAGTAGTCAGTGAAGATCATGCCTTCCTGGGCGATGCGGTCGATGTTCGGGGTCTTGAAGCCGCGCATCCCCCGGTGGTTGAAGCTGACGTCCCAGAAGCCGGTATCGTCACTCGTGATTACGAGGATGTTGGGCTTCTCCGCCTGAGCCGCCGGGGCACAGGCAACGACGCACAGGACTGCGGCTGCAAGTAGTTCCCTCATTCTGTGTCTCATCAACATCGTTGAACCTCGTTTCATGGCATCTGCCCTGGCAGGGGCAGTCGTCGCGTCAGGCTTGCGTGTAACCGGTCTCGACCCAGTCAGCGATCATGGCTGCGAAATCTTCGGGCTTGTCCTGGTAGGAGAAGTGGCCGCAGTTTTCGAAGATCTCGAGTCTGCTGCGTTTCAGCCGCTCGTGAAGGCTGTGGGCGGTCTTCACCAGCAGTAGCTGGTCGAGCTCGCCCCAGAAGATCTGCACGGGCAGGTCGATCTTGGCCAGGTGCGGCTCGATCGAGGCGATGATCTGCGGATAGGCGCGGAACCACTCCATCACCGCGCCGATCCGGCCGCGGTAGGACGCGACATAGTCGGCAACCTCGTCACGGCTTGGCGTGTAGTTGACGTAGGCAAGCCTGTTCGCCCCCTCGACGAACGACCCGGCACCACCGAACCGGAACAAGGTGCGCCAGAACCGGCTGTTCACAGCCCGATCAATGATCGAGCCGTTGACGGAGGGGGTCACACAGGGGCCATCGCCCACGAGCAGGCTTCTCGCGCGGTGCTCGCGGTGGATCGCGTAGTGCAGCGCGACCGGCGTGCCGACATCAGGGCCAACGAGGTGGAAATCGCTCAGATCCATCTGGCGAACGAAGGCATCGAGAATCTCGCTCTGGGCCTCGGCGGTCATCACCTCGGCACCGCCCTCGCTCCGGCCAAAGCCCGGCAGGTCGAGCGCGACGAGTTCGAACCGGTCGACCATGAAGGGCCAGATCTGGTCGAAGCACAGAATGCTCTGCGGCAACGGGCTGAGGAGCAAAACGATCGGCTTGCCTTCGGTTCCGCCCCGCGCGTAGCGCAGGCGCTTCCCCGTGACGACAACGAAATCTGGCTCCATCGCGAATGGGCCAGGATGAGCCTCGAGCGGTTCCTTTGATCGGCGCTGGGCCTGCTGGATCTCGGCGTGCTCCGGGGTGAGCCTCATGAGAACGCTGGCCGTCACCCGGTCCAAGGCGGTTATCGGGTCGAACTGGGCAGTCATGGGTTCTCTCCTGTTCTTCGGTCGATCGACGCCGCGGAGCGCCACGTCGTCAGTCTTCGGGAAGCCGGTCCAGAGGAACTAGCTTGGATCGTGGCCAGCCTGGTCTAGGGGGCCGGACGCCGCGCACACCCTGACTGCTCGGGTTCGTCAGTCGCTTCGGTCATCCGGGCAAGATCGGCCGCGACGCTCTGATGCACGCTCTCGATCATTCGCGCTGCGAAGTTGCCGACCAGTGCGCCCGACTCTTCGAGCTCCTTGATTGCTGACGGGGCGATTCCCAGCTCGGAACAGACCTGCGCATTGTGCTCGCCCTGCAGCGCGGGCTCACCCGGCGTCGGAAGCTCCGCATTCGAGAATCTCCACGGTCGCCCGGGTAGCCGAAACGAGCCGCCGTTGCGATCCGATACCTCGAGAGTGGCCCTCCAGTAGCCGGCCCAATCGGACTCAGCCACTTCTTCGAGCGATCGGATCTCGCCGATCGCGATCTTCGCTTCGTCGAGCTGCGCGTCGAGGGAGGCCATGTCCGCGAAGGAGTAGATCCACGCCTGGATCACGTCCTTCAGGGCTTCGAGGTTCGCGCGACGCGCACCGGGTGTTGCGAAGCGCGGATCGAGTGCGAGGTCGGGTCGCCGCATCGCGGCCATGAAGAAGCGAAAGCTGATCGTGCCGACGACGCTGATCGCGGAGATGAACTGCTCGCCACCGGGTTCCGTAAAGAACGAGCCATCGGTTGCGCCGAGGATCGCGGGCTCGTCCTCGAGCTCGAGCCCGTTGAGATCGACGTGAGCGCGTTCATTGATCGCGATCACGGTTGCCGCCATCGCGACGTCGATGTGCTGCCCGGTTCCCGTCGTCTCCCTCTGGCGGACGGCGGCGAGCACCGCGATCACCCCCTGTAAGCCGGCGTAGACGTCGGCGTGGGAGAGGGAGTCGGTCTGGGGCGCCTGAAGATTCTCGCCGAAGTGGCGAAGGGAGTGATGGGTGAAGCCCGCCTCGGCCTGCACGGTCGGCGCGTAGGCCATGCGTCCCTTGAAGGGACCGCCTTGCCCGTAGCCCGAGATCGAAACGTAGATGAGTTTCGGATTGCGCTGGGCGAGCGTCGCGTAGTCGAGCCCGAATGCGCCGAGTGCCCCCGGCCGGAAGTTTTCGACCAGCACGTCCGCTTCGTCACATAGCCTGAGCGCGATCTCGCGTGCTTCTGGCAGATTGAGATCGATCGAGATGTTGCGCTTGCCAGCATTCTGTTGGGCGTAGTAGCCCGACATCCCGTTGGGATTGATCGGGGCAGAAAAGCGCGAGACATCCGCGCGCGGCGGCTCGATCTTGAGCACCTCGGCGCCCAGGTCCTGCAGCGTGCGTGCACAGAGCGGACCGGCCAACACGCGCGAGAAGTCGACGACCTTGAGTCCTTCGAGGGGGCCCGGCATGGCTCATTTCCCCACGAAGCGGGCGAGACCCGGGCCGTTCTTCATGAGCGACTCGAGGCCGATCTTCAGGTCCTCGGAGGACCAGAGTGCCAGCTGCTTCTCTTCCATCACGGCGTCCGCCGCAGCAACGCCTTCGTTGGCCGCAATGCGCGCGAGCTCCTTCGTGATGCGATGCGCGACGGTCGGACCGTTGGCGAGCTCCATCGCGACAGCGTGTGCGGCGGCGTCCAGGTTTTCGTCGTCGACGACCCGATTGATGAGATTCCATCGCTCGAGCGTCTCGGCGTCATAGCGCCGGCCAAGCATCGACATCTCCTTGGCGCGGAGGGCGCCTGCGCGTTGAACCTGTCGCTGGATCGCACCCATCAAGGGATTGAGTCCGATCGTGGCCTCGACCGAGCCGATCTTCGAAGAGCGCGCGGCGATGATGAAGTCGCACGTGAGGGCGAGCTCCAGGCCGCCGCCGACACAGACGCCGTGCACGGCTGCCACCATCGGCATCGGGAACGATTCGAGCACGTTGAGGAAGTCGACCGGCGACAGCTCGAGGCCGCCTTCTCCGCCCATCGCCCCTTCGAAGAGCGCGATGTCGGCGCCCGCCGAGAAATGTCGCAGGCCGCTCTTCAGAAGGACCGCCCTCGCGCCCTCTCTCTCGGCTCTGGCCAGCGCGTCGCGCACGCCCTCCATCAAGGGAGGCCCAAGCAGGTTGTGCGGGGCGTGGTGCATCATCAGGATGCCCAGCGGGCCGTCCTGCTCGTAGCTCACCGAGGTCTCCTTCGACATGGGCTGTCTCCTTGCTGGTCGGAGTATCTGCGACGGCGCCACCGATAGGGAGGTGATATACTGCCAAATACCAAGTGATATCGTGCCATCCGAGGCACGAACGTTCGAGGGAAAACTAGGAACGACTACCGGTGCCCTCCCAGCTGCCCATTCAACGAGAACGTCCGGCGGTCCCCGTTGACCTCTCGCCCGGAGCCTCCCTCGGCTTTGGACTCGACGCGCTGGGCCGCGAGCTCGCCGAGCAGGGCATCGCTCACCGCGCATGGACTTCCGCCTCTGGCGTCCCATTGGCCGGAGCGTCGAGTCCCGCGCACGCGATCGATCATGGTCGGCGAGTCGCGCTGCTGCGAAGCGCCGAGCGCCTCGCACAACGCCCCGACACGGCCCTGCGGGCCGGCGCGCGGCAGCGCATCAGCGACTTCGGCCTCTTCGGCTATGCGCTGGTGACGAGTCGTACCGTTGGCGAAGCGTTCAGGTTCGGTCTCGAGCACTTGGAGCTCGCGGGTCCGCTCCTGCGCATCACCTTCGAGTTGCGGGGCGACGTGGGCGTCCTGCGCTCCCACGATGCGCACTCGCTGGGGAGTGCGCTCCCATTCGTGGCCGAGTTCTGGCGAAGCTCGATGTCGACGCTACTCGGCTATGTGGTCGGCGCGCCTTTCCCTTCGAGCGCGATGTACTTCCCGTACGAAGCGCCTGCCCACGCAGCTGCGTACCGCGAGACGCTCCGATGTCCCATTCATTTCGCCAGCGATGTGATGGAGTGGCACTTCGATGCGGCCGTTCTGGAACAACCCTGTCCCGAGGCGAGT
>Ga0209536_100017886_pt1 | contig 10016 bp, 7 predicted proteins | sample DeeMarSeWOR28_12_FD_187461 | JGI IMG/M metagenome (GOLD analysis project Ga0209536, IMG submission 187461) | Marine sediment microbial communities from White Oak River estuary, North Carolina - WOR-2-8_12 (SPAdes) (version 2) | ecosystem: Environmental > Aquatic > Marine > Intertidal zone >...
GGCGTCGGACGCCCAGCAGGCGCTCGAGGGGTTCGGCGACGAGATCGAGGACGCCGTCGAGACCAGCCGGGAGGTGGCGCGCGACGTCGGTGACCGGGCGCTCGACGCCACGGACGACGCCATCGACGCGGCGGACGAGGCGCTCGAGTCGGCGCAGGACGCGCTCGGCGACAGCTGATCCCTCCGCCCGGAGGTCGCGCGTCGGCTAACATGAGCCGCCTCGCGCGCGTGATCCGGGAGGAGTCTGTGATGAGCGTCGCCTTGAGCCCGCCCCTGCGTTCCGTCCCCCGCACCGACCCGGGTCGCATCCCCGCGCTGGTCGACGGGCTGCGGTCCACGTTCGAGTCCGGGCGCACCCGCCCGCTGGCGTGGCGGCGCTCTCAGCTGCGCCAGCTGCAGGCGCTGGCGCGCGACCACGGGGACGAGCTCGTGGAGGCGCTGCGCGCCGACCTGGGCAAGCCGCCGCTCGAGGCCTACGCCGCGGACATCGGGCAGGTGACGGTCGAGGCCAGGCTGGCGCTGCGCAACCTGAAGCGCTGGACGCGTCCCGAGCGGGGCAGCTGGATCCCGATCCCCGGCAGCACGCGTGTGGTGCGGGAGCCGCTCGGAGTCGTGCTGATCATCGCGCCCTGGAACTACCCGGTGGGCCTGCTGCTGTCGCCGCTGGTGGGCGCGATCGCGGCCGGCAACTGCGCGCTGCTCAAGCCCTCCGAGGTCACCCTCCACACCTCGGGGATGCTCGCCCGGCTGGTGCCCGAGTACCTCGACCCGGATGCGGTCCGGCTGGTCGAGGGCGGCGTCGACGAGACCACGGCCCTGCTCGAGCAGCGCTTCGACCACGTCTTCTACACCGGCGGCGGCCGGGTCGGACGGGTGGTGATGCGCGCCGCCGCTGAGCACCTGACCCCGGTCACGCTCGAGCTCGGGGGCAAGAGTCCCTGCATCGTCGACTCCGACGCCCCGATCGCGGTGACGGCGCGACGCATCGCCTGGGGCAAGTTCCTGAACGCCGGCCAGACCTGCGTCGCGCCGGACTACGTGCTGGTGCACGAGAGCCGCGAGCAGGAGCTGATCCAGGAGCTCCAGCGCTCGGTGCGCGAGTTCTACGGACCCGACCCGAAGGACTCCCCCGACTACGCCCGCGTCGTGAGCCCCTCCCACCACGAACGGCTGGTGGCGCTGCTGCAGAGCGGCGAGGTGGCGTTCGGCGGCGACTTCGACGCGTCGAAGCGCTACCTGGCGCCGACCGTGCTGCGCGGCGTGTCGCCGGACTCGCCCGTGATGCGCGACGAGATCTTCGGTCCGATCCTGCCGGTGCTGACGGTCCGCAGCCGCGAGGAGGCGATCGAGTTCGTGAACGCGCGGGAGAAGCCGCTTGCGCTCTACGTGTTCTCGAGCGATCCGGAGGCGGCGCGCGTCGTGGTCGAGCGCACCAGCTCCGGCGGCGTGTGCGTGAACGGCACGATCCTCCACATCTCGAACTCGGCGCTGCCCTTCGGCGGGGTCGGGGAGAGCGGCATGGGGGCCTATCACGGCCGCCACACCTTCGAGACGTTCAGCCATCGCAAGTCGGTGATGACCCGCGGGCTGCGCTTCGACCCGAAGCTGATGTACCCGCCCTACTCCGACCGCAAGACGCGTTTGGTGAGGCGCTTCCTCTAGGTGAGGGAACCGCAACGGGATGGGGCTCGGCACCCGCAACGGGTTCGGGCCCGACATTCGCGATGACCGAGGCGCACCACGCACTGGATCTCTTCGGTGTCGCCTGGCGGCTCGGCGCGACGCTCTTCTTCGTGCTGTTGAACGGATTCTTCGTCGCGGCGGAGTTCGCGCTGGTGAAGGTCCGGGAGTCGCGCATCGCCCAGCTGGCCCGGGACGGGCGGCGCGCCGCGCCCACCGTGCAGCACATCCTCGGCCACCTCGACCGCTACCTTTCGGCCTGCCAGCTCGGCATCACGCTGGCCAGCCTGATCCTCGGCGCGCTGGGCGAGCCTGCGGTCTCCGTGCTGCTGATCGCCGGCGGAGAGGCGATGGGCTTCTCGATCGGCGACTCCGAGTGGGTGCCGATCGTCTCGATCGGCCTCGCCTTCACCGTGATCACCATCCTCCACATGACGGTCGGCGAGCAGGCTCCGAAGATGTGGGCGCTGCGCCGCGCCGAGGGGATGGCGCTGGCGACGGGCCCGATACTTCGGCTGTTCGCCTGGCTGTTCGGACCCTTCATCGCCGTGATCAACTGGATCTCGAACCGTCTGCTCTCGATGGTGGGACTGCCCGCCGAGCTCGGTCACGAGTCGAGCCACAGCGCGGAGGAGATCCGCAGCATCCTTTCGCTCTCGGTGCGCGCCGGAAAGATCTCGGAGAAGCAGTACGACATCACCCGCAACGTCTTCCACATGATCGAGCTCGAGGTGCGCCACATCGTCGTGCCGCGCGTCGAGGTCGAGTTCTTGACGCTGGACCGCTCGCTGGCGGAGAACCTCGAGCGGCTGCGGGAGGGTGGACACTCGCGCTTCGCACTCTGCGAGGTCGGTCTCGACACGATCCTCGGGATCGTGCACACGCGGGACGTGCTGGACGCGGTCCTGCGCGGCGAGACGGTCGACCTGCGCTCGCTCGCACGCGAGCCGCTGGTCGTGCCCGACACGATGCCGCTCTCGAACTTCCTCGAGGAGCTCCAGTCGAGCCGCCAGCACTGCGCCGTGGTGGTCGACGAGCACGGCACCGCGATCGGGCTCGCCTTCCGCGAGGACGCGCTCGAGGTGATCGTCGGCCCGCTCGGAGACGAGTTCGACGAGGAGGAGTCCGACTTCGTGTCGCTGCCCGACGGCAGCTACGAGGTGCGCGGCCGCGTGTCCCTGCCGGAGGTGGAGAGCCGGCTCGAGCTCGACATCCCCGAGGACGAGCAGGAGGAGGAGGACACGATCGGGGGCCACGTGACCGCCAGGCTGGGACGCATGCCGCGCAAGGGCGACGTGGTGCCCGTCGGCCGCTTCGTCGCGACCGTGATCGACGACGCCCACCGGCGCGTACAGCGCCTGCGCCTGGCTCCGGCCGATTCGGACGGAGCGCCCGAGGCCGGGCGCGAGACGGCGGAGGCCTGAGCGCGCGCGCCGAGCGCGGCTGCTGTCGAGAGCCCGTATCGAGGCCTCCGGCCCACGGGTCGCTACCTGCGCCCCAATCCGGCTTCTCGGATCCGGGCTAGTCCTCCAGGCGGAAGTGCGCGCGGGCGCGCAGGTCCGAACTCGAGCGGCCGATCCAGACCTCGAAGTCGCCCGGCTCGGCCACCCATGCGCTGCGCTCGGGGTGGTAGCTGCACAGCGCGCGCGGATCGACCCGCAGCCGCACGCGCCGGGTCTCGCCCGGCGCGAGCGTGAGCTTCTCGAACGCCGCGAGCTCCTTCTCGGGACGCGGCAGCGTGGACTCGGGGTCGTGGAGGTAGAGCTGCACGACCTCGCGTCCGGGTCGCTGGCCGGCATTGCGCACGTCGATCGCGACCTCGAGCGGCTCGCCGGCGCGCAGGCGGTCGCTCGAGAGCTCGGGCTCGCCGTACTCGAAGCGCGTGTACGACAGGCCGTGGCCGAACGCGAAGAGCGGCGCCGTGCCGCTGGCGTCGTGGTGGCGGTAGCCGAGGAACACTCCCTCGCCGTAGACGACCCGGCCGTCCTGTCCGGGGTAGTGGCCGAACGACGCGCTGTCCTCGAGCCGGACCGGAAACGAGAGCGGCAGGCGTCCGCCGGGATCGGCGTCGCCGAAGAGCACGTCGGCCAGCGCGTGACCGAGCTCCTGACCCGGATACCAGAGCTGTACGATCGCGGCGACGCGATCGCGCCAGGGCATCTCGAGCGGCGAGCCGGCGTTCAGCACGACCACGCAGCGCGGGTTGACCGCGGCGACGGCCTCGATCAGCTCGGCCTGACGTCCCGGCAGCGCCAGACTGTCGCGGTCGCGACCCTCGCTCTCCCACTCCGCGTCGAGGCCGACCACGACGATCGCCGCATCGCAGCCGGCGGCGGCCGTCACCGCGCGTTCGAGCAGGTCCGGCGGCTCCGGCAGCAGGCAGCCGACCCGAACGCCGCCGAGCGGCGAGCCGGGCTGCTGCTTGTGGTAGTCGACGCGCAGCGCGTAGCGTCGGCCGGCGACCAGCGGGATCTCGCCGCTGCGCTCCCGGCTGCCCGCTCCGAAGAAGAAGCTGCCGCCGGGCTCCGGCTCGCCGTCATCCACCAGCAGCGCGTCGTCGACGTAGAGCCGGCTCGCCCCCACGCCCGAGAGCGAGAGCGTGTACTGGCCGGACTCGGGCGGGACCAGGGTCGCGCTGATGCGCGCCGAGTAGCGCTCGCCCGGGACGCCCTCGGCCGGTGCTCCGAACCAGGTCAGCGCACTGCGGCGCGCGCCGCCCACGTGCAGCGGGACGCCCTCGAGCTGCTCGCCCGCGAACAGCTCGAGCCGCAGCCGGTCGTCCGGATCGCCGTCCGCGAGCGGCGCGAGCAGCTCCGCGTCGAGCACGGGCGTGCTCTTGTGGCGCGTGCAGCCGCGCTCGAAATGCAGCGCGATGCTCTCGCCGCAGCGCTCGCGGATGCCGTCCAGCGCGCTCACCACGTAGTGGGGCGTCACCTGGGCGCTGCCGCCGCCCTGAACGGTCGACTGCGCGGCGTTCGGCCCGATCACCGCGAGCGAGCGCAGCGCGCTGGCTGCGAGCGGCAGCGCGTCGCGCTGGTTGCGCAGCAGCACGATCGACTCGACCGCCGCCTCGCGGGCGAGTGCGCGGTGCTCCGGGCGGTCGATCGCCCGGGGCGGGCCCTGGTGGGCGGCGGCGCCGCTGCGCTCGCGGGCGACGAGCAGCCGGCGCACCATCGCGTCGAGCACCTCGCCGGGCAGCTCGCCGCCGTCCAGCGCCTGCCGCAGTGCCGCTCCGAACTGCCGCGGCGGTCCGGGCATCTCCAGGTCGAGGCCCGCCCGCGCGGCCGGCACCGTCGAGCGGGTAGCGAACCAGTCCGACACGACGAAGCCGTCGAAGCCCCACTCCCCGCGCAACAGCTCGCCGAGCAGCCGCGGGTGCTCGCAGGCGTGGACCCCGCCCACCCGGTTGTAGGCCCCCATCACGCAGGCGACCCGGGCCTCGCGCACCGCGGCCTCGAACGGCGGCAGATAGATCTCGCGCAGCGTGCGCTCGTCCAGCTCGGAGCTGATGGTATGGCGCTCGAACTCGGAGTCGTTGCAGACGAAGTGCTTCGCGCAGGCGAGCACGCCCCGGCTCTGCACACCCTGCACGTAGGCCACCGCCAGGCGTGCGGAGAGGTGGGGATCCTCGGAGAAGCACTCGAAGTTGCGTCCCGCCAGCGGCGAGCGGTGCAGGTTGAGGGTCGGTGCGAGCAGCACGTGGGCGCCCTTGCTACGGGCCTCCTCGCCGAGGGCTTCGCCCACCCGCTCCACCAGCGTCGGGCAGAAGCTCGCGCCCAGCGCGGAGCCGCACGGGAAGCAGGCGGAGCGCAGCCCGGCGCCGGGCACGTCGAGACCGCGCGCGCCGTTGGGGCCGTCGGACAGGCAGAGGGGCGGAATGCCCAGGCGCGGGACCCCGGGCGTGCGCCACATGTCGGCGCCCGACACGAGCGCGATCTTCTCGTCGGGCTCGAGCGCGGCCAGCAGTGCGTCCACGTCGCTCATCGGCCGGCCGGACTCGCGAACATGGTCGAGATTCCTTACCAATGGGCGCCTGCGGCGGCAGGTCGCCGACGAAGGATACGCCTTCTCCACGGGCCGACCCGCGAGCGAGTCTCGGGTCGGCCTCCCGGCCGGGAGCCCCCGATGCACTTCGGACTGAGCGAGGAGCAGGAGCTGCTGCAGGAGACGGTGCGCGGCTTCGCCCAGGCGGAGTGCCCGCCCGCGAGGCTGCGCGAGCTGTTCGACGCGAGCAGCGGTCACGACCCGGCGCTCTGGAAGGGTCTGGTGGAGATGGGCGTCGCCGGCCTGGTGGTGCCCGAGGCGCTGGGTGGCGCGGGACTCGAGCTGCTCGACCTGGCGCTGGTGGCGGAGGTGCTGGGCGAGGCGGCGCTGCCGGGCCCCTTCTTCGGCCACTCGCTGGCCTGCGCGGCGATCGCGTTCGGGGGCAGCGAGGCGCAGCGCGCGCGCTGGCTGCCGGCGCTGGCGGGGGGCGAGCGCATCGGCACGCTCGCGCTCGGCGAGGAAGGCGACTGCTGGGATCCGGAGCACTGGCGCGTCGCCTGCCGCGACGGCCGGCTCGACGGCGCGAAGTGCCACGTGCCCCATGCCGACGTCGCGGATCTGCTGGTGGTGGGAACCGGTGGGGGTGGACTCGCGCTGGTCGAGCGCGGCGCCGCCGGGCTCGCGATCGCGGCGGAGTCCTCCCTCGACCGCACCCGCTCGCTCGGCCGGGTCGACTTCGTCGCGACCCCCGCCGAGCCGCTCGTCGACGGGCTCGCGGCGGCGGAGCGCGTGCGCGACCTCGGCCTCGTGCTGCTCGCGGCCGACGCGTTCGGCGCGGCCTGGCGGCTCACGCGCATGACCGTCGACTACGCCCGCAGCCGCCGTCAGTTCGGACAGCCGATCGCGAACTTCCAGGCGGTGAAGCACCAGCTGGCCGACATGGCCACCGCGATCGAGCCGACCCGCGGCCTGTTCTGGTACGCCGCCCACGCCCTCGACCGCATGCCCGACGAGGCGCCGCGCGCCGCGGCGATCGCGAAGGCGCACATCGGCGACCGCGCCGCGGACATCGCGCGCGCGGCCGTCGAGCTGCACGGCGGACTCGGCTTCACGTGGGAGTGCGACGTGCAGATGTGGTTCAAGCGCATCCTGTTCGACCGCTCGTTCCTCGGCAATCCCCGGCACCAGCGCGCCCGCAGCGCCCGGCTGGGAGGCTATTGATGGACCTGAGCTACGGCCCCGAATACGAGTCGTTCCGCGCGGAGCTGCGCGAGTTCCTGTCCGGCTGGCCGCTCGGCGGCGACGAGGCCGGGCTGCCGCTCGCAGAGCAGGAGCGGATCTTCCGCAGGCGTGGGATCGAGCGCGGCTACGTCTACCGCGACATCCCGGCCGAGTACGGCGGCTCTGGCCAGCCCCACGATCCGATCGCCGATCGCATCGTGCTGGAGGAGTACGCCCGCGCCGGCGCGCCCGGCAACAAGCTCGACCAGGGCCCGGGCCTGCTGGCGCCCACGCTGCTCGAGTTCGGGAGCGAGGCCCAGAAACGCCGCTTCATTCCGCCCACGCTGTCGGGCGAGATCCAGTGGTGCCAGGGCTACAGCGAGCCCGGCTCCGGCAGCGATCTCGCCTCGATCCAGAGCACGGCGGTGCTCGACGGCGATCACTGGGTGATCAACGGCCAGAAGATCTGGACCAGCAATGCCATCCACGCGGACTACATGTTCGGGCTGTTCCGCACCGAGCCCGAGGCCTCGAAGCACGCCGGCATCTCGTATCTGATCGTCGACATGAAGGTTCCCGGCATCGACGTGCGACCGCTCAAGCAGATGACCGGCAGCATGGAGTTCAACGAGGTCTTCTTCGACGGCGCGCGCACGCCGGCCGAGAACGTGATCGGAGAGCGCGGCCAGGGCTGGGCCGTCTCGCGCGCGACTCTGAAGCACGAGCGCAACCTGATCGGCAGCCCGAAGCTGATGAGCGAGCAGTTCGAGCGGCTGCGGGTGCGCGCGCGAGAGACCCTGCGCGATGGGCGGCCGGCGATCGAGCACGCCGACGTGCGCGACCGCATCGCCGAGCTCGAGGGCTACGTGCGCGCCGTGGAGACCACGAACCTGCGCATGCTCTCGGCCACGGTGCACGGGGAGGAGCTCAAGGCGATGCTGCCGATGATGATGATCAAGCTCTACTCCACCGACGTGATGCAGATGATCGCGAAGGCGGCCTACGACCTGGTCGGCGGTGACGGTCTGATCGAGCCCCACGAGGAGCGCGACGGCATCTACTCGACGTCGGGCACGGTGAGCGGAGTCGTGCACAACTACATGTTCTCGCTCGGTCCGGCGATCGCCGGCGGCGCGTCGAACATCCAGCGCAACATCATCGGCGAGCGCGGCCTCGGCCTGCCGCGGGATCCGCGCCCGGGCTCCTGACGGGTTACACTCGAGCGCGGATCTCGGAGGGGACGATGGCCGCTCCGCTGCGCGCGTTGGCGCTGATCGCACTGACCTCGCTGCTGACGAGGCCCGCCCTCGCCGAGGTGTGGGAGGCCGATTCCGGCCAGGAGTCGGTCGGCGTCGGTCGACCCGCTCGCGTGGAGGGCGCGGCCGGTGTCGCGACCCCGAGCGGCGCCAGCGAGATCCCGTTCACCGGGACGCTGGCCGGAGTCGAGACCCTGGCTCGCTCCGGCGACTGGACGCGCTCGACGACGACGATCGTCACCTGGGGCGGAGCGATCACGCAGGCGGGCTTCGCCCACGGGCTCGCCTCGCCGACGGGGACTGCGATCGCGACGGACGGTGGCCTGCGCATGCGCACGCCCACGCCGGTCGCGATCTCCAGCGCCGGCCTGCCGCCGTCCGAGGCGCCGGTGCTCGGCTACCCCCGGCTGGAGTTCCTGCCCGAGCCCGGGCTGTTCGCGCTGCTGGCCTTTGGCGCCGTCGGCCTCGCGCTGCTCGTGCGTGCTCGCGCGCGTCGCTGACGCTCACGCCTCGGTCGGCGGTGGACTCCGGAAGATCGCCCGCCGGTAGTGGGCGCGCAGGCGCTCGATCAGCGCGTCGGCCGGCTCGCGCATGCCGGTCTTCTGCCAGTGGTGGAAGAACACCTGGTTCGCGGACATCGCCAGGCTCTGGAGCAGCTCGGGATCCTCGTCGACCAGCTCGCGCTCTTCGACGCCGCGGCGGTAGAGGTCCGCGTCGATGAACGCGGTGGCATCCGCCGGCAGCTCGCTCGAGTCGAAGCCCCACCGGCCGGCCTCGCGCAGGTAGACCCGCAGGTAGTGGGGTCGTTCGGTCAGGAAGCGGGCCGCCGCCTCGACCCGCCCGAGCAGCAGCTCGCGGCAGCTGCCTTCGCTGGGGACCTCGGCGTAGCGCTTCGCCAGCTCGTCCAGGTTGCGCCGGTGGACCGCCCGGTAGAGCTCGCGCTTGCCCGGGAAGATCGCGTAGACGGTGCCGGTGGCGACGCCCGCGGCCTCGGCGATCTCCTGCACCTTGGCCGCGCCGAAGCCCCGCCCGGCGAAGATGCGCTCGGCGGCCTCGAGGATCGCGTCCCGGTACGCCTCCTGGCGCGCCAGCCGCACCCGCTCGCGGGTGTCCCTGGGTTGTGAATTGCGGTTCATGATTTCGAATGATACGTTCTTTTCTTCGAACGATCAATCGAACCGGAGGACCGAGATGGGAGACGCGCTGGGGTTCCGCGCCTTCGACGCCGACAACCACTACTACGAGGCCGAGGACGCCTTCACCCGCCACATCGACCCGAAGCTGGCCCGCCGCGCCATGCAGTGGGCGGACGTGAACGGTCGCAAGTGCCTGCTGGTGGGCGGCCGGATCAACCGCTTCATTCCCAACCCCACCTTCGATCCGGTGGCGAAGCCCGGCTGCCTCGACGACTACTTCCGCGGCCGCAATCCGGAGGGCAAGAGCATCCGCGAGATCTTCGGCGAGCTCGAGCCGATCGATCCGGCCTACCGCGACCGCGATGCGCGCCTCGCCCTGATGGACCGCCAGCGGCTCGAGGGCGGCTTCTTCTTCCCCACCCTGGGCGTCGGCATGGAGGAGTCGCTGCACCACGACCCCGAGGCGCTGGTCGCCGCCTTCCGCGCCTTCAACCGCTGGCTTCAGGAGGACTGGGGCTTCGCCTACCGCGACCGCCTGTTCGCGGCGCCCTACATCACGCTGGTGGACGTCGATGCCGCGGTGGCGGAGCTCGAGTGGTCGCTCGAGTACGACGCGCGGGCGGTGGTGATGCGTGCCGCACCGGTGCAGACGGCGACGACCAGCGAATCTCCCGCCAATGAGCGCTTCGACCCGTTCTGGGCCCGCGTGAACGAGGCCGGCATCACCGTCGTGACCCAC
>Ga0209536_100017887_pt1 | contig 10016 bp, 5 predicted proteins | sample DeeMarSeWOR28_12_FD_187461 | JGI IMG/M metagenome (GOLD analysis project Ga0209536, IMG submission 187461) | Marine sediment microbial communities from White Oak River estuary, North Carolina - WOR-2-8_12 (SPAdes) (version 2) | ecosystem: Environmental > Aquatic > Marine > Intertidal zone >...
CGAGTTCGCCCGCCGCAACATGATCCGAAACGTCCTCAAGGACGGACTCGCGATCGGACAGGAGTCGGGCGTCAATCCCTTCCGGATGGGATTCATCGGCAGCACGGATACCCACAGCGCAACGCCCGGCGCCGCGGAGGAGGACAACTACGTCGGACATCTCGGACGCCGCGACGCCGGCTACCGCAACGTCCAGGACCACTTCTTCTCGAACCCGGGCGGCCACGCGGTCGTGTGGGCGGAGGAGAACTCCCGCGACGCGATCTTCGCCGGGCTGCGCCGCAAGGAGACCTACGCGACGAGCGGCACCCGGCCCGTCGTGCGCTTCTTCGGGGGTGCCGCACTGACCCCGGACCTCTGCGAAGCGCCCGACATGCTCGCGCGGGCCTACGCGGACGGCACGCCGATGGGCGGGATTCTCCCGGGCGGCTCCGCTGCGAGCCCGCCACGCCTCCTGGTGAGTGCCCTCAAGGACCCGGGCATCGCCGGCCATCCGGGCACCGATCTCCAGCGGGTGCAGATCATCAAGGGCTGGGTCGACGCGCGCGGCCAGACCCACGAGCGGGTGTACGACGTGGCCGGGGATCCGGAAAACGGGGCGCGGGTCGATCCAGACAGCTGCGCCCCGGTCGGCAGCGGCTACCGCGCGCTGTGTACCGTCTGGGAGGACCCCGCCTTCGACCCGGATCGCCCCGCCTTCTACTACGTGCGCGTGCTGGAGAACCCGACGTGCCGCTGGAGCACGCTGCAATGCAAGGCGGCGGGCGTGGATCCGTTCGCCGACGACTGCCACGCGCAGGCGGCGGCGATGACCGAGCGCGCGCACCAGCGAGGCGCGCAAGGCGACGTCTACGGCAACTGCTGCCTCCCGGAGGAGGGCGAGCCCTTCTACTCCCCCGTCATCCAGGAGCGCGCCTGGACGTCTCCGATCTGGTACGAGCCGGTCTATCTCCGCGCCTCGCTCAGGTCGATCCAGCCGTCCCGCGAGTAGCCGCAGGCCCGGTCCGGGTGGTCGATCAGGATCTGGGCGTGCTCGATGTCGACGGCGTCGGTGCTCTGGAAGTACAGCTCCTCGCGCATCGCGGCGCGCAACACGCGGCGGCCTTCGTCGATGCGCGCCGGGTCGGCCTCGTCGTCGCCGATGCAGAGCAGGACCGCGCCGAGCTCCACCTGGTAGTCGATGCGGGTCGCGGAGATCTCGAGTGCCTTGCGGATGTAGTCGAGGGCGCGCTGCTTGTCGCCGCGCACGCCGATCACCCACTGGACCCAGAACCAGTCGGGCACGATGCGGTAGAAGGCCGAGCCGGCGTAGTAGAGGTTGCCGAGTGTCGAGTTCTTCTCGTCGTCGGAGTGCTGGGGTCGGAGTGCGATACCGCGATCGATCATCTCTGCGATCGTGGGGGCCAGGTCCATCGACTTGAGTACGCCGCTGGTCGTCGCGATCCGACCCATGGCGGCGAGCTTCCACAGAACGCACTCGCCACACTTCTCGTCGAGCGCCAGCGAACGACCTGCCCACTCGTCGGCGAGCTCGAAGTAGTGGAGGCGCTGCTTCTTGTCGTCCACGGGCACCCGCTCGGCAAAGCGCCAGTAGTTGCGGGCGATCCGCCAGCGGATGAAGGCCGATTGGGGCAGCGCTTCTGCGATGCGCTCGTAGCGGGCGGCCGCCGAGACCAGGTCCTCCCGCTGCTCGGCCTCGAGGCCCTCGTACCAGAGCTGTCGTACGAGGGGATCCGGCCCCGCGACGCGCAGGGACGACGGCAGCGGCGCACGGGGGCCGACGTCGATCCGCGCGGAGCTCGCCCGGGCGTCGGGGGCGCCGACCACCGCGAGCACGAGGATGGAGGCCAGGGCCGCGAGCGGCGCCGCGGCGCGCCCGGCGGGAAGCCGACGCCCGCGCGGCAGACTCCAGTACGGACGACCGGACACGGACCGATTGTACGCCTGGAGGAAGTCCGGGCGCACGCAGGCGGGCGCGGAGCGGGGCCGTCCGCCTCGGCTCAGCAGAGCCACTCCCGGGGGTCCTCCACGCTGCGCGCCGCCACCTCCAGGCATTCCTCCACGGTGCCCCAGGCGAGCGAGCGATCCTTTCCGCGCAGGGTGAAGAAGTAGAGGTCGTTCTCCTCGATCACGCCGTTGCCGCCGTGGATCTGGTGGGCGAGCAGCGTGACCTCCGGCACGGTGCGGGAAGCCGATGCCTTGGCGAGGGCGACCTGGGCGGGCGTCGCCGTGCCGCGCTCGAGCGCGTGGAGCGCCTCGAAGGCCAGGAAGCGCGTGCTGGCCACCCGGCTCGCCATGTTGGCGCAGTGGTGCCTCACCGCCTGGAAGCTCCCGATCGGGCGACCGAACTGCTCGCGCAGGCTGGCGTACCGGACGGTCATGTCGAGGGCCTGCTGGGCGCACCCGAGGCACTGCACGGCGGCGAGCGCACGTGCGACGAGCAGCAGGCGCTCCGTCGCGCGCGCGTCCCCGACGCGCTGGGACGCGACATCCTCGTAGCGCACGAGGGCCGAGGGAGTGCGCCCGATGGCGTGCAGCGAGCGGAGCACCACGGCCGGGTCCCGGGCATCCACCAGGTGGAGGCCGGGCTGCGAATCGGACCGGGCCGCCACCAGGTGGTGGGTGGCAGCGGGCGCGTAGTCGACGAAGTGCTTCTCGCCCCGGAGCCGCCCCTGCGGATCGGGGGCGAGGGCGATCTCGTCGAAGCGGTCCTCGGACTCCAGGAACGCGGGCACGGGAACCGCCGATCCGTCGAGCAGCGCCGCGACGAGCCGACGCGTGTCCTCGGCTCCACCCGCCTGCTGGAGCGCGAGCCCGCAGGCGAGCACCTCCATCAACGGCACCAGGGCGGCGCGGCGCGCGAACTCCTCCACCAGGATGCCCGCGTCCACCAGCGTGCCGCCGCTGCCGCCGACCTCCTCGGAGAAGGGCAGGCCCAGCCAGCCCTGATCGCAGACGCCCTTCCACAACACGGCATCCCAGCCCTGCTCGCGCTCGAGTGCGCGGATGCGATCGAAGGGCACCTCGGCCTCCAGGTACTCGCGGACGGTGTCGCGGAGCAGCGTCTGCGTCGAGTCGAGGTCCAGGTCCATCTCGCCTCCCTCCGGGCCCCTCAGCGCGGCAGTCCGAGACCCGCACCCGCAACGATGTCGCGCATGATCTCGTTCGTGCCTCCGCCGAAGCGGAAGATGGGGGCGAGGCGGTAGGTCCATTCCATCCGGCCCTCGACGGGGGCGAGGTCGCCGGACTCGCGGGAGAGACCGCCGTAGCGCCCGAGAAGATCCATCGCCGCATTGGAGAGCCGGGCGCGCAGCTCCGTTCCGGAAACCTTCGCCATGGAGGCCTCGGCGAGGGGCGTCCCTCCCCTGGAGAGGATCCAGGCGTTGCGGATCGCCAGCGCCCGATGCTCGAGCAGGTCGAGCTGCAGCTCGGCGAGGCGCCGCCGCACGAGCGGATCGGCGAGCTTCTCGGGGCGCTGCAGGGCGAGATGGGCGACCAGCTCATCGTAGAGCCTCGCCAGGCTGCCCGTCGCCGCCAGGCCGACGCGCTCGTGATTGAGGGCGTGCATGATGATCGGCCAGCCCCCGTTCACCTCTCCCACGAGGTCGGCGTGGGGGACGCGCACGTCGTCGTAGAAGGTCTCGTTCGTGTGGCCTCCGTACATGGCGTGCAGCGGACGCACGCTGAGGCCCTCGGCACTGGTGGGAACGATGAAGACGGAGATGCCCTGGTGCTTCGGGACGTCGGGGTCGGTGCGCGCCGCGAGCCAGATGTGGCTGGCCACGTCGGCGAGGGAGGTCCAGATCTTCTGTCCGTTGATCACCCACTCGTCGCCGACGCGCAGCGCGCGCGTGCGCAGCGAGGCGAGATCGGTGCCGGCGTTGGGCTCGCTGTAGCCGAGGGCGAAGCAGAGCTCGCCGCTCCAGATGCCCGGCAGGTACCTGCGCTTCTGGTCCTCGCTTCCGAACCGGTGGATGGAGGGCCCGATCGAGGTGTAGGTGAGGTTGCCGTAGGGCATCCCCCAGTACTCCATCTCCTCGACGAAGACGAACTGGTACAGGGGATTGCGGCCCAGGCCGCCCTCCTCTTCGGGCCAGCACATGCGCATCCAGCCGCGCTCGGCGAGGGCGGCGCGGAACTCGCGCAGCCGCGGACCGTCCCCCCCGTAGGTTCTCGCGTACTCCTCGAGCAGCTCCGGGGTCCGCCAGCGCTCGATGAAGGCCCGCACCTCGTCCCGGAAGGCGCGGTACTCGGGCTCCCACTCGAAGTCCACGGCCGCCTCCTGCTCCCTTCCGACGTCACGGCGAGAGACCGCCGGCTTCGCGGCGGCAGACCGCCGAGCGGCCGGCGCGCGGCACAGTATAGGGGTCCGTCATCGGATAGAATCCGCGGCGCGGGGCGGCGTGCCCGACGGACCCCGACCGCGCGGCGAGGGCTCTCGTGGACTTCTCCCCCGGCAACGTGCACGGCCTCCTGCTCTACGACTTCGGGGCCTCCCCGTGCGCGCGTCGCTGCCGGATCACCCTCATCGAGAAGGGTCTGCGCTGGGACACCCAGATCGTCGACCTTTCGCGCCTCGAGCAGCGCAACCCGGCCTATCTCGCGCTCAACCCCAACGGCTTCGTCCCGACCCTGGCCCACGGCGAGCGCGTCATCTACGAATCGAACGTCATCACCGAGTACCTGGACGACGCGTTCCCGGACCCCCCGCTGTACCCGGACGATCCTTGGCAGCTCGCGCGCGTGAAGATGTGGCAGTCCGCCGAGGCCGCCATGGCGAAGGACTACCGCACGCTGATGTACCAGCGGCTCATGGGACCGATCCTGCGCCTCACGCGCAGCAGGCACGAGGCGCTCGACGCCGTGCGGCGCTCGACGAGCGACCCCGCCGACATCGCCTGGGAGGAGCGGGTCTTCGACCTCGCGGTGCTGACCCCCCGGGAGGAGGCACAGTGCGAGCAGCGGCTCTACGCCTGGCTCGACGAGCTGGAGAAGGCGCTGCAGGGGAGTGGCTTCCTCGTGGGAGACCGCTTCGGCCAGGCCGAGATCTCCGTCTACCCGCGCGTCGCGATGCTTCCGTTCATCGGACTTCCGGTGCGCCCCGAACGCCACCCCGCGGTGGCGGACTGGATGGATCGACTGGCCGAGCGCCCCTCCTTCGCGCGGACGCTCTCGCAGCAGGACGCCGGCCTGACGCGGCTCTCGCGCACACCGATCCTGCCCTGGCTTCGGCGCAGCGTGGCCACGCCGCCCGCGAACCGCTCCCTCGCCACGCGCGCGGGGCTCTTCGCGGCGAAGCAGTTCGCCCGGCGCGTGCTGGGAGACCGCCCCTCCCGGGCGCGGGGCGGGGGGCCCGGTCCGAAGCCGATCCGCCTGCCCGCAAGGGGATCGGTCGCTCCGGGCAGAGCCCGGCGGGCGGAGCGGCCGGCCCTCTCCGACGAGTGGCGCGCCCAGCCGCTGACCCTCTACGACTACGCGCCTTCGCCCCACGGCCGTCGCATCCGCGTGCTGCTGCGCGAGAAGGGCATCCCCTGGCACACCGAGTGGATCGACATGGGCCGCATGGCCCACAAGGCGCCGGCGTTCCTGGCCGTGAACCCGTTCGGGGAGCTGCCGGTGCTGCGCCACGGAGATCGCGTGATCTACGACTCCCAGGTGATCGCCGAGTACCTGGATCGCGGCACGCGGGACCGGGGCGCCCCGCTCTACCCCGACGACGCCTACGAGACGGCCCGGGTCCGCATGTGGCTCGCCCTCGAAGCCGGCACCCACAAGGAGTTCCGCCCGCTCTTCTACCTCCACGTGGTGCGGCCGAGGCTGCTCGCCGAGGGGCTCGGCGTGGACGACGTCGACGCCATCGTGCCCGCCGGAGTGTCCGATTCCCACCGCGACTGGCTCCGCGACACCCTGCGCGGCGCGCCCCGCTTCGACACGAGCGAGGCGCTCGCTCGGTCCATCATCCTGTCGAAGCTCGACTTCATGGAGGCGAGGCTCGACGGCCGCGCCTTCCTCGTGGGCGACCACTTCACGATGGCCGACGTGGCCTGGATCACGCGGCTCGATCTCTTCCCCATGCTCGGCATCGATCTCGACCGCGCGCGTCACCCGAACGTGGTGCGCTGGCACCGGGCGCTGCGCGATCGGCCCTGCTTCACCGTCGACTGGCGCACCCACCCCCAGGCCGGATAGGAGGAATCGCGTGCCCTACGCCCATCGACCCATCCACGACGCGGATGCGCACTTCATGGAGACGCCCGACTGGTTCCACGCCTTCGCGGACCCGGACGTGCGCGCGAAGCTCCCGCCCACGGTCGTGAGCTCCGTGAAGCCGGGCGAGGACCGCCTGATCGAGAGGTTTCGCGCGCAGCACGCGGACCCGGCCTACCGCGCCGACGACGAGGCGCAGCTGCTGCTGCGCAAGAACTGGGCCGCAACGGGATCCTTCATCAAGGAGGACCGCCCTCGCGCGCTCGATCTGCTCGGCTTCGAGAGCCAGCTCGTGTTCAACACGTTCGTGAACGGCCGGCTCCTGGCGGCGGAGCGCGGCGACGACGTGGACTTCGCCTACGGGTTCGCCCGGGCCCACAACCGCTCGATGCTGGACTTCTGCTCGGTCGATCCGCGCCTGCTGGCTACGGGCTACGTGCCGCTGCGCGACTTCGCGCGCGCGGCCGACATGGCGGGTGAGGTGATCGAGACGGGCTGCCGGGCGCTGCTGGTGGCCTCGGGCTGCCCGCGCGGCCACGCGCCGAGCCACACGGGGCTCGATCCCGTCTGGGCCCGGGCCGAGGAGGCGGGCCTCCCCATCGTCTTCCACGTGGGCGGGGGGCACCGGCTCGCCGACGGCAGGCTTCTCGACGAGGACTACTTCGCGAACGGCGGCCCGCCGGTGCCCGACTTCCACGGGGGCGACGAGAACTTCCGCTCCGTCGACTACATGGCGATCCCCACGGCGCCGATGCAGACGCTGGCCACGCTGATCTTCGACGGCGTGCTCGACCGGTTCCCGCGGCTGCGTTTCGGCGTGATCGAGCAGGGCGCGTCCTGGGTGCCGAGCTGGATGCGCTTCATGGACTCGGCCTTCGACGCCTTCCGCAGGCGCGAGGAACGGCTGCAGAAGCTCTCGCTTCGCCCGAGCGAGTTCGTGCGGCGCCAGGTACGCGTGACGCCCTACCCCGCCGAGGACGTGGGTTGGATCATCGACAACTCGGGGGACGAGATCTGTCTGTTCTCCTCCGACTACCCCCACGTCGAAGGTGGGCGCAATCCCATCAGGCGCTTCGAGGAGAGCCTGGGCCGGACTTCCGAGGCGAACAGGCAGCGCTTCTACTTCGACAACTTCGTCGACCTGATGGGGCGAGGGCTGCCGCGGCCGTGAGCGGATCCTGCGGATCCGCCGAGGGCCCAGCCTCCCGACGCGCGGGCGCCATCCGGCCGGACGCCGGGGATCCCCTCGGGAACCCGGCCCGCGTGGGTCGCCGGGCGCAGTCCGCGGTTCCCCGCGTGGGCGCGGGGCCCATTTGCCGCTTGTTGTGGCACGGCGCCGGCTCATAGAATGGCGGCGAAATCCGAGAGCAGGGGAGCACTCGCAATGGGAAACCGGATCGGCCGCCGTCTTCGCGCATGGATGTCCCTCTCCACCCTCGCCACGGCAGCGCTGCTGCTGGGCGCCGGCACGACGGAATCGTGCTTCGACTACAGCATCGAGGTGCTCTCGAGCCCGCCCGACCAGGTGAGCGGCGGCGACGCGCGCGTCGCGATCGGGGTGCCTCGGATCGTGCCGCTCCAGCAGGTTCGAGTCAGCGTCGACGGCGTCGACGTGACCGACGCGTTCGAGCCGATTCCCGGCACCCGCACCCTCGAAGGCGTGGTGACCGGTCTCGCCCTGGGCGACAACCTGCTCGAGGTGCGCTCGAACGGAAACGGCAACGGCCGTCCGGCGGCCGAGCTGGTGCTCACCAACTACGACATCAAGGGGCCCATCTTCTCCGGCCCGCAGCAGCAGCCCTTCCTGTGCTCCGACGCGGGCGACCGCGCCAACGCCGAGCTCGGCCCCGCGATCGATGCGGACTGCTCGGTCGAGACGGTCGTGTCGTTCAAGTACCTGACGACCGGCGGCGCGTGGGTCGACTACGACCCGGCGGCCCCGCGTCCGTCCGACATGTCGGAGACCACGACGATGGACGGCGACACGGTCGACTTCATCGTGCGCTGGGAGCGGGGCACCATCAACCGCTTCATCTACTCGCTCGCCATGCTCTCCCCCGGCACGCAGGAGGAGGCGGCGCCGGACCTCTCCGCCTGGAACCGGCGCCTCATCTACTACTTCCAGGGCGGCGTCGGCATCGGGCGCTACCAGGGCGATCCGAGCCGCTCGCGCATGCTCTACACCCACGGGCTCTCGCTGGGCTACGCGGTCGCCTACTCGACCGGAACCAAGACCGGGGAGCACTACAACCTCGAGCTCGGCGGCGAGACGGCGATCATGGTGAAGGACCGCTTCGTCTCCGCCTACGGCAACCCCGACTACACGGTGGGGGTGGGCGGCTCCGGCGGCGGCATCCAGCAGTACGTCTACGCCCAGAACCACGGGGGTCTGATCGACGCGGGCGTTCCCCAGCGCTCCTATCCCGACATGATCTCCCAGACCATCCACATCGGGGACTGCGAGCTGCTGGAGCGCTGGATCGATCTCCAGGTTGCCGCGGGCAGCGCCAAGTGGGCCGACTGGGAGAATCGCACCGAGCTCGAGGGCCTGAACGCCCTCAACGGCTTCGACAACGACTTCCTGTTCCTGATCCCCTGGCTGCCCCAGGGCTCCAGCGAGTGCGTGAACGGCTGGCGCGGCCTGTCTCCGCTGGTGCTGAACCCCCTGTTCGGCACGGCACCGGGCATCTCGCTGCCGGATCAACTCAGCACGGAGTGGACCCACTTCGGCGACGCCGTCAACATCTACGGCGTCGCCGCGGACGGCTTCGCGGCCAGCACGTGGGACAACGTCGGCGTGCAGTACGGGCTCGACGCCCTCGTCTCCGGCTTCCTCGACCCGGACGAGTTCCTCGACTTGAACGCCCAGGTGGGCTCCTGGAAGAACGAGCCCGACATGGTCCAGGACGGCTGCCCCTTCATCTTCTCCGAGTGCTTCCAGGATCCGAGTGGCCTTCCTCCCTTCCCCGACGTCTGGCCCGGGATCTTCGACCCGTGGAGCTGGCGCAACATGGCGCTCTCGCCCGACGGGGGCATCACGCCCGCGCCGCGCAAGGAGGCCGACCCCGGAGCCATCGAGGCCGCGTACGACCGCGGCCACGTCAACATCGGAGACGTCCAGATTCCGCTGATCGACGTGCGCGACTACCTCGAAGACCAGCTCGACATGCACAACTCGGTCCAGTCGTTCGTGAGCCGGCAGCGCCTGCTCGACTTCGACGGAGACGCCTCGAACCAGGTGATCTGGTTCACCGAGCCGGGCGGATTCGATCCGACCCCGCCAGCTTTCGCGGTGATCGACGAGTGGATGCGCAACATCGAGGCCAATCCGCACAAGAGCGTGGCCGAGAACATGGCCCGGTGGGAGCCGGACCTCTCCGGCCTGGCGCAACCCGAGGGATACTACGACGTGCACGTCTTCGTGCCCAGGAAGAACGCCACCACCGAGAATGCCCTCTACAAGGTCTTCCACGCCGAGGGCGTGACCGAGAAAGCGGTACGGCAGGCGAGGTACTACGACGCGTGGGTCCACCTGGGCCGCCTCGCGCACGAGTCGGGCGACGCCGACGAGGCCGCGCGCCTGTACAGGCTGGCGCTGGAGCGCTGTCCGGACGACCCGACGGTCCACTTCAGCCTGGCGCTGGCGCTGGAGGACGCGAACGTCGCCAGCGAGGCGCTGGCCCACTACCGCCGCGCGATCGCGCTCGACCCCGAGTTCGCCGACGCGCACTACAACCTCGCGGGCCTGTGCGAGCAGCTCGGCCAGCGCGAGGACGCCGTCCGCCACTACCTCATCTACGAGGAGCTCA